>CAAGKR010292089.1_pt1 | contig 18494 bp, 20 predicted proteins | sample 2556971 | NCBI WGS metagenome assembly CAAGKR01 (sample SAMEA5207829, study PRJEB30636) | soil metagenome | biome: forest; feature: boreal; material: soil | place: USA | collected 2011-09 | depth 1 m | reverse complement strand
TCCTACTGCAAGAAGATCAGGGACGACCAGAACTACTGGCAGCAGATCGAGAGCTACATCAACGAGCGCACCGGGACCGAGATCAGCCATTCGGTCTGCCCCGAGTGCTACCAGCGCGTGGTGGTTCCGGAGCTCGAGCGCCTGCGGGTAAAGGCGAGCGACGTGCCCAAGGCGCCCGTCGCTAAAAGGAAGCGGTGAGCTCCTGCTGGGCGCCCGGCTCGACCGAGCGTTCCCCCAGTGTCGTGCACTCGACCTCGTCGTTCTTGTAGAGCTTGAACCGGATGGCCTTCGTGGCGTCGTTGGTGTCCCAGCGCCACTTGCCAATCGAGACGAACGCCAGTGGCAGCCCCTTTTCCCAGCTGAGTCCGGGTCCATCGCCGCGGATGAAGAGTCTGTTGCCGATCCCAATGTAGGCGGTGACAACGAGCCGGGTGGCCCCGTCCGCGGAGACCGCGGGCTCGGCGATTTCCGGGACAGCGTGCTCGGACGGCGCCTCGTCGGCGACGGGCGCCTCGAGGACGAGGTCCGAAGCCGGGTTCATGGGCGCGGGTGCGGGCTTTCTTGGGCTGCGCTTTCGCGGCGCGGGCGCGGGCGCCGCGTCAGCATTGGGGCGTGCGTCGGCGGCGGCAGCCGGCTCGGGCGATGCGACCGGCGCCGAAATCGGCTCGGATGCCATTGCGGGTTCGGGCACCACCAAGGGTGCCGGCGCGGGCATCGCAAAGGGCGGTGCGGACGCGAACACGGCCGGCTTGATCTCGACGATCCGGCTCGCGATCACGGGTGGGACCTCGGGAATATGCCGGGTGACCTCGGGAATGGCGCGGGCGGCTTCCGCAGCCCTGGCGACCGCGGCTTCAAACTCGCCGGCGGCCTTGGCGATCTTTTTTGCGGCGGCCTCGTACCTCGCCACGACCTCGCCGTCGTCCTTCTTAGCGCCTGCAAGGCGGGCGTCCAGATCGTCCATCTTTTCCTGGATCCGCTTCGAGAGGCGCTCCGACTTGCTGTAGTTCTCCTGCGCGGCCTCGGCAATTCCCTGCAGTCCCGTGGCGGCTATGGAGACCTGCTCCGCCGCGGCGGCCACCGTCACGGACAGCGCCTGGAGGGAGCGCTGCCGGTTGTCGAGGGCCTCGTCCTGCCGGTTGGCATAGTCGGAAACGAACGGGATGACGACGATCACCGCCGCGAGGGCCACGCAGACCACGATGGAGATCAGGGCCAGCCCGGTCGTGGGATGCGCGGCATTGTCCCATATGAGCCACGCCGTCGTCAGGAGGGCGGCCCACCCGAGAAAGAAGATCCATTTCGGCAGTCTCGGGGTATCGCTGGGAAGGTTCATGGTCAGCGCGGTGGAAATTATGTGCTGCTTCGCGCTTCGGATTTCAACCTGCAAAAGGGAAAATCAGCGCGAGGCCGTCCCGAAATGCGCGGAGACGGCCGCCGAGAGGCTGAGCCATTCGTCCGGGTTCAGGTCGTTCTTCCTCCCGGGCGACACCTGGCGATGGTCCGTGATGCGATTCATGTCCCAGCCGAGCGGGACCCAGCTCCCCTCGAGCCATTCCAAGGCCGAGGCGACCTGGGCTTTCGAAAGCGGTGCGGCGTAAGTGTCCCCGGCGAACGACACGCCGAGCATGAAGGCGTTGCACCCGTCGCGCCCGAGGAACCTTGAGAGCCCGGCGTGCCAGGCGATCTCGGTGTCGGGCACGAGCGAGCAACGGGTGCCGTCGGCCCCAATGAGGCAATGATAGCTCACTCGGCTTCCCTTGTTGAGCATCAGGTCGATCGTCGCGTCGAATCCCATTCCACTGTGGTGGAAGAGGACGCCGAGGCGCTCGTTTGCCGACGCGTCGCGGTTCGGCGAAAGCTGCGCAAATTCTCTAAAGGGCATCTTCGGTCAGACGTGGCTCCACGCCGCCACGCCGAAGAAGGAGAGGATGCCGACGCGGATAGCGCCCTCGAAGGTCAGGACCACCAGGATCAGCTTCAACCCGCAGTTCCTCCGGATGGAATACCCGACTGCCGTCGTCGCAATGAGGCTGAGCCCGTAGATCCTGAGGTTCGGGGTGGCCAGGAGCGCGATCATCCAAAGTCCATACAATATGATGCATGAGCTCCACAGGCAGGCTACGGGCTCGCTCGGCCCCATCTCGCGGGGATCCCCGCCGCGGGCGATCTGTTTAATCCCGACATAACGCTCGCTCATGATCAGCTGCCAGATCTCGAAAATGAGGAAGAGAGGCGCGGCCAGTGAAATAAGGCTCACACGCGAATCATGTGCGACGCGCATCCGGGCGACAATCACGATCAGCGGACTTGCGCTTGCGCACGGGCCAGCCCCCTGCTAATCCATATTACAAGTTGCCTATACGAACGGTCATAATCGACGACGAGGTCGTATTTCGCCAGATGCTTTCCTCCGCTTTGAGCCGGGTGCGCGGACTCGTGGTCTCAGGCGCATTCAAGGACGGCAAGTCGGGCCTGGATTTCTGCCTCAAGGACCCTCCCGGGCTCCTCATTGTCGACCTGTACCTCCCGGGAATGCACGGGCTTGAGGTTATCCGCGAGGTGCGCGCGAAGCTCCCGAACACGCGGATCCTCGTCCTCACGGGCCATCCCGACGGCGACCTTCCCGCACGCCTCATCTCCCAGGGCGTGCACGGGTTCGTGGACAAGAGCGCGCCGCTCAACTATGTGCTTCAGGCCATCGAGTCCGTTGTCGCGGGGGGGATGTTCTTCGCTGCGCATGTCCCGCCGAAGGCGACCGCGGGCTCGGGCCAGCAGCCCAAGGTCGAGCCTTCCGTCAAGACGGGGCCGCAGACGACATCCGTGGACGCGGTCCAGATGCTTTCAGCGCGCGAGCTTGAGGTGGCCCGTCTGGTCGCCGAGGGCTATTCGTCGAAGGAGATCGCCGACAGGCTGGATCTCAGCGTCCGCACGGTGGAAAAGCACCGCGCGAACATCATGGACAAGATCAACGTGAAGGAGGTCGCGAGCCTCGTCCGCTGGTGCGTCCAGGCGGGGCTTGTGAAGTCCTGACGGGGTCAGGCCCCCGCGTATTTTCGGAGCGCGGCCGAAACGCCGCCAAAGTCCGCTATGGCCGGCGACAGGTCCTCCGGCAGGAGGGTCTCATCGGAGGCGCCGAGCTGCTCCTCGAGGGACGCCAGCTTTTCCGATAGTTCTGTCGCGCCCATGTGGAGCGCGCTGCTCTTCAATCCATGGACGATCCTCATCTGGTCCTCGCGGCCGGCGGCCCCGATGCGGCGGATCGACTCCGGAAAATCGTGGAGGAACAGCCGGACGACATCGCGGGTGGCCTGGTCGCCGAGGACTTCCTCGAGCGCCTTGATGGAATCGTTCGGGGGGGGCTGGCTCAATCCACTATGGCCGCCCATAATCGCCTTGGCGGCAATCGATTAATCACGCATTCAGCGCCGTCTGCGTTTGGCCTTGGCGCCCGTTGGCCCCTCCCTGGGGGTCTCCGGCGCGGGATCCTCCGCTGCCCGGAGATGCTCCTTCTCCAGCGGGTTCGCGCCGTGCTCGGGATATAGGTGCCATTTCCCGTCCGCCTTGTGCGCATGGATATCCGGGTGGAAGTGAAGGTCCCATTCGACGAGCATCTGGAAATACTGACTTCTTCCGAATTTCAGGCTGCGGCAGCGTGCCTCGATGCGGTCCCACATTTCGTGGGTGAAGGATATTCCTTGGGAGCGTGTGGTTTGGCCCATGCGCTACTATTGCAAATCATTGAAAGCGTGTTGACGCATTTCAGATGAAAACGATTGCTCACCGTATACGTCCGTTTTCAATGGATCCGTCATCGTGCCGGACCAGGGATCGTACCAGTTGGTCGACGGGACGAAGTTCTACAGCCCGGACGCCCGGCTAGTGGCCTTCGATTTCCAGATCGCCCGGCTTGAGGAGGCCCGCGAATGCAGCCTTGTTCGCCGCCTTCATATAGGCCTCCCTGGCCTCGATCGTGCCGTCCTTGATCCGGTTCATGAGGCTTGTGTCCATCAGGACCATCCCTTCGGCGCCTCCGCTCTCGATGATCTGCCTGATATTTGCGATCTGGCCGCTGCGCACCGTGTTGGCCAGGGCCTCGTGTTGCAGGAGGATTTCGTGGACCGCGCACCGTCCCTTGGGGATCCTCTTGCAGAGCAGCTGCGCCACGATGCCGGCGAGGCAGCCCGCGAGCATGACGCGAACCTGATTCTGGTCGTCGGCGGGAAAGGCATTGATTATCCGATCGACGGTTTTCGGCGCGTTGTTCGTGTGGAGGGTGCCGAACACGAGCATGCCCATCGAGGCGCACCCGAGCGCGAGCTTGATCGTCTCCAGCTCGCGCATTTCGCCCACGAGCAGGATGTCGGGGTCGTGGCGCATGGCGCCCTTGAGCGCCGAGGCGAATGTTTCCGTGTGCTCGCCGACCTCCCGGTGAACGATCACGCTCTTCTTCACCGGGTGCACGAACTCGATCGGATCCTCGATCGTGATGATGTGGCGGCAGAAGTTCGTATTGATGTAGTCGATCATCGCCGCGAGCGTCGTCGACTTGCCGCTGCCGGTGGGGCCCGTCACGACCACGAGGCCCTCCTTCAGGTGACAGAGCTTCTTGATCGCCTCGGGAAGCTGCAGTTCGTCAAAGGAGAGTATCTTCGCCGGAATCTGCCGGAACACCGCCGCCTGGCCCCAGTGGTTGTAGAGGAAATTCCCGCGGAAGCGTGCAAAGCCCTCGATCTCGTGCGCAAGGTCGAGGTCCCGTCGCTCCAGAAACTCCTTCCAGCGCCTCTCGGGTACGATCTCCATCAGAAGCCTCTCCATCGCCGCCGCGTCGACGACCTTTTCCGCGATCGGCTGGATGGATCCCGAGATGCGCGCCTTCGGCGGCATCCCGACCATCAGGTGAAGGTCGGAGCCTCCCTTGTCCACCATCGAGCGCAGCAGTGTGTCGATCTCGGCCATGTCGGTCTCAGACTATCTTCACGCGGAGCGCGCGGTTGCTGACGTTTTCGAGGGCCGTCTCCTTGGAGACCTTCCCTTCCTGCCACAGGCTGAAGATGACATTGTCCATCAGGCACATCCCCTCGCGGACACCGGTTTCCATCGAATTCCGCAGCCCCGTCGTTTTCCCGTCCCTTACGAGGTTCGCGATGGCCATGTTGTTCACCATGATCTCGCAGGCCATCACGAGGCCGCCGCTCGGCGACGGGAGGAGCCTCTGGCAGACGATGCCGCGGAGGCTCTCGGCAACGCTCGCCCGGATCTGAGTCTGCTGGGTAGCCGGGAACACGTCCAGCAGGCGGTTCAGCGTCGTCGCGGCGTCGCTCGTGTGCATGGTGCCGATGACAAGGTGGCCGGTCTCCGCGGCGCTTACGGCCATCTCGATCGTCTCCAGGTCCCGCAGCTCGCCGATGACGATGATGTCGGGATCCTCGCGGAGCGCGCCCTTGAGGGCGGTGAAGAACGTGTTCGTGTGGTCCCCGACCTGGCGCTGGGTGACGTTGCACCCCTTGGATTTCTGGACCACCTCGATCGGGTCCTCGACGGTGATGATGTGGTCCTTCCGGGTTTCGTTGAGGTAGGCGACCATCGATGCGAGCGTCGTGGTCTTGCCCGACCCGACGGGCCCAGTGATGAGGACGAGGCCGTTGTGGTAGCTGAGGAGCCTTTTCAGTGTCTCGAGATGCTTCGCGAACCCGAGCTCCGGCATGGTCTTTATTTCCTTGGGGACGATCCGGTACGAGCCCGCCGCACCCTCCTTGTGGAACATGAGGTTCACGCGGTAGCGCTCGGACTGGCCGACCGCGAGGGCGTAATCGAGATCGTGTTTGTCGACGAAGGTCTTTTTCTGCTGGGGCGATAGAAGGACCGTGTTGATCCGAAGCGCGGAATCGGAAGTGAGCGGGTGCTGGCTGATGTAGCTGATCACGCGGTCCTTCCGCACAAAGGCGCGGCGCCCGGTGCACAGGTGCAGGTCGCTCGCCCCGTAGTTCACGCATTCCTCCAAAAGCACCTGGAGCGACGCCCCCAGCGGCTTGTCATCCATCATGTCGATGTCCTCGAAGGCAAAGGCAGGTGCGGGCCCGGCAACCACCTTCTTGGGCGCCATCGCGACCATGTCCTCGACGAGGTCGTCGGCTGCGATAAATGGGTCCGGCTTGGGCGGCCCCTTCTTGGATTTGAGCGAGGCGATGCCGGCCAGCCTCTCAAGCGCCTCGACATTGGTGACAATGTCCTCGTCGATCAGCTTCTGCGCGAAATCCACCATCCCCAGTTTGCCGCCGAGCCTGGCCCTCGCGCTTACGGCCTGAACCCGCGTGAAAAGGCCCTGTTCGATGCCGAGGCGGACGAGCCAGAGTGTGTCAGGGTTCATGCAAGCTGCCGGAGAGGAAGCCCATCATGCCGCCTGGCAATATGCTGCCAAGCGAGAATCCGGCTCTGGGGCGAGATTCGATTTGTTTCCTTTCGGAAACGGGTGGACCAGTCGCTGAACATGGACATGGCGTGGAATCTCACGCTGCGCACGAGACCTGCTTGTTCCGAGAAGCCTGGCGGGTCGCCTGTAAGAGACACGAATGAAAGAGCACAACTCAAGCAGGCCTTGGATTTGCCTTATGGCGGGAATCGCGGCCGCGTACGCGCACACCGGTCACGTCTGCGGACTGAACATTTCGCATGGCGTCACGGACGACGCGATGAGGGAGATCCTGACCGACGCGAGGCTTGCCATCCCTCCGAGACTCGCGCGCGGGAATCCCGGGCCGGCCGCCTCCTGAAAGGGGGATTGCAAAAGCGTGGGATCACGGGGATGGTGATCCTTTCATCCAGATCATGCTTCGGAAGTTCATTGCCCGGCTGCGCGAATCGATAGCCCCTGCCAAGGCCCCCGCCAAGAAACCCGCACAGGCTGCGCCCACGAGTGCTCCGCGCCCGCAGGGTGGACAGGCTCCCCGCAGGCAGGGACAGCCTTCCGGGCATCGGCCACAAGGACAAGGTCCTCGGGCACAGGGACATAGCCACGGCGCTGCGCAGGCTGGCTCACCCCAGGCCAAGCCTCAGGAATTCCGGCCAAGGCAAGACGACCGTCGGCCGGCCGGCCGTGGTCCGTCACGAAGCGGCCCGGCTAGATCCGGCCCCGCTCGCCGGGGCGATGGGCCGAGGCCTCGGCCAGCCCGAGACGACTTCGAGCATCCCGGCCGAACTGTGGAGAAACCGCTTGTCCCTGTGGACGTTCCAAAGATGGACACTCCCTTTTCGAAACTGGGCCTTCAGGACTCCCTGGCCTACGCCGTGCAGCAGAAGGGCTACACGGAGCCCACCCCCATCCAGAGCCAGGCGATCCCGTTGATCCTCGAGGGCCGCGACGTCATCGGGTCCGCCCAGACGGGCACCGGGAAGACCGCGGCTTTTGCCCTCCCCATCATCCAGCGCCTTGGCCAGCACGGCGCGATGCGCTGCCTGATCCTGGAGCCCACCCGCGAGCTCGCTCTCCAGGTCGAGGAGGCCTTCCACAAGTACGCCTTTTTTACGGACCTGCGGGTAACGATCGTCTACGGAGGTGTCGGGTACGGGAAACAGACAGAGGACCTGAGGCGAGGGATGGACATCCTTGCGGCGACGCCGGGCCGGCTTCTGGACCACCTTGAGCAGGGCAACTGCTCCCTGGACAAGATCGACATCCTTGTCCTCGATGAGGTCGACCGCATGCTCGACATGGGCTTCCTGCCCGACGTTAAGCGGATCGTCCAGAAATGCGCGAAGAACAGGCAGACGCTGTTCTTCACTGCGACGCTCCCGCCGGAAATCGAGCAGCTTGCCGGCTGGGCGTTGACCAACCCGGCGAAGGTTGAGATCGGGCGCAAGCACTCCGCCGCCGACACCATCGCGCATTGTTTCTACCCCGTGGTTGCGTCGCAGAAATTCGACCTTCTCCAGCTCCTTCTCGAGCAGACTGACTTCAAGAGCGTGCTCATCTTCTGCCGCACCCGCATGGGCGCCGACAGGATCGCGGCCCGTCTGGTGCAGAAGGGCCACAGTGTCGGGGTCATGCATTCCGACCGGAGCCAGCGCGAGCGCGTCGAGGCCCTCGACGCGTTCAAGAGCGGCAAGATCGAGGTCCTGGTCGCGACCGACATCGCAGCCCGAGGGTTGGACATCGCCGGCGTCTCCCATGTCATCAACTACGACGTTCCGGAGAACGCCGAGGATTATGTCCACAGGATCGGTCGGACCGGCCGCGCGCATAACACGGGCGATGCGTTCACCCTTGTCACCGAGGACGACGTCAGGGACGCCCGGAGCATCGAGCGTTTCGTAGGCGCATCGATCGAGCGCAAGAAGATCGAGGGTTTCCCCTACATCTACTCCGCCTTGTTTGACCAGAAGATCCTGGACGAGGCCGTGCCGAAGGCGACGAACAGCCGACTGCACCGCGGAGCCAGGCGCTAGGAGGCCGGAGGGCGGCCGCTTAGTCGGCCCCGTGAATGAACTTGTAGGCCACCGCGGCCCCAATCGATCCGGCCACCTCGCCGGAAATGAGCACCCAGAAGTTGCCGAGGAACGAGAGGCCCATTTTGGTGATTCCCGTCGCGACCGCCGGATTGAAGGCTCCCCCTGAGACACTGCCGACAGCAAAGGCGCCGACCATTACGGTCATGCCGATGGCCACGCCGTAGAATGAGTTGCCGGCGGTACCCTTGGACGTGGCCACGTTCAGGACGACCCAGCAGAGAGCGAACGTGAAGAGGAACTCGGCCACGAAGGGGGCCTTCCAGCTCGCCATGGCAAGCGGCATCGCCGCGCCGGGCATCTTTATCTTCCCGACCAGCCAAGCCGCCACGAGCGCGGCCGCGAACTGGGCGATCCAGTAGGGGATGACGTCCTTCGTATCGCACTTCCCCCGAATCCAAACGGCCAGGGTGACCGCGGGATTGAAATGCCCTCCCGACACGTGGCCACCCGCGAAAACCATGACCATTAGGGAGGCGCCGATGGCGACCGGGGCCATGATACCGGCGCCGGGCGCTATGACCGTACACCCGACTGTGAAGACGAGGAAGAAGGTCCCGATGAACTCGACGAGATATTTTTTCATGTTTTGGGGTTGCTCGATCCAGCGTAGGCCTATCCCGACGCTCGAACGAGCGTTTTTTGGTATTGCGGGCGGCCCGAATTCGGGCGTCGCTGCGCACTTCCATGCAACTCAAGATCCCCGAGGGCGACTTCAGCGGTTATATATTCGATCTCGACGGCACGCTCGTCGACACGATGCCGCTGCACTACACCGCGTGGGAATCCGCCCTGCGCAGGGCCGGGCTCGAAGGGCGGCTAGACGAGAACCTTTTCTATGAGCTCGGCGGTGTTCCCTCCAGAAAGGTGGCGAGCCTTCTCGGAAAGCGCCACGGCCTGGACCTGGACCCAGTGGCGGTTTACAAGGATAAGGAGGATGCCTTCATGGGCTCGCTGGAAAAGCTCGCGCTTATCGCACCCGTCGTGGAATTCGCGCGGAGGATAAGCAAGACCCATCCCATTGCGATCGCATCGGGCGGCACGCGCGACGTTGTCACAAGCACGCTCGGAAAGACGGGACTCGCTCCGCTGTTCCCGGTGGTGGTCACTGCCGACGACGTGGAGCATGGCAAGCCGGCGCCCGACATGTTCCTCCTCGCGGCAAGACGCATGGGCGTGGCGCCAAAGGATTGCCTCGTGTTCGAGGATGGGCAGCCGGGAATCAAGGCCGCGGAGGCGGCGGGGATGAAGTGGGTCTTTGTCTCCAGCCGACCGTCAGCGTGAAGGCGCTGCGCCCGGCTCCATCGGAACAAGGGTGACCGGGTCGCCGACCTTCAGGCCGGTGGTGGCGGCCGCGTCCGCAAAGTTCCGCGAGAGGACGGTGCGCCCGTCGGCATCGGGAAAAACGATCCATTCGCCGTCCTTCACATCGGTGTAGGTCCTTCCGTAGAGGGCCCGGTAGCTTTTTCCTCCGGCCTGGAGCGTGCAGAATGTCATCGGGGGGATGCCCGCGGCCGCAAAATCCGGAGCCTGGGCCTCCAGCAGGATGTTGCCATAGACGGCGTCGACCTCGGCGACCGATGTCTTGAAGCCTCGGTTGTCCGGGAGAGGCACTGCCGTCGAGGGTCCTGGTTCGGCCGCGACTGTGGCATCGTAGTAATGGGCCTGGTCCTTGGGCTCCGGGAGAGCCTCACGTCCACCGTCGATCCACGCATTGATCGCGCGAAACGCGGCAAGGTGCTCGGCTTGGTTGATGTTTGTGTGGCCTTCGCGCCGGACGAGGAACAGGACGGGCTGGATCACCGGGGACGGGCGCGCCACGAGTGCCGTAAGGTAGCCCCTGGCCTCCGGGACCTCGCGCTGGGTCGCCACGAAGATGAGAGGTATCCTCGGGAGGAGCGACAGTCCGACTTTCCCATTGGTTTCCTTTGCATAGAGCGTCGCGTCGAAGACGATGGCGCCTGAATAGAGTTCCGCGTCGCGCTCGGCCATGATCGTGACGATCAGTCCGCCCATCGACTCGCCCTCAAGGACGACGCGGTCGACCTGGCCGTAGGCCGCCACAATATAGGCGCGAAGCGCGTCCAGGTCCGCGATCGCGTCCTCGACGACCAGTCCATTGCGGCGGTAGCTCGTCGTGGCGACGATCCAGCCTTCATCGAGTGCAGCCTTGATCGATGGCCGCCCGGGATGAAGGTCCGCGATCAGGGACGACGAGGGGGGACGATACCCATGCGCCAGAAGGAGGACCCTGTGGTTCCAGTCGCCGGGCGGGTTCGCGATGGCGAAGCTCGCGCCCGCGATGTGCCCGACGTCGACCTTTACGGGTGCGGGCGGCTTTGCTTCGGCCCGCGCGCTGGCCACGGCAAAGGTGCCCATAAGTGCAGCCGCAAGGACTAGGATGATCGGCCTCTTCAGCATGGACGACGAATATGGCCGCTCGCGGCGCAGCAACGCGAACCCTTTTGGCTTTAGATGATTTCGGCGTTCGTCTCCAATGCCCGCAAGCCGTGAAACCCAGCCAACTCGCAAAGCCCTTCGTCCTTACCTACCCGACGTATGTGCCCGGCAGGCCCATAGAGGATGTTGCGCGCGACATGGGCCTCGATACCGCGGGCATCATCAAGCTCGCCTCGAACGAGAATGCGTTCGGGCCCTCGCCGCTGGCGGCTGTCGCGGCCAAACGCGCGATCGACCAGAGTCATCTCTATCCCGACGGCGGATGCTACGCCCTTCGCAACAGGCTCGCGAAATTTCACGGCCTGCAGCCGGACCAATTTGTCATCGGGAACGGATCGAATGAGATCATCGAGTTCCTGGGGCACGTGTTCCTGAGCCCGGGGGACGAGGTGGTGCTCGGCCAACCTGAATTCGTGGTATACAGCCTCGTCGCGATGCTCTTCGGGGCGAAGCCGGTGGAGGTGCCCCTGGTCAACTACAGGAACGACCTGACCGCGCTTGCCCGCGCCGTGACCCTCAAGACGAAGCTTGTCATCGTGGCCACGCCGAACAATCCGACGGGAACCGCGAATTCCGAGCGGGAGCTGCTGGACTTCGTACGCTCGCTCCCGGGCACGGTCATCTGCGTCGTGGACGAGGCGTACTCGGACTTTGCCGAGAACCCGCCAGACATCCGCCCGCTCATCAAGGAGGGACGGAACGTGATTGGCCTGCGGACATTCTCAAAGGTCTACGGACTTGCGTCGCTGAGGATTGGCTACGGATACGCGAGCACCGAGCTGGCAATGCTCCTCGACCGGATCCGGCAGCCCTTCAACGTGAACGCGGTGGCGCAGGCCGCCGCCGTGGCCGCGCTTGATGACCAGAAATTCGCCCGCACCTGCGTGAACGAGACCCGCAAGGGGCTGAGGCGGCTCGAGGCGGGTTTCGCGGCACTCGGGCTGGAGTTCGTCCCGAGCCAGGCAAACTTCGTCCTGGTAAAGGTCGGAAACGGGACGCGCATGTTCGAGTCCCTTCAGCGGCGCGGGGTGATCGTGAGGCCCGTCTCAAACTACGGACTCCCGGAGTGGATACGCGTCACAGCCGGGACTCCCGAGCAGAACGAGAGGCTCCTCACGGAGCTCGCGGCTGTCCTGCGATAATCAGGTCGACGATGCGCGGAGAAGCCGGTCGCGCAGGGCCTCGGCGAGTCCGGCCCCAGCCGGGCGCTCGACGTGGATCCTGCGGAATCCGCCGTCGTCCAGCTCGCGCAGAATTGAGAACAGGCGCCGCGCCGCCCGCCGGAGGTCTCCCCGCGCATCGAGCCAGAACACGTTGCTACCCCGCCTTGTGCCGGGCTTGGAAACAAAAAGCCACGCATCCGATTTTTTTCCGGCCGCAGCCGCCGGGTTCAGCCTCGCGTGAACGATGACGGGCGTCCTCGGGCTGTAATGCCGGGGCATCTGCCCGGGAGCGATGCGGCCGCCGGCGCCGGACGATCTCCGCGATTTTGCGACCGGCACGCCGAGCGCCCGGGCCACCTCGCCTCGAGTGATTGTTCCGGGCCGAAGGATGGCGGGCCTGCTGGGGTTGCGCAGGTCGACGATCGTCGATTCGAGGCCGATCGCCGACGGTCCGCCATCCAGGATGTGCTGGATCCGCCTTCCTAGGCTCTTGCGGACGTGATCAGCCGTCGTGGGACTGACATATCCGAAAGGGTTGGCGCTCGGCGCCGCCAATGGCACGCCCGAAAGCCGGATCAGCTTCCGGAAAAGTGGATGGGAGGGTACCCTCACGGCGACGCTTGGGAGGCCCGCGGTCGCCTCATCCGGCACGGCCGGCATTTTCGGCAGGATCATCGTGAGGGGGCCGGGCCAGAACATGCGCGCGAGCTTGAGGGCCGCCGCGTTGGGAACGGCCACGCGCCCGAGGTCGCGGATCGAAGCAATGTGGACAATCAGGGGGTCGCTCGACGGCCGGCCCTTTGCCGCGAAGATCTTCAGGCAGGAGGCCCTGCTGGTGGCGTCACCCGCAAGCCCGTAGACGGTTTCCGTGGGAACGGCGACCAGTTCGCCCTGCCGAATTCGTCGCGCGAGAAGGGCCAGGTTGCGGGGGGTTCCCCGATAGGTCCGTGCGGAAGAAGACATGGTCTGCTTTGCGGGAAACGGGCAAAAAAAGGCCGGAGCCTTTTGAGCTCCGGCAATTATCGGTTCGCCGAGCCTGCGCTCACTTCGTGAGCAGCATGTTCCGCGAGTGCTTGATCGTGCGCGTGACCGCCCTCTGGTGCTTGGCGCAAAGGCCTGTGTACTTGCGGGGCAGGATCTTGCCCGTGTCGGTGACAAAGCGTACCCAAGCCGGCGGATCCGTGAACGGGATCTGCGCTGGGGTGGGGGTCTGCTGCTTGGTTTCAACGGTGCTCATGGCGTATGTAAAATATGGAAGGGAGAGCGTGGAATCCGGACTGGCTTTGTCAACGCAGCAGTTTCCGGCGCCGGACGGGGGCGCGCCCCTGGGGCCTAGCGGACGGCGCCGATGATCTCCCTGAGAACGGCTCGTTCCGGAACCGTTTCATCCTCATCATAGTTGCCCGTCGTTAACGGGACCGTGAGGTCGTGATGAATTTCACCGCTTTCGCGCCGCCCGGATCCGCAGCCATGGGGAGGTCAAGGGCCACCTTGTAGTAGTCGGTTCCCGGGAACGGCTGGTTGAGCATCTTAGTCTCGTTTCCCGGGGGCAAGTCGCCAGTTCGAATGTCACGCGGCCCTCGCTCTCAAAGACTGCGGAAGTCGCCCGAGCGCAGGGGGAATATGGGACGACCTAGCCGCTCGGAGCTCACGCGCTCAAGCTCGAGCGCGACCGTGTAGTTGTGCGTCACGAACCTCAGGAGCTCGGTGCGCGGGATGCTAAGGCAGCGGGTATTCTGATTGGCCTTCACGCTGGCATTCGGCGAGCTGTTCTGAAGGAGACCAATCTCCCCGAAGAATTCCCCGGAGCGGATGGTGGCCACCACCTGCCCGTCCCGTATGACCTTTGCGTCCCCCTGGAAGATGACGAAGAAGATCTCGACCGTCTGGCCCTGGCTCAGGATGGGAGCATCGGAGTCGTATGAGGTGATCGATGACAGGCGCGCAAAGCGGTCGATGGCCTGTCGATGCCAGTTCTGGCAGAGGGGGATTCGCCTCAGGAAGGGAGCCTTCAGCAGCATGTCGGTGATTGTCGCGGGAGGGACCCTGCGGACGATGAGCTTTTCCGCAGTTTCGCGGTCAACCGTCAGGAGCGTGACGGGCGTCTGCGTGCGGAAGCGGTATATGGGGTGCTTTGTGTCCGCCAGGTCATGCAGGCCGATGATGTCACCCTCGCTCAGGACCTGAACCCCCACCGTCCTCCCTGACGGCATCTCGCGCCGCACGCTCACCTTTCCGCTGACAATGAGTGAGACGAGCGTCGGAACATCCCCATGCTCCGGAAGGGTGGTCCAGAAGCCGTGGGTGCGGACCTCCATGAGGCGCGCCAGCTCATGCCGCTGCGGGGGAGTAAGCGCGCTGACGACGGCTGAAGAGGCCAGCAGCTTCACGCGACTGGATTCGTCCAGCGGGATGCTCTTCGAGGCGAACCAACGCCTCTGCCACAGCCTGAGCGTGTCGCGCCGCGCGCGGGCGCGCTCCCGCGCGAAGTGGAATATCTCCCACGCGAGATACCCGACGCCCACCGCCAAGAGCGAACCGACCACTCCTGCGGCGATGCGCAGCCCATTATGTTGCCAGAACATCAGGGACCAAGGCGGCATTTCGCCAAGGCGGGCCCCCCAGTAGAGGGCAGCCAGGGTCCAAAATATGCCATAGCCCATCCTTACCCATGTTGTCGGTTGGCTGAGCGCGCGCCGAAGCATCTTCACGCGGCCGTCGGGACTTCGATTGGGGGGGAAGATGTGCGAATGCTCGGCGTCGCTTAGGCTCCGCTTATGGCCGACATGGATAAGCCCCGCGAAGCGCCCGCCGAAGATCGGTCGAAGGCTCACGATCAGTCCGACCAGGGAGAAGAACGCGAGTCCGGGCCTGTGCCATTCGGCGATTCCAGCCGCGGTGGCAAGGACCGCCGGCCCCGCGATTCCGACCGTCACGCGGTCGTCATGGCTCAGCATGATCGCGTCGTGGGTGTCCACGTTGAAGTACGGGGGAATGGCCATCCACCGCCAGCGCGGACGGTACACCTCGCCGCCGCCACCGCGGATCAGGCAGGCCTTTAGAAAGGTGCTAAAGCTGAGGGAGGCGCTGAGAAGAAGCAGGCCAGCCAACCAGTCAATGGGTGACGTCGGCAGGCTCGGCCGGAAGAGAAGCGACATCCCGAGTCCAACACAGAACAGGACGGCGATGGGTCGGGCCAGGATCTTCGGGCGCACCACGAACCCCCACTCAAAGGCCTTCACTGGAGTCGGAACTGTGCCGGGTTCCTGGAGCACGTTCGCCCGCAGCGCCTTCAGGATGAGCTCGTAGAACTCGTGGAGCGGCAGGCAATGGCGCTCGCGGATCGCGTTGCCCAGAACGATCGGGACGGTCTGGGGCTTGTCAAATTGCTGCAGGATGTGCCACTGCTCCGGAGTCACCCGCAGATATGTCTTCAGCGGGACGTTCTTGATCACATACAGTCCATTGATCATCTCACTTCGCTGCAGCTGCGGCGTAAGGCTCAGCGTCTGCGCGGAAAGTATGAGGTTGATGTCCATTGTCGCCACGCTCAGTCGGCAGAGCTGGAGTCCGCCAGGGCCTCGCGCACCGCGGTGATGAGCTGCGCCTTCTCAAATGGCTTCGCAAGGAACCGGTGTTCTCGGAGGTCCGTCGGCCACCACGAGACGTCGCTCAGGCGACCGCTGATGAAAATGACGTTGAGAGCGGGGAGGCGTGAGCACATGCGGCGCACGAGCTCCAGTCCGTCGAGGCCCGGCATGAGGACATCGCAGATGACGACCTCGGGGGGCTCCGGCATCGCTTTCAACGCGTCCAGGGCCTCATTGGCGCCATCGGCGCACACCGTGTTCCAGCCCTGGCTCTTGAGGACGACATCGATGAGAAGGCGCATAGACGGCTCGTCATCCACAACCAGGATCCACGGGCGGGAAGAAGATTCGTTGGGTTTGTTCGGCTTGTTCATGAGTTGGGCGGTGGCCAAGGGTCGAGGGAGCGCCCCAGCTAGAATTAAGCGGGGCTATTTTTTGCTGGGTATCTGGAGCCCTGCGAATGGAATAAACACTTAGTCCGCTATTCGCTTGCGACGCAGGATGATTGCAACAATTCGGAAGGTGATTCCAGTATCAATTAATGCGCAAAATTGTCACCTATAATATATTACATTTTTCGCTCGTGAATGCATCCGAACAGGCCATCGCTACGCGCATTTCCATCGATCAATTTTCACGTTTTTTTCGCCAGCTGCGGCACAGTTTTCACAGGCGTTATGTGAGCGGCTCGACGGTCTAAGTGAAGCTGTCGGCCATCGATTTCTTGTATGAAAATCGGTCTTCCTGATTTGGTCAGTGCTTCTGCAGTTGCATGACAACCACGTCGTGAAACGCTACGACTTCCCTCCCGGCGTTTTTCCCGAACAAGAACATTCATTCGGCACGTCCTCAGGATCCTTGCGGCGTGCAACCGGAAAGGTGCCAACGGGCTTTGCGACGGTCTCGCCGCCCGTACGATTGGGCGGGGACCAGCAGTATCCGACGAAAATCTGCCGGGCAGCATTTTCGAGGAAGCGTCGATACTACTTGCGCGTCTTTTTTTCAGAGCCGTAATACGTCTCTGATGATGTATGACTTTCGAGACACTCGGCTTGGCGTTGCGGCGCACCCGCGTCTCACATTATCGGCTGCGAATATTGGTGTGCTAAGCCATTGATTGGTAATTTATTGTCCCCGTAGCTCAACTGGATAGAGCAGCGGTTTCCTAAACCGCTTGTCCCGGTTCAAGTCCGGGCGGGGGCACCACTACGATTGGGGTTGCACGAAAGGTAGTGGTCCACCGGCGCGTACCGCTGTTCAACCGCCGCTGCCATCCCGCTTTTACTGACAGCCCATTTTCTCCAACTTGGTTGCCTGCAACGATTGGGGGCGGCCCCGGGCCGACGGGATAGGGCGGTAGCAACCAAGGCTTCTGATTCCCGGAGCCTCCGATGGATGAGCATGATTCGTTAACAATTACATTGCAAATACTTACATCATCTTAACGCTAGTGGCATGGGCCATGCAATCTACTGAGGGCCGAATATCCCATCAAGCTGCAGCAAGTCCCCCTATGAAACTATTACCCTTGGCCCTCGCCCAAATTGTCTTACCCGCCAAAGCCCGATCCCGTGTTGGAACCGTACCCCTTGCGCCCTCATACAGAAAAGGCTTCTGCATTGCCGCAGCGCTCGCTCTTGCGCTGGGAACGGCGGCCGCGCGCGCCGATGCGCCGCGGCTTATCAACCTCTCGGCGCGAGGCCCGGTGGGTACCGGGGCCAATATCTTGATCGGTGGTTTTGTCATCGGTCAGGGTGCGCCGGAGACCGTTCTCATCCGCGCTGTAGGTCCGTCCTTGACGATGTTTGGTGTTCGCTTTCCGCTCCTGAACCCAGTCCTCACGGTCTTTGATTTTGCCGGCATCAAGATCCTGCAGAACCAGGGCTGGACCACGGGCAATGCGACTGCGGCGATCATGAGTTCGGCGGGCGCTTTTGCGCTGCCGTCGGGAAGCAACGATTCGGCCATTGTTGCGACACTGCCTGCGGGTGCTTACACCGCCCTGATTTCCGGGACGGACGCCACTACGGGCGTGGCGCTTTTGGAAATCTACGAGGTCGGTGCGACGGCCTCGACGGCGCGCTTGATAAACCTCTCTGTTCGCGGGCAGGCTCGCACCGTCATCCAGACGCCGACCGAGACCGACGTTGAGTCCATCATACCGGGCTTCGAGGTCGGCGGCGGCACGGGAAACCGATCGCTTCTTGTCAGGGTCGCAGGGCCCGCGCTGACCCAGTATGCGCTTACGGGAGTCCTTGCGGACCCCTTCGTCAACCTTGTCGACTCCACGGGGCAGTCCATCGCCAGCAACGGAAACTGGGGCATGCCGATTGGGCAGGCCGCCGATGCCGCGACCCTGTCAGCCGCATTCGCGCAGGCCGGTGCCTTTCCCTTCGCCCCAGGAAGCCTGGACTCGGCGTTGATCGCCAGCGTCCCTCCGGGCGCGGGTGATACGGCACTGGTCACCGGTGACGCCACATCCCCGAACAATCTGGCGCTTGTCGAGGTGTTCGATATCACGCCGAACTAGCTCGGCCTCCCCGTGAGAGCCTGGCTGCACGGGCCCCCACGGCGCAGCTTTCGAGGACACTGCATTTGTGGCGACTCCGGCCCAGCGTGCGGATCCCAAAAGGTGTCGAGAGATCATCCCTTCCGTGGGGGCCCGCCAGGCGGGTGAGCACCCGGTAAAGTTGCGGCTTTTCCGTCGACCAAAGCTGCGGCTTAAGGATCTGCACATCCTGCGACAGGGCTCCCACGGAACCGGCGTCCACGGTTG
>CAAGKR010509705.1_pt1 | contig 18495 bp, 11 predicted proteins | sample 2556971 | NCBI WGS metagenome assembly CAAGKR01 (sample SAMEA5207829, study PRJEB30636) | soil metagenome | biome: forest; feature: boreal; material: soil | place: USA | collected 2011-09 | depth 1 m | reverse complement strand
GAGCACCGTATAAGCCACCATCGTCATCACTACCGTGAAGGCGACGAGGATGCCGGCCAATTTAAGACCAAGTTGAGTTAGATCTTCCATTATCTGATCTTAGTGCTTTGAACTTTGTTCTTTGATTCCCCATCTAGTAACGGAGCACACAAAGCCGACGCCAGAAATCAAAGTACAAAGATCCAATTACAGAGTTCACGCGGCTGTTGGCTCCCGCTTGATCCTTTCACCAATCGTAATCTGATAAAGGGGAGAAATCGCGAACGACGCGGGCGTTGGATTGCCGGCTGCCAGGAGATGAAACTGCGGCACCTTGTCGGTCAGTGTGCCCAACTTAAATAGTTCGTGTCCCACCAGGGGAGTCTCGCCAACTTTCGCACCGTCATCGCTAAGCCCCGCCACTGCACGACGAATCCCCTCAATCTCATTCGCCAATTCACGCTTGGGCGCGATGGGATGCTTTACCTGGACCGGCTGGCTCTCGTCCTTCAAAAGAGGATAACGCAGATCAGCGTAAGCCGGAGTTCGCTCGGAGATTTCGCGAAACACGCCGCTAGCAGACCGCTCGAATCCGAAGTCAACGCCCAACTCTTCCGCCAGTTGCGAGACGATTAGCCAATCCGGTTTCGACTGATGGACCGGCTCAAGAGACTTGCGCACCCTTTGTACAAAGCCATCGTTGTTAGTGAAAGTGCCATCGATCTCAGCGAAGGAGGCAGCCGGGAAGACGACGTCGGCAAATGCGGTCGTTTCTGTTTCGAAAAGTTCCTGCGCGATGAGTAAGTCGAGCTTGCTGAGCCCATCTTTCAGCATTTGTTCCGGGAGCAGGCTTCCGGCGATGTACAAAGCATGTATAGAAGTGCCTGCGGCATCGAGCAAATCACTTACGCTCTTGTCGCCTGCGTCCAGATCGAGCGCGCCAATACTGTTATTAAAAAGTGGTAATGGATGCAGCAGGACACGACGGCCTTCGCCCGAAAAGATGTAAGGCGTTTGCGCGAGGACAGCCTGCGCGTCAGCGCTCAACTCGCCGCCGAACATCAACACGACATCGCCCTGGGTCTCGCCAATCGTCCGGCGTAAGGTTTCGAGTTCGGCTGTCTCCACTCCCATCTTTCGCGCCGCCAGAGCATCGTCGGCATTGCCGGCCAATGCGAGTACCGCCGCGTTCTCGGTGCCCGGCCGGATATGAATGAATTGCGAAGCCTGCTCGCGCAGACGGATCGGGACGCTGTTGATGAGAATCAACTTTGCGCCACCGTTGCGTACCGCCTGACGAATCTGCTTTCCGGTTAATGGCTGAAGTTCTTCCGGCTCGCCGCCAATCAAAACGATCGTCTTCGCGTGACGAATGTCTTGATGAGTCGCCAGCGGCCCGCCAAGGTTTTCGAAAAAGGACTTGAGACTGAAGGCGTCAGCCACCGCATAGTTCTCAGTTTCGACTACTTCAGTAGCAAACTTTCGCAGGCAATAGAGCGCTTCGTTCGTGAGGCGCGGACTGCCGACCACCGCGAGTGAGTTACTGCCGTGTGCTGCGACTACGGCGTCGAGCTTCTGCGCCGTAAAGCGAATCGCTTCATCCCAGGTTGCGGGAATAAGCCTACCGCCCTTCTGGTAACGAATCAGCGGCGTGCGGATTCGTTCTTCATGATTGACGAAGGGATGGCCGAAGCGACCTTTGATACAAAGAAATTCTCCGTTCAGTCCATTGACGTAGCGATCGCGCGCCACGATGCGCATTAATTCACCGCCGCGAGAGCCGAGCGACATCTGACAACCGTCAGAACAATAAGTACAGGTCGAAATCGTTTGGGTTAGTTCCCATGGCCGCGCCTGATGACGATAAGTCCCGTCGAGCAGGGTTCCGGTCGGACAAACTTCGATGCAGTTGCCACACTGAGAACAGTTCAACCAGCCGCCATAAGTGCCGATGACGGTGTTCGCGCCGCGATTACCGGCCTCGATCGCGTCTTCGCCCATCCATTCGTCACAGACGCGCGTGCAGCGTTTGCAGAGAATGCAGCGCTGCGGATCGTTAGCGACCATTGGCGACAGATACTTCTCGGGCCGGGCATTCTTTTGTTCAATAAAGCGTTCTTCCAGACTGCCCCAGTCAAAAGTCAGCTCCTGTAATTCACATTCGCCGCCGCGGTCGCAGACGGGACAATCGAGCGGGTGATTAGCAAGGAGAAACTCGAGCATCGAGCGCTGAGCCTTCTCGATCTCTTCACTCTGGGTCGTGACCACCATGCCGTCGGTGCAGATGATCGTGCAGGACGTTTGCAGCTTGGGCATCTTCTCGATTCGTACAAGGCACATACGACACGAGGCCTGCAAAGCCAGGTCGGCGTAGTAACAGAACGATGGAATGTCGAACTGGTTTTCGCGACACACGTCGATCAGGCGCGCGCCTTTGGGCACCTGAAAATCTTTGGCGTTGATGGTGACTTTGATTAGATCAGTGCTCATTTGAAACATTACGAACTTCGAATTGTTAAGTGCTTCTCAAAATCTTCCGGAAACCTCTTAACCGCCGATTGAATCGGCCAGGCAGCCGCATCGCCCAACGGGCAAAACGATTTGCCTTCGATGTTGTCGCAGATATCCAATAACAACTGCGCGTCTTCAGGACGGCCGCCGCCATTTTCGATGCGCTTGAAAATCTTCACCAGCCAGTCGGTGCCTTCCCGGCACGGCGTGCACCAGCCGCATGATTCATGTTTGTAAAACTCAGTCAGGTTCTTGGTCGATTCAAATATGTCGACCGTCTCGTCCATGACGATGAAGCCGCCGGATCCGACCATCGAACCGCCCGCGACCAAACCTTCGTAATCCATGCGCACGTCTTTCCCGATAATTTGATCGGCGCGCATGATGTAAACGGATGAACCGCCGGGAATAACAGCCTTCAATTGCTTGCCGTTAGCAATGCCTCCGCAGTCCTCCATGATGAACTTTTCCATGTCGTCATAGCCCATCGGCAACTCGTAAACGCCGGGCCGATTGACGTGCCCAGAGACTGCCCAAAGCTTTGTGCCGCCGCTCTTTTCCGTGCCGAGCTTTTGATAAGCCTCGCCGCCCATCTTGATGATGTCGGGCACGGCGGTAAGCGTTTCGACGTTGTTGACGACCGTCGGCGCGGCATATAAGCCAGAGATGGCAGGGAAGGGAGGCTTCATGCGCGGATGACCACGCATGCCTTCAAGCGAGCTGAGCAGCGCGGTTTCTTCACCGCAAATGTAAGCACCCGCTCCGGTGTGCGTGTAGATTTCACAGGAGAAATCAGTGCCGAGAATCTTTTTGCCCAGAAGACCTGCGGCGCGCGCTTCGTCAAGCGCGACCTCCATGATGTCGATCAGGTATTTGTATTCACCACGGGTGTAGATGTAATTCGTTTTCGCGCCGAGCGCGTAGGCTGCGATCAGGATGCCTTCGATCAGCATGTGCGGATCGCGCTCCATCAGGTAGCGATCCTTGAAAGTGCCGGGCTCTGACTCGTCCGCATTGCAAACGACGTACTTGGCCTTGGGCGAGTCTTTGGGGACGAAACTCCATTTCATTCCGGTGGGAAATCCGGCGCCGCCGCGACCGCGCAGGGCGGACTTCTTCATTTCGCTGATGACGTCGTCGGGCGTCATTGTATCAAGCGCCTTCTTGATCGCTTCGTAGCCTCCGTTGCGTCGATACACGTCGAGCGAGCGCGAGTTCTCGAGATGAACTCGCCGGAGCTGAAGTGGTTCACATCCTATGGCGCCGATGAACATAGATCTATGATTAGCGAATCGTAAAATAGAATCAGTTGTGTTTGATTTCTACAACTTTCCCGTCGATACTCGCTTGTTTCAGCGTCGGTCTACTCCAGAACCTGCTGTCGAAGCTCTCAGCTCGGTTGTCTCCTAAAACAAAGAACTCTCCCTCTGAAATCGTGATGCGTCTAAAATTATCTCTCGGAGGAGTCGAATCAAACGGCAGCTTTAACTCTTGATCAGAGACAAATATTTTGCCGTTTCTAATCTCTACTGTCTCGCCGCTCAGTCCGATCACTCGCTTAACCATCCTCGTGTCGTTGCCGGCATTCGGATCGCCTTCCTTTGATGATTTGAATGTTATGATGTCGAATCGTTCGACGGAATGAGCCTTATAGTAACTATGGTCAACCCAAATTGTGTCTCCCTGCTTTATTGTCGGCTCCATCGCCGCATTAGGAACTTTATATGCCCATCTGTTGCACGCTCCGCTTGATAGCAATAGCGCGACAAAACAAATCCATCGCCCCGTTTTCCAACTCATGGCAACGAATCCAGAATCTGGTCCACCTTCGCTGGTGTCAGATTCTCATGATAATCAAAATTAACCTGAAACATCGGGGCCGTCCCGCACGAACCGAGACACTCAACTTCTGATAGAGAGAAGCGACCGTCAGCCGTCATCTCGCCAACCTTTATACCCAGCTTGTCCGAGCAGTACTGCGTAATTTTGTTAGCGCCAAGCAGCTTGCACGAAAGGGTTTTGCACACCTGGATGTGATATTTGCCAATCGGCTTGAGGTGGATCATCGAATAGAAAGTCGCGACTTCCCAGATGTCGGTGATTCGCAAATTCAAACGCTTCGCCAGATATGACACGCCTGGAGGATCGAGATAGCCACGCTCTCTTTGCACGATGAACATGAGCGGCAGGATCGCCGAACGCATCACCGGATACTTGGCGAGATGCCGATCGATCTCAGCCTCGACCGTAGGCGAAAATGTCGCTATCTCATCCGGCATCTGCACCGGCTGTGAAAGGCGTTGAATGTTGATTGGCTGCTGACTCATTTGCTGTCCGACAAACTTCAGTTTGTCGTTGACCTGGTTTTCTTCCAATTGGCGCTGTAACGCAGACGTCGACAAACTGAAGTTTGTCGGACATCGCCTATCTGTCGATTTCTCCAAGAACAATATCCAGCGATCCGATAATCGCCACAATGTCCGCGACCATGGCGCCGTGTGACATATGCGGCAGCGCCGAAAGATTAACAAAGCTCGGGCCGCGAAAGTGCACGCGTGCCGGTTTTGGGCCGCCGGTCGACTTGATGTAAACGCCGAGTTCACCCTTCGAAGCTTCGATCGGGTGATAGACTTCGCCGGCCGGCACATCGAAACCTTCAGCCACGATCAGGAAATGATGAATCAAAGCATCCATGTGTGTCTTCATCGCTTCGCGATCGGGGAGCACAACCTTTGGCGCGTCGGCTTTGACCGGTCCGGGCGCCAGACGTGACAGTGCCTGCTCAACAATCTTGTGTGACTCTTTCATCTCGCGCATGCGCACCAGGTAACGCGCCCAAACGTCGCCATCGGCCTCAGTCACAATTTCGAAATCATACTTTTCATAGCCGGTGTACGGGTTCATGCGACGAATGTCGATGGCGACGCCGCTGCCGCGCAGGCATGGCCCCGACAAGCCCCAATCAATCGCGTCCTCAGCGGAGATGTAACCGACACCCTGCGTTCGCTTTTGAAAAATTCTGTTTCCGGTAACCAGCCTGTCAAAATCGTCGAGCGCTTTCGGAAAGCCATCCTGGAACTGTTTTACTCGCCGCTCGAAACCCGACGGCAAATCCATCATCAAACCGCCGATGCGAAAGTATGAAGGCGTCAGGCGTCCACCCGATGCCGCTTCGATCAAGTTCAAAATCTTTTCGCGCTCGCGGAAGCAGTAAAAGAAAACCGTCATCGCTCCGAGGTCCAGCGCGTGGGTGCCGAGCCAGACGAGGTGCGACGCGATCCGTTGCAGTTCGCACATCAGGACGCGAATCGTCTGGGCGCGCTCCGGAATCTCGAGCTGCAGGAGTTTTTCGACAGCCATTACATAGGCGAGGTTGTTCCCGAGGGGATTGAGGTAATCCATCCGATCAGTTATGACTATCCCCTGCTGATACTTTCTGTATTCGAATAGTTTCTCCATCCCCGTATGGAGATAGCCGATGTCTGGAGTGGACTTGACGACCATCTCGCCGTCGAGCACCAGCTCGAGACGCAGCACTCCGTGTGTGGATGGATGCTGCGGCCCCATCGAGATGGTCATCTGAGTGTCGAGCGGGCGATCGACGATCTCGAATTGCGGCGGAATGTTTACGGTCGTACTCATCGGTTTTTAGTGCCACAGACTTCAGTCTGTGTGTTTCCTGGTAGTAATCACAGACTGAAGTCTGTGCCACTTATTCCAAACTGTACGGCTCATACCCTCTCAATGGAAAATCCTTGCGCAGCGCATGGCCCTGCCAGTCCTCTGGCAAAAGAATGCGACGTAGATCGGGATGATCGTCGAAAATCACGCCGAATAGATCGTAAGTCTCTCGTTCATGCCAATTTGCGGTGCGCCAGACAGTCGACACAGTCGGTACGTGAATGTCGTCCTCGGTCAGCACCACTTTCAAACGAACTCGATGATGCCTGGTAGTCGAGAACAGATGGTAGTTGACCTCAAACCGCGGAGCCTCCTCAGGGCCGCGATCAAAGCCGCATAGATCGGCGAGAAAGTTGAACTCCAAACCCGGGGTGGCCTTGAGAAAGGCGCATGCGGCCACAATGTGTTCGCGGGGAACGACGATCGTTGTTTCACCCAGAGCCTCGACGACTTCACGTGCCCACTCCGGATGCTCACGCTGTAACGCCGCCGCGATGGGCGACGGCGCTGACTCTTCCGGCGTGTTCGTGGTTGGTTTATTCGCCAGCCCCTCTTGCGTGTTCTGTGCTTCCATCTGACCTTCGATTCCGGGGTGGTCCTTTTTTAGGTTGTAGAATCTTAGAAAGAACGTCGCTTTTCGTGCTTGGAAGCGATGGTATAAGGTTGTGGCTTGACGTTGTCTCGTAAGGTCGAGCCATCGGTAACGGGCAATGTTCCCGGCGTCATCGCCTCGCGCGCTTCTTCGTCAGGAGCGTCCCGGCGATCCCTGATCGATTCTTTCATTACTTTGTCTTGCAGCATCATCACGGCATGAATGAGCATCTCAGGCCGCGGCGGACATCCGGGAATGTAAACGTCAACCGGAACGATCTTGTCGACGCCCTGGACGATCGCGTAGTTGTCGAACACGCCGCCCGACGTGGCGCAGGCACCCATTGAGATGACCCATTTTGGCTCCGGCATCTGATCGTAGATGCGCCGCAACACCGGGGCCATCTTGCGCGAAACTCGGCCCGAAACAATCATCACGTCCGCCTGTCGGGGCGAGGCGCGAAAGACTTCCGAGCCGAACCGAGCCAGGTCATTCCGCGCACTAGTCGCGTTCATCATCTCAATTGCGCAGCAGGCCAGGCCAAAAGTTGCCGGCCACAGCGACGATTTGCGCGCCCAGTTGATCAGCGAATCAAGCTGGGTCGTCAGGACTTCGGGCAGCGCCTCAGCAATGATGTTTTCCAGTCCCATATCTTTGTTCCGCAAGCGATAACTTGCGGCCTTGTTAAGCCGCTTTCGACCGCGCCTCACGCTTTTCGGTCACTTCCAACAACCGCCCTTCGGCTTGGGCCTCGCGACGAGCTCCTTCAGTCCAATCCAACGCGCCCTTCTTAATCACATAAATCAGGCCCGCCGCCAGGAGGGTGATAAAAATGAGCATTTCAAAATAGACGACATTGCTCAGGCCATATTCAGGGCTCGAAAGCCGCTTGAAGACAACCGCCCAGGGCACCAGAAAGATGACTTCAATGTCGAACAGGATGAAGAGCATAGCGATCAGATAAAACTTGACCGAGAACCGTGCGCGCGCGGACCCGACCGGATCCTTACCGCATTCATAAGGCATCAGTTTGGTGCGCGTGCGCTTGCGCTGGCCGACAAGCTGAGACAGTCCGATGAAAGTGATCGCGAACCCGGCCGCAACCACGAACATCAACAGCACCGGCAAGTAATCGATTAGATTGAAAGTCATCTCTGTTAGACTTACCGCAGTTCGAGCGCCCAGATGTGCGACATCGGATTACCGAAAGCTCAGCTTGAGAATCATTGTACAAGCTGATCGTAGGGGAAGGATCAGAGAGTGTCAAGCTGGTTCTCTGTCGATTTGACCTTAACAATCGGAATTGATTGACCGTGTAAAAATCGTTATGTTAACGTTCGGATTGCCTCTCTGAAGTTCTTGAAATTAACTCCCGACTTGAAACGTGACTTTAACAGTGCTTACGGGCTTTAACACAGATGTCGAGTACGACGGCGTCGTCTATCACGTTCAGACCGAAGATAAAGGTCTGCAGACGCCGTTCATTCTTTCACTGGTGTACACCGGGGGCGCGATCCTGGCCAGTAAGCGCTCACCGTATGACGATCTCATTTCCCGTGGCTTTGATGAAGGGGTCCTCGCACAGCGTCTTTCTAGGCAACACAAACTGATCTGCGCCGCGGTGCATGCCGGACGGATCGAGGATCTCAAGCGTTTGAGCGAGCGCGACCCGGCTGAGAAGACCATGCGCCGCCAGAAGTCTGTTGCTCAGAAGCCAACTCAGGAAGCGTCTGAGAGAGCCCAAACGAGCAAAGCGGATGGCGCGAATGAAGAAGCCGAGAGCAAAAGCGTCGCTGCCGCGCCGGATCGGTTTTTGATTTCCGAGCGCGCTGAAGACCAAGAACTTAAATTGATCTTGCTCGACGAAGAAGAGCTGAGGGCCGGGAAATCTGTGACCTTGCGCGTGCTGGTGGGCCGCGCTGGCGGCAACCGGCGCGAGCCTGCGCGGCAGGCGCGCATAGTTGTGAAAATACTTGGCACGAATTTTCGGCCCACCTCGATTTCGTCCACGACTAATACCGAAGGCATCGCGTCGATTCCGGTGCTGCTCCCGTCGTTCGAAGCAGGCCGGGCGGCAATCCTGGTTCAAGCGGACATAGACGGCGAAACCGCCGAGCTGCGGAGGATCATCCTGCCGGCTAAATCCTCCTGAATTGGAACCGAAACATTGCTGGTTCAAATCAACGGTGAAAGTCGCGAAGTGCGGGCTGGGTCGACGTTGGACGATCTCGTCAGCGAACTGTCTTTGGCGCCGGCGCGAATCGCCGTCGAACTCAATCAACAGGTAGTCCGGCGCGACCAATGGCCAAAAACGACTTTGGCCGGCGGTGACCGAATTGAAATTGTCCATTTCGTCGGTGGGGGAATGGGAAAGCAGTAGGCAGTAAGCAGGCGGCAGCGGGCAGGAACCTAGACGTAAGTTGGACAGTGGGGCCAATTCAGGATATCCACAGAATTACCCCACTATCGTAAGTTGAGCGGCTTCTGGTTTCGCTTCAGTAGGGTGTACAGTCGTCACCAGATTTCATCAGAAGGAAGTTTGATTTCATGTCCACCGCAGTAGCAGCACTAACCGACGGTTTTGAAATTGCCGGTCACGCATTTCATTCGCGAATAATCATTGGCACCGGCAAGTATCGAAGTTATGACGAGATGAAGGCCGCCCATCGTTCGTCGGGCGCCGAGCTGGTGACTATCGCGGTGCGTCGCGTACCGCTGGATCGAAGTTCCGAATCATTTCTTGATTATTTGGATCCATCGCTGAAACTCCTTCCTAACACCGCCGGTTGTTATTCAGCCGACGAAGCTGTACGCACGGCCCGCCTGGCGCGCGAAGCCCTCGCGACGGAGTGGATCAAGTTGGAAGTAATCGGCGACCAGACCACGCTCTTCCCCGACAACGAACAGACCCTGGAGGCGGCCCGCACTCTAGTCAAAGAGGGTTTTATCGTGCTGCCCTACTTTAGCGACGACTTGATCATGGCCAAAAAACTTCTTGACGTGGGTTGTGCGGCGGTCATGCCTCTGGCGGCGCCAATCGGGTCAGGCCTTGGCGTGCAGAACCCGACGAACCTCCGCATCATGCGCGAACAACTTCCCGACGCCACTATTATCGTCGATGCCGGAGTGGGTACAGCCAGCGATGCCACTGTCGCGATGGAACTCGGGGCCGACGCAGTGTTGATGAATACGGCAATCGCTGAAGCTGCAGACTCAGCAAAGATGGCGGAAGCGATGAAGCTCGCAATTCAGGCGGGAAGGTTGGCCTACGTTGCTGGTCGCATGCAGAAGCGACTCTACGCGAGTGCTTCAAGTCCGATTGCAGGTGTCGTCCGCTAGCCCCCAGCCCCGGGACACGTTAGTCCTGAGACGGCGGCGTGGCTCATCTAAAAGCCACTCCCGCAGTTTCTTAACCTCCTTTCCTATCGTCCTTGCGTCAAGCGTCGAAACGTAGTAAACGAGGCCTGCCAAAACTCCGGCCGGCCCGCCCGAACACTCGGTTGTTGAGCCCGTTGGCTTCCCCGGTGGCTCGGCCATCAAGCCGCCCATTTGTTGCGTTGCACCTCAGTCTGAGACCCAACTGCCACCGCGTAAGGAGAAAAGTCATGACGAATTCAAGTTCTCAGCCGAATCTGATCGATCACATCGTAGTGTTGATGCTCGAGAACCGATCCTTTGACAACATTCTCGGTTGGTTGTATGACCCGGACAACAAACCACCTTTCGACAAGGTGCCCTACGGGCAGACGTTTGAGGGCCTGTCAGGTGGAAACTTCAGCAATCCTCGGCCGGGTGGCGGTACGGCGCGCGTCGGCAAGGGAACCGTGATGACTGATCCATTCCCTGATCCAAACGAGCCGTACGATCATGTCTACGCGCAGATGTACAACCAGGAATACCCGCCGGACAAGGTGCCGAACACGACCGAGACGCCAAAGATGGAAGGGTTTGTCAATGACTACGCAAATGCAATCGCGCAGGCCGGCGCGCCGAAAAAGGGCTGCAACCGGATCCTGTCATTCTTTCATCGAGGGGCTAGTCCAATGGACATCGATGCGGGAATCATCATGAACTGCTTTACGCCCGATCGATTGCCGGTCATTAATGGGCTGGCCAATGCCTATGCCGTCTGTGATCATTGGTTCAGTTCGGCTCCGACCCAAACCTTTCCCAACCGTTCCTTTGTTCATGCCGCCACGTCTTCCGGATACGTCACCAACGGTTGGAAGACTGGCCCGCACCCCTGGGACATCGGTTATCTGCTGAACAAGACAGATACGATCTACAACCTGCTGTCGCGTGCTGGAGTTGATTGGAGGATCTACTACGGCGGGCCATTTCTGCTGTGCAACGCTCTCTTGATTCAGGAAAAACTCTGGGAGTTCGTCCCCCTCGGCCGCCACTTCTTTCCGATGGAGCAATTCCTGGAAGATGCAACGAAGCCCAACGGCCTGCCTCGCTACACCTTTATCGAACCGAACATGATGTGCAGCAAGAAGTACGGCCCCGAAAACGACATGCATCCAGCGTTTGCCATCACTGACACCGGATTGGCCACAAACTTACTCTATGGCGAAGAGTTGATCTACAAAGTCTATGACGCGTTGCGCAAAAGCCCCGATTGGGACAGCAGTCTGCTGATCATAATTTTTGACGAGCATGGTGGCTGCTACGATCATGTGCCGACGCCGCCACCGTTCGCCACTCCTCCAGACGATCGGAAAATCCCACCCGGCGAACCCGGATTCAGCGGTTTTGATTTCAAGCGTTTTGGCGTGCGCGTCCCTGCGGTGCTGGTCTCGCCGCTGATCGAACCAGGCACGGTTTGCCATACCCAGTTCGATCACACTTCCGTTATCAGAACGGTCGCAAATCGCTGGTTGAATGGCCAGCATCTGACCGAACGCGATCGAACTGCGAACGACGTTAGGGAGGTGCTCACGCGCTCCGAGCCGAGGCAGGATGTCCCGGACATCAGACCGAGTCCGCTGCCCCTCTTCACCGGTTGCGGTGGCCAACCGCTCTCGGCTATGCATCGCCACCTGGTGTCGGCCGCGGCCCAGCGAGTGATGAAGCATACGGGCGCATCAATCGACCTGGACGCGATCCGGACCACCGATCAGGCAGTGGCCGAACTCGATGCAAGAGAGCAGCAGGTGCGGAGTAATGCTTCGTGATTAATGAAAGCGGTGGGTCTGATGATGGTAGAGATCAGCTCGCGCTTACGTTCGCAGGGTAAGATGGCGGCCATCCCGCGCTGAGACATTTAACTGCGCCAGAGTTGAAGACGGGTTCTTCGTAGGGGAAGAGAATTGAGTAGCTCATGGTGAAGAGTTCAGTCTAATAATGGGCCGGTCAATTGAGAGGCGCGCCAGGCTGGCTTTCCAGGAGTCTCCGCCAATCAGCAGGAGTGAAGAGTAGCTGGTACTGCAACTGCACGAACTCAGTGCAGAGGCCATATTGCGCGGATTGGGTGCACCGGCGGTGAAGTCAGCTGCGTTAACGTTGGTGTCCTGACAAGCGTTCAGCTTCCTGAGAGCTGCGGTAGTATTAGCTAGAGTCGGCGCATTGTCGGTGGTCGCCGCGCCACCTTCCCGGCAATTAGCGCCCGTGCTGGCAGAGGTGCCATAACCAACAAAATCGAGAATCGCCGCCCCCGATGGACACGTCACCGCTGACAGCGCGGTCGTCCCGTTAACCAGGGCAACTTTACCCGCAGTGCCTGACAGGTTAATTGTTCCCGTGCTTACATCAGGGCTTGGCAAAGCACTGCCGGTGGTCCCGCCTGATTCTTGAATGAGGAAGTATTGACCCGGTTGAAGGGAAACATTCGGAAGCGCCGTCACCTGATAGCTGCCTGTTGTGGACGTCGCTGCCGAGTACTGTACCGAGAGTCCATTCAAGCTGACAGCCACGTTGCCGCGATTGAAGATCTCGATGAAGTCGTTTGTATACGGAGCGCCCGCATTCCCTCCGCCGCCATACACCTGGCTGATTACAAGCTTCGTTCCATCATCATCCGTAATCCCTCCGGTTCCCTGACCAGCCGAAGGAGAAATCGTAGCGTTAGTCGGGTTTGAAAGATTAACGAAGTACGTTTCACAGATCGCCTCGTTAGTCGTATCGCCGTTGACCTGGACTGCAATCGGTTGGGTCGTGACGCCAGGGGCAAAGGTCAAAGTGCCGTTCGTCGCGACATAGTCAGTCCCGGCTGCCGCTGTCGCCGGGCTGGCCGATGAGGTTGCGTAATCCACAGTCACCGTCTGCGTACTTGCGGGCGATAGCGTTACAGTGAAGTTGGCGGGTATTTGGCCGCTATTTCCCTCGGTCACCGTCACGCTGTTGATGCTCAATGTCGGGCTATCGTCGTTTTGGATCGTGCCCTGGCCCTGAGAGTCGGTAACCGTCGCGCCCGTGACGTTGGTTACATTCACAAAGAATGTTTCATTTGGTTCGATGTTCGCATCGCCATTCACAGTTACATCAAACGCGAACGTGGTATTCCCAGCAGTAATCGTCTGTGAAGTTTGACTCTTGGCGACGTAATCACTGTCGGCAACCGTGGCGGTGCCGTCCGCAGTGGCGATGTCGAACGTCACGCCGCCCGCGGGTGCGGCTGCATTGAGACTTACGATGAAGTGGAATGTAGTTGGACCGCTATTGCCTTCGTTGGCTGAGACATCATTGATCGAGAGCGCCGGCAGGTCGTCATTCTGGATTGTACCCAGACCCTGACCATCAATGACTGTCGCGCCGGAAACGTTCGTAACGTTGACGAAGAATGTTTCGTCGGGCTCGATCGTTGTATCTCCGTTTATGGTTACGTCAAATGAGTAAGTTTGCACTCCAGCCGGGATGACCTGATTCGTCAACGTCCTGGCCACATAGTCGCTGCCGGATGCCGCTGTATTGTTCTGTGTAGCGATATCGAAAGTAATATCAGTCGAAGGCGCGGGCGCTGAAAGGCTGACGGTGAAAGTCGCTATCGACGTTCCACTATTACCTTCCGCCACCGAGACATCATTTATCGAAAGGTTCGGGGCCGCGCCGGCTACACAAGTGTTTACCGGCGAACTGCTGTTGCGCGGGAACGGCGCAGAGACCAGGAAGTCGGCAGCGTTGTCGTTGGTGTCGGTGCAACCTCCGGCCTTGCGGAAATCGGCTGTTGTATTTGAGGGTGCTGAGGCTGGTGCCGCACCGTCGTAGCAATGACCAGACGTGGCGGCAGTAGATCCATAGCCGACGAAATCTGCGAGGGAAGGATCGCTGGGGTTGAATGGAGCAACAGAATCATCGCCAGGGCAAGTCGAGGGCGAGAGTGCACTGGTGCCGACAACGAGGGCTACCTTCCCCGATGTGTTTCCCATTGCGATTGAACCAACGACATCAGCTGCCGGCAAAGGTACTCCGTTAGTTGTGCCGCCCGATTCCTGAATCAGGAAGTAACGTCCCGGCGCAATCGAACCCGTGCTCAAGTTCGTCTTGTTCGTACCGAAGTTGGAGCCGACGCCTGCGTACTGTACCGAATAGGGGGTCAAGGTGAAATCGACCGTGGTGGTGCCGCGATTGAAGATCTCCACAAAATCATTTTGGTAAGTGGCGTCTGAGTTATTGCCACCACCGTAGACCTGACCGATGACCAGATTGGCTGTGTCATCATTCGTAATCGTGCCCGTTCCTGTCCCCTGAGGAGCGGAGATGGTGGCATTCGCCGAAGCGTTGGACAGAGTGACCGTGAACGTCTCGTCGGGCTCGACCAGTGTATCGCCGTTGATGGGAACGCCGATCGTCTTAGTCGTGTCGTTCGGATTGAATGTTAGTGTGCCGCTGGTAGTTTGATAGTCGCCGTTAGCCGTGGCCGTCCCGTTGGCGGTCGCATAATCCACCGTCACCGTTTGGTTGATTGTCGGCGAAATCGTGACCGTGAAAGTGGCGTTGGTCGCGCCGCTGTTTCCTTCTGCAATTGAGACTGCCGGGGTGATCGAAAGAATCGGGCTGTCGTCGTTTCGAATCGTGCCCGCTCCTTGCCCATCAAGAACAGTTGCTCCCGAGACATTCGTCACGTTCACGAAGAAGATCTCATTCGACTCGATGTTCAGATCGCCGTTGACTGTTACATCAAAAGTGTAAGTCGTGTTTCCGGCAGCGATCGTCTGGCCCGTCAGCGTCCTGGTAACGTAATCGTTATCAGCGACAGTTGCCGTGCCATCTTGCGTCGCAATGTCGAAAGTGACGCCGCCCGTCGGAGCTGCTGAGGACAGGCTGACCGTAAAGGTGAACGTAGTTGTCTCGCTATTGCCTTCGTTTGCTGAAACATCATCGATTGAAAGTGTGGGAAGGTCATCATTTTGGATTGTCCCCACACCCTGACTATCCGTGGCCATTGCGCCACTAACGTTCGTGACGTTAACAAAGAAAGTCTCGTCAGGTTCGATCGTCAGATCGCCATTCACGGTCACGCTAAATATGTACGTTGTCTGACCGGCTGGAATGATCTGATTCGTCAGGGTCTTCGTAATATAATCGCTGTTCGCAGTTGTCGCGCTGTTGTCCTGGGTCGCGATATCGAAAGTGACATCGGTTGATGGCGCGCGCGCGGACAAGCTGATCGTGAATGTCGCCGTCGTCGTACCGCTATTGCCTTCAGCGATGGTGACATCATTGATCGTCAGGTTCGGCGGAGTGCCGGGTGTGCAATTATTAGTCGGCGAACTCGAATTACGCGGGAACGGCGCGGAGACGAAAAGGTCAGGAGCATTGTCGTTCGTGTCGGCGCAGCCTCCAGCTCTTCTGAAGTCCGCGGTGGTGTTGTTACTAAGCGTAAACGACGCCGGACCTGATCCTTCATAGCAATGACTCGCGGTGGCCGCGGTGCCGCCGTAGCCAACGAAGTCGACAACCGTGCCGTCAACTGGATTGAACGGCGGGTTCCCATCATTGTTCGGACAATTGCCGGTAAGAAGTGTCGCGCCCGCCACCAGCGCAACCTTGCCAGCCGTAGTACTTGTTATATTGACGGTTCCAGTGGCATCGGGCGTCGCCAGCGCGGCGCCGGCAGCACCGCCAGAGGACTCTTGAATTAAGAAGTACTGTCCCGGTGCAAGCGTGCCCGAAGTTAGGTCAGTCTTAGCCCAGGTAGCAGCCGTCGTGCTTAAGAACTGCAAAGAATAGGGCGTCAGCGAGAAGTCCACCGTCGTTGCGCCCCGATTGAAGATCTCAACGAAGTCATTCTTGAACGGCGCACTGGTAAGACCGCCACCCGGATAAACCTGACTAATCACCAGATTGCCCGTATCGTCATTCTGAATTGTTCCCAAGCCTGAGCCATCCGTGACGCTTGCGCCAGAGACATTCGTGATATTGACGGTGAAAGTCTCGTTTGCCTCAACCAGCGTGTCGCCGTTCACCGTCACGTCGAACGTGTACGTCTGTTGCCCGGCGGGAATCATCTGATTCGTCAGACTGCGAGCAACATAGTCGCCGCCCGCCGTGGTAGCTGTTCCATCAGCCGTCGCAATGTCGAACGTGATTCCTCCTGCCGGCGCGGATAACGTCGAAGTAACCGTGAACGTGAACGTTGTTGTGCCGCCGTTGCCTTCGTTGAGCGAGACATCGTTGATGCTAAGAGACGGGCTGTCATCATTCAGAACGGTCCCCAGTCCTTGCCCATCAGCGATGGTTGCGCCGGTGACGTTCGTGACATTCGCAAAGAACGTTTCGTTTGGCTCAATACTCAAGTCGCCGTTTACAATCACATCGAAGGTATAAGTCGACTGACCGGCGGCGATCGTTTGTCCGGTTAGACTACGCGCAAAATAGTCGTTGTTGGCGGTGGTTGCCGTACCATCCTGCGTCGCGATATTGAACCTGACGCCTCCGGTTGGCGCCGGCTGGGAAAGGTTGACCGTGAAAGTGAAAGTGGTTGCGCCAGAGTCACCCTCATTCAGGCTGACGTCGTTAATCGTCAACGACGGACCGTTTACGGTCAGCGTCGCCTGTGTGCTGTTGGCGGTGATGGTCCCATCGGTGGCCGAGGCGGTGAGGTGCGCCGTCCCGGGATTGTGCGCGGAAACAGTTGCGGTTGCGATTCCTGTGATCGGGTTCGTGTTGACGGAATCAACGGTCGCTACGGTCGTGTTGTCTGAGGCAAAGGTGATCGCTACGCCAGTCATCGCTCGGCCGAACTGATCGAAAGCCTGCGCGGTAAACTGCGTCGTCTGCCCGACGTTAATGGTGTTAGACGGCGGCGAAATCGTGACGGTAGCCGGGTGGCTGGGGCAGTTTCCGAAGGGTGTGCCAACAGTCTTCAAACCCGAAGAGAATGTTCGAGCCCCTGCAATCGTCGTGTGCAGCACAAAGTTGCCCGTGATGTCTGGCGACCTCGTCAGCGATTGAGCATTACCGCCGTTCAAACCGGTCGTGCCGCCGTAAGAGAACTGAGTGACCAGATTTCCCGATCCGTCGCGCACCAGGATAGTCAGTCCGCCATTTGTCAGCGATAAACCGCCGGATGAGGCCTTCACTACCTGAGCACAACCAAACAACGGATCGCCCGGGTTGAAAGTACCGCCACCGAAAACGAGCATCGCTTCGCCCGCGGATAGAGTGGTGTTGGCAGCAAAAATATGCCGCACGGTTTCGATCGAGCTGGTAGTCGAATGCGTTCGCACCGTCCACCCCGAGATATTGATGCCTCCGCCCGTCGAGTTGACCAACTCGACGAACTCATCCTGTGAAGAGTTGCGCGTGCCATCATGGTTGGCGTCGCCGTCAGTTCCGGTGGGCGGATCGGCAAGCACTTCGTTGACGACGACCGTCGGGGCCGAAACGTTCAGAGTCGCAGTGCCGCTTACATTCTGAGTGGTGGCCTTAATCGTTGACTGGCCCTGAGCTACTCCCGTCGCCAAGCCTGTCTGGTCAATGGTAGCCGCCAGCGTGTTCGAAGATTCCCAGGCGAATGTCAGGCCCACCATCTCGTTGCCGAACTGATCGATTCCCTTGGCGGTGAACTGTTGCGCGCCGGTCGCCGGAATGGTTAACGACTGCGGCGTCATATCAACGCGGGTGAGCACGCGCAGGACTTCGCGAACGGTCAGGGTCGCTTGAGCAGATTGAACGCCCCGAGCGAAAGCCCGAATCTCAGTCGATCCTGCCGTGGAGCTGGTCGCCAGACCGTTCTGGTCAATTGTGGCCACTGAAGTACTGCTCGACTGCCACGAGAAGATGACGCCCGTCACAGGGTTGTTGGCGGAATCAAATCCCTGGGCGGTGAATTGTTTTTTCGCTCCGGCCTCGATGGCTGCGGACGGAGGTGAAACGTCGATGCGCGCGATCGGTGGACAGGCGATGAATGCCGCACCGTTTACCCGTGTTCCAGGACTGAACAGCCTACCGCCGTTTCCGGTCGCAGACTGGTGCAGAGTAAATGGACCGGTGACGTCAGGCGACCTCGTGAGCGACTGATTGGCTTGCCCGTTGAGGCCGGTCGAGCCGCCGTACGATAAGAAAGTAATGATCGTGCCGGATTGATTGCGCAGGGTAACTACTCCGCCCGAATTAGTCAGCGACAGACTGTTCGTTGAAGCCTTCACAACCTGCGCGCCCCCGAAAACTGGATTACCAGGATCGAAAGTCCCGCCGCCAAAGACGACTATCGCCGAGCACGCCGGGAAGATGGTGCCACCCGCAAATGTGTGTTGCAGAGTGTCAGTCGTCGTCGTTGAGCTGCGCGT
>CAAGKR010324303.1_pt1 | contig 18500 bp, 20 predicted proteins | sample 2556971 | NCBI WGS metagenome assembly CAAGKR01 (sample SAMEA5207829, study PRJEB30636) | soil metagenome | biome: forest; feature: boreal; material: soil | place: USA | collected 2011-09 | depth 1 m | reverse complement strand
GCGGCGGAAGAGCGTTCGCCGAATTTGAGCGCATCCCGCAGGCGGTTTCCCGATCCGCGGCTCCAAAGAAAAGTCTGCTGTGTCTACCTGTTCCACCACCATCCCATAATGAAGGGGCGGTCGAACCTTATCGAATCAACCGCCCCTTTACTGCTTTAGGCCATTCGCAAGGCGCCCGGAGGACCGCTTCCAAAGTTGCTCGGAATGATCTTTGAGGATCGCGCCGATGCGGGCCGCCGGCTGGCCGAAAAACTTTCGTCCTACGCGAACGGCGACACGCGCGTATTGGCTCTTCCGCGCGGCGGCGTGCCGGTGGCGTTCGAAGTTGCCCGCGCGCTGCGCGCGCCGCTGGATGTCTTCGTGGTGCGCAAGCTCGGAGTTCCCGGACATGAAGAACTCGCGATGGGCGCGATCGCCTCGGGAGGCGTGCGCGTCCTGAACGAAGACACGATCGCGCAACTCCACATCGACCAAGCGACGGTGGATGCGGTTACGCAGGCCGAACTCGGAGAGCTGAACCGGCGCGAAGCCGTGTACCGTGACGGCTTGCCCGCACACGACGTTGCCGGAAAGACCGTTATTTTGATCGACGACGGTCTTGCAACCGGCGCGAGCATGTATGCGGCCGTGCTCGCGCTGCGCGCGCGTTCTCCCCGCCGCACGATTGTAGCCGTGCCGGTCGCTCCTCGCGACACGTGCGAAGCGATTGCCCAGCATGTGGACGAGATGGTCTGCGCCGCTACGCCCGAGCCGTTTCGCGGAGTAGGCGCGTGGTATCACGATTTTCGGCAAGTTGACGACGAAGAAGTTCGCCTTACGCTCCGCAACGCGCGTGCTCTCACGGAACGCGATGGCGGCTGAACGCGAAATCCAGTTCGGCGCGGGCGATCGGCGCCTAGCGGCGACGCTCGGAATGCCCGGCCATGCGCGCGCCCTGGTCGTCTTCGCGCATGGCAGCGGCAGCGGGCGGCGCAGCCCGCGCAACCGTTTCGTCGCGTCGAATCTCAATGAAGCCGGAATTGCCACGCTGCTCTTAGATCTGCTGACGGAAAATGAAGAACGCCTTGACGATCGCACGGCGTCGCTGCGTTTCGACATTGGGTTGTTGGCCCGCCGAGTCATCGCAGTGACCGAATGGGCGGATGCGCAGAGGGAGCTCGAACGCCTTCCGATCGGCTATTTCGGCGCGAGCACGGGCGCTGCTGCGGCACTCCTCGCCGCCTCGAGGCGCACTGACATATACGCGATCGTTTCGCGGGGTGGCCGCCCGGATCTCGCAGGCGATGCGCTGCGCACCGTCAGCGCGCCCACACTGCTGATCGTGGGTGCGCGGGATCCGATCGTGCTGGACCTGAACCGCAAGGCGGCCTCGCAGTTAAGCAATAGCGAGATCGCAGTCGTCCCGGGCGCGACGCATCTCTTCGAAGAGCCGGGTACGCTCGAAGCAGTTGTGACGCTCGCGCAGCGATGGTTTCTGCAGCATCTGCCGGAACGCCGTCCGGCTTGAGCCTCCTTCCAAAAAACGCCGCAGCAGCGACGGTCGAGATCGACGGCCGGCGCGTCGCCCTGACAAATCTCAACAAGATCTTCTGGCCCAAGCTCGGGCTGCGCAAGCGCGATCTGCTCGAGTACTATGTGCGCATCGCGCCGGTGCTCTTGCCGCATCTGCGCGGCAAAGCCATCGTCATGAAACGCTATCCGAACGGCATTGAGGGCGAGTTCTTCTTCATGAAACGCACGCCCGCGTCGCGCCCCGCATGGATCCGAACATGCCCGATCGCGCACGGCACGGGAATCATCGATTTTCCGCTGGCCCCGGATCGCGCATCGCTGCTGTGGCTGATCAACTTAGGATGCATCGATCTCAATCCCTGGTATGCGCCGTGCGAGTCGCCCGATCAGCCGGATTACTTGCATTTCGATCTGGATCCGCAGGGAGCGCCGTTTTCCGCCGTGCGCGAAGCGGCGCTGATCGTCCGCGACGCGCTTACCGAACTCAAGATGACCGTTTTTGCAAAAACCTCCGGCGGTCACGGGATGCACCTGTACGTGGGGATCAAGCGCGGTCCCAAACAGCATGCGGTTTGGGAAATCGCCAAACGCATCGGACACGAACTAGCGCGCGCGCATCGCGACATTCTCACGGTCGAGTACAAGGTTGCCAAGCGCCCGCGCGGCACGGTCCTCGTCGATTACAATCAGAATCGCGCCGGGGCTACGCTGGCCTCGATTTATTCGGTGCGCCCGAATCCGTATGCTGGCGTGTCGATGCCAGTGACGTGGCAAGAGGTCGAGCGTGGAATCGAGCCCGAGGATTTTACGATGCTCAACGCAATCAAACGAGTCGAAAAACTCGGCGACCTATGGAAGCCCCTGACCCAGCAACGCGGCCGCTTCGATTTGCAGCTTTTGATCGGACAGTCATAGCGGAAACTCATCGCGTGAGACTGAGCTACAGACTATTCCATCACTGATATTGGCCGATGTGTATCGGAACCAGTAGGCTCCCTGCCGATCGCGATACGGACCCGAATCGTATACTCGCGTATTATTGTACCCGGCAAGGCAAAACTTATATCTCAAAAATATAATGTCATACGAGCCGCGGGGAACTCCAAACGCGTATCGGACTTTAATATCTTGGCCCGGCGCTACAACGAATGGCGCTTGAGATGCTCCAAAGGTGGAGTACGTCGAGTACACCGACTGCAAAAGGTTCGGAAGTGTTTCTTCCAACGATAGGTCCAATGTTGTCGTATTTCCGCGTGAACTTTTGGTGATTGTTTGTTTGGTCTGCGGCAAATAACGGAAGCCGTACGCGTTCCCAACGTAGCCCGCGGGAAGGAAGCGAACGGTTCCAAAATTGTGTATCTCGACCGTCACGCTGACGAACTCGGCACCGGATTTAACCGGCCGGTGTGAAAGCGTCACCTGCAACTGGCCCTGGGGCAGCGTCCCGGCCGGTTTTATTTTCTCTTGATAGATAAAGACATAGAAAGCCCACGCCGCCGCCACGATGAACGGCTGGACGCACCCAGCGCGAATCGCGTGCTCCTCGCGCTGGAGCGCCTCGATCAGCAGAGCGGGCTCGATCCCGCGCTCGCGGATCTGCGCGAAGCTCTGAAGCGGGCGTTGGTTACGAAATCATCGGGCGACACCGATAGCGCGCCGAGCACTGAATAGTGGGTAGGAGGTAAGCCATGGCACGTAAACGCAAAACCACCCGCAAAAAAAGTGGTGGCCGGAAATATGGACCCAAAGCGTCGCGCAAAGTCGAGCGCACCATGCGCGAGATGAAGCGCGGCAAGCTCAAATCGGGACGCAGCGGCAAGAAGGTCAAGAACCGCAAGCAAGCTATCGCGATCGGTCTGTCGGAAGCCCGGCGCGAAGGCGACAAAGTTCCGCCGGCCCCCAAACGCAAGAAACGCTAGTCGCTAGTCAACCGGGGCGGCGAAATCTGCAGCAGACTCAGGATGCGCGATAAGCGTTCCGCCAGCGGGGTTTGCCCGCCGCGCAGCGCTTCATCGCGCCACTGACGCAGCTCTTCAACGGCGCGGCTGACGTTGGGGCGATTCATCTCGCGAAAGACTTCGCGAGCACGATTGAAGCGCGTCTCTTCGTCTTCTTCGCGCGAACGCCGTTCGAATGAGGGCAGCTCGTCGGAATGTCCCAACACGATATCACCCGCGATCTCAATGATCGCATCGGCATGCACGCGCGCTCCGGTAGCCGCTAAATCAACGTAACGATCTTCGCGATCGTGCGCGGAGATCGCGATGAGATTGGCCTCAACGCACAACTCTAACAGTCCGCCGACGTATGGAATGGCTTCGGTCGCCGTTTCCAAGTAGGCTTCGTAGAGTTCTTCTTCGTCCTCTTCGGTCGCGTCGAGATAATAGCTCCACGCGCGGCGCGCGTCGAGCACCGCCCGGAAAACATCGTTGTCACTCATTGTGCGCTCTTCTACGCGCGGGGCGCCGGTCCGCTAGTGACGCAGCAAGTAGCCCAACAGCAGATCGTTCGTCGACACGACGGCTTCGGAGTGACCGGCGGCCGCACAGGACTCGTCGAGAATCAGCAGGCCGGCGAGCAGAATATCCGCTCGCTGCGCCACCATTCCCGGCAGCTCTTTGCGCCGTTCGAGCGAGAGGGACGCGAGCAGTTCCAGCAGACCGAACAAACGGTCGCGTTCCAAAAGCGTGTAGGTTTTGTCGCTGCGCTTCCCCGCAATAATCGCGCAGGCGGTGGTCGCGCTGCCGCCAACGGCGATCAGCTGATCGACTTTTTCAAGCGCACGCAACGGCAGCAGTGCATCGCGCACGCGCTCGCGTGCTCTCTCCAATTCATCCGGACTCGCCACCCCTTGCAAATTTCCAAAACGCTCCGTCAGTCGAACCGCTCCGATTTCGCATGAAACGTGCGCGTTGCCGATCGCATATTCGGTGCTGCCGCCTCCGACGTCAAGAACGCCGTACAACAGGCCTGCAGGCAATCCGGAGATCGCGCCCTCGTACGAGCAACGCGCTTCTTCCTCTCCGCTGATGGTTTCGAGTGCAATTCCGGCGATGGATTTGGCCGCTTCAGCGAACGCTTCGGCGTTGTCGGCCCGGCGCAACGCGCTCGTTGCGATTAGATGAACGTCGAGCGTAAGCCGGCGTATCGCTTCAACGTGTTCTGCGATCGCGTGTAGCGTTCGCTGCATTGCGGCTTCTTGCAGATGCCCGCTCTCTCGCAAACGTTCTCCGACACGGGTCCCGATCGACCGCTGGAACAAGATTCGCGGAGACGGATCGAATTGCGCGACCAAAGCGCGCGTCGAGTTTGTGCCGACGGAGATCAGTCCGCGGGTCAATGCTCCGTGTGCCGCGATTCGAAAAGCGCCGCGCGCCGTTTCTTGCGCAGGAAATGCCGTTCGTGGGCCGGCGGCGCGTCCGGCTTCTCCCATTCTTCGGTCATCTTGAGGTACTGCGCGATCTGCTGCTCGAGATCTGCGTCGTGCATTTGCGGCACGAGCAACGCTACCGGATGGCGCGGATCACCCTGCACGCAAAAATTCAAGGATTTTCGGCGCGCGAGCGCGCGATCGTAGGAGTCTCGATTCCGCGTGATGTCCCCGGCCGGAACGCTCGCAAGCCGCCCGTCTTCCAGACGGACGACTGCTCCCAACGCGTGCACGTTGATGACGACTCCGCGGAGCGTCTCGTCGTTCATTGCCGCGGCGGAGATTTTACGTAAATGATCGTTTCGTTGGGGCGAACGAGGTGCAGCCGATCGTGGATCTCGGGGATGGCTCCTTGCGGATCCATCAGACGCCGGATCTGCCGTTCTTCGCTGCGTTTCTGCCGCCGCAACGCAAAAATGTCTTTTTGCGCGGACGAGAGGGAGTGCGCCATCGCGACGTTCTCGTTTACGATGCGCGCAAACTGAATCGAGACGAGGGCCAAGAATACGAGTGTCATCGCTCCCACGGCCAACCGGCTAAAGAAACGGAAAACCTGGGCCGTGCGCTTCCTCACAGGCCGGTTTTTAGCGTTTCCAGACGCTCGGCTTCCCATGCGCCTATTTGCCGATACTTCTGATAGCGCGCCTCTTTCAGCTGCGCCGCGGACAAGCTTGCAAGCTCGTCCAGAGCGCTGCCGATACTCTTCAACACTCGCGCGATCGTCCCCGCCGAATCGCGATGCGCGCCGCCCGTCGGCTCGGCGACTATTTCGTCGGCAATGCCGAAATCGCGCAGGTCTTGCGCCGTCAGCTTTAAGCGGGACGCAGCTTCTTCGGCCTTGGATGCGTCGCTCCACAGGATCGCGGCGCAGCCTTCGGGGCTCGCGACGGAATAGTAGCTGTGCTCGAGCATGATGATGCGATCCGCGATGCTGAGCGCGAGCGCCCCGCCGCTGCCGCCCTCGCCGATCACCGTCGCGACGATCGGTACAGCGGCAATCGTAAACTCATACAGGCAGCCGGCGATCGCCTCCGATTGCGCGCGCTCTTCGGATCCGATGCCCGGATCGGCGCCTTTCGTGTCGACGAACGTCACGACCGGCAAGCCAAGGCGCGCCGCCAAATGCGCCAAGCGCCGGACCTTACGATAGCCTTCTGGAGACGGCATTCCAAAGTTGCGGCGCAAGTTCTCTTTGGTATCGCGGCCGCGCTGCTCGGAGATGACCATGACCGCGCGTTCGCCCAGCTTCGCGAAGCCGCCGACAATCGCAGGATCGTCGCGAAAATGCCGGTCGCCGTGCAGTTCGTCAAATTGCGCAAATTCCGCGATGTAATCGGCCGCGGTCGGCCGGTTCGGATGGCGCGCCATATGCACTTTCTGCCACGGCGACATCGAACCGAAGACCTCACGCTGAATCTGCGCGTATTTTTCTTCGAGCGCGCGAATCTCGGCCGACATGTCAACCGGTTGATGCGCGTTGGCCTCACGCAACTCTGCAATGCGCTTTTCGAGTTCGAGCAGACCTCTCTCGCGTTCCACGATCAAATTCACGATGCCGCGATCCGGGCGCGACCATGCGCTGCATAATCCAGCAGCCGCGTCAGGGTGGCTTTGAGGTCGTGCCTGTCGACGACCATGTCGATGTGGCCCTTTTCCAACAGAAACTCGGCGGTCTGAAACTGATCCGGAAGTTTTTGACGGATCGTTTGTTCGATCACGCGGCGGCCCGCAAAACCGATCATCGCCTTGGGTTCGGCAACGATTACGTCGGCCTGAAACCCGAATGAGGCGGAGACGCCGCCGGTCGTGGGATCGGTCAGCACCGTCAGCAAAAAGTTGCCGTCCTCGCGATAGCGCGCAACAGCTGATGTCGTCTTAGCCAGCTGCATCAGCGCAAGCATGCCTTCTTCCATGCGCGCTCCGCCGCTGGCCGTAAAGATCACGCACGGAAGCCGGAGCTCGCGCGCTCGTTCGAGCAACAACGTAATGCGTTCGCCTACGACCGTTCCCATCGTGCCGCCGCGAAAATGAAAATCCATCACGCCGATCGCGGTATCGAATCCGCCGATCTTTCCGAGCCCGCAGATTACCGCCTCGCTCAGCTGCGATTTCTCCCGATCGCCGGCGAGCTTCGCCGCATATTTTCTCTTGTCGACCCATCCGAGTGGATCGCCGGGCAGAACGTCTCCGCCGATCTCCTGGAAATCGCCGTCAACGGTGATGTTCAGGCGGTCGATCGCGCTCATGCGAAAATGATGGCCGCAGCGCGGACAGATCCAGAGGTTCGCCGCCAGATCGCGACGGTAGAGGACCTCGGAGCATTTCGGACACTTGCTCCATGTCGCGGCATCTTCCGACGGTTCTTCTTTCGCGCGGCGGCGCGGCAACCAATCAGGCATACTACGAACTCGAAAAGATCCGGCCGGCGTAAAGCTTGCGCAACTGTTTCAAATAGTTGAAAATCTCTTTCTCATTGAGTTTTGACTCGCCGAAAACTCGATCGGTGAAGACGTACGGAATCTCAAGTGCTTTGCCGTAATGCCCCTTCGCGATCACTTCCAAACCGATCTTGAAACCGATGGGATCGAGGTTGACACCTTCGATAGCGTTGCGGCGGACCAAAAAATATCCGCTGGTGATGTCTTTGATGCGCGTCAGCGGCTGCGCGATCGCACATGCGACTTTAGAAATCACGATTCGCTTCCATGGCCAGTTCGTGATTCCGCCGCCGCGGACGTAGCGGCTGCCGACGGCTAAGCCGTAACCATCTTCGAGTGCGCGCACCATCTTCGGCAAGATTGCGATATCGTGACTGAAATCGGCATCCATCGCGCCGAGCGCATCGGACTCGGGGCGGGCAGCTCGCCAGCCTTCGATCACGCCGCTCGACAATCCGAGTTTGCCGGGCCGATGGACGCAGCGAACCGGAAACTGCGTTGCGAGACGGTCAACGATTTCGCCGGTGCCGTCTGGAGAATTATCGTCGACGATGACGATCTCTCCGTCGAGCGCGTGCTGCTTGAAGAGATCGCCGAGCGCGCGAATGAGCCGCTCGATGCCGCCGGCTTCGTTGTACGTGGGAACGACGATGGAGAACTTCAAATTGCCCATTGCGTTCTCAAAGGATACGACGCTGGCGCGAGGTGTCCCGGTCTAGGCCCTTCTTAAGAGACGTAGTTCAACAACGCGACGGCGACCAGCGCGGCCGTTTCGGTGCGTAAAATGCGCGGACCGAGCGAAATCGTGCGTGCGCCGGCGCGCTGCGCCGCCTCGGCTTCAGCGTGCGAAAAGCCGCCTTCGGGCCCTATGACAACCAGAATGCGCTGCACACCGTTCACCAGCTTCGGTAATGTATCGCGCAAAGATTCTTGCTCGGCGAGTTCCCACGGAAAGAGCACTGCATCGTACGAGGAAAATGATTCGATCAATTTCTCGAACGCTCGCGGCTCTGCAATCTCGGGAATCCGGTCGCGGCCGCACTGCGCAGCCGCGGTCTTTGCCAAACGCCGCCAACGATCCAGCTTCGAGCTGTTCGCACCGGTAACGATCGTGTGTTCCGAATAAAGCGGAATAATTGCGGCGACGCCGAGTTCGGTGAGTTTCTCAACGACGAAATCCATCTTCTGCCCTTTTGGCAGACCTTGTGCGACCGTGATTTCAAGCGGCTGATTCTTTGGAAGCGCATGGCGCTCGTTCAGGCGCGCGCGCACGTCTCGGCCTTCGATCTCCAACGTGGCTGCGAAACGCTGGGCCGCAGAGTCAATGATCTCGATCGAGTCGCCGCTGCGTTTACGCAGGACGTCCACGATTTTGTGGGCGTCGCCGCCTTTCAGCGTGAGCGTTTCGCCCGCGGCGTAGTTTCCCTCGACAAAGAAACGCGCGGCCGACATCGTTACTCCGGACGGAACGCGTCTTTGACTTTGTCGAAAAACGATTTTTCTTGTACTCGATCTCCTCCCAAACGCGCGTACTCTTCAAGCAACTCACGTTGACGGCTCGTGAGTTTTCCTGGAATTTCGACGTGCACGGTCACCACGTGATCGCCGCGCTGGGTCCCGCGCACCGTCGGCATGCCGTGACCGCGCATACGGACGCTCATTCCCGACTGCGTTCCCGGTCCTATCGCGAGATCCAAGTTTCCCTCGAGTGAGGGTACGCTTACCATTCCTCCGAGTGCCGCTTGCGGGAAACTGATCGGCACGTCGACATACGTGTCGAGTCCGCTGCGCTTGAAAAGTGGATGCGGCGCGATCGTGATGTAGACGTAGAGATCGCCCGCCGCGCCGCCGCGCGTGCCGGCTTCGCCGCTGCCGCTGATGCGGATGCGGCTGCCGTCGTCGACGCCGGCCGGCACCTTCACGCTCAGCGTGCGATTGACTTCGCGCCGGCCGCGCCCGCCGCAGTCCGGACAGGGATGCTCGACGGCTTGTCCTTCGCCGCCGCATTTCGAACATGCCGATTGCGTAACGAATTGTCCGAGCGGAGTCTGGCGGACCATCCGCATGACGCCGGTACCCGCGCAGCGATCGCAAGCGGTAATCAGCGTGCCGGGCGCGGCGCCGGATCCGCGGCACGTCTCGCACGCTGCCAGATGCGTGAAGTCGATCTGGTGCGTCGCGCCCGCAAACGCTTCTTCGAGCGAAATCTCGAGATCGTAACGCAAATCCGCGCCACGCGCCGGACCGCTGCGCCGCATGGTCTGCTGCGCGTCGCCACGCTCGCCGAAGAACATGTCGAAGATGTCGCCGAAGCCGCTTCCGCCGAAGCCTTGCCCGAAACCAAAGTCACCGAATCCTCCGCGTCCGGCGGCGCCGTTACCGATCGTTCCATAACGATCGTACTGCGCGCGCTTTTGTTGGTCCGAGAGCACTTCGTAGGCTTGATTGATCTCCTTGAAGCGATGCTCAGCATCGGATTTGTCGCTGGCAACGTCGGGATGATGCTTGCGCGCGAGCTTGCGGTACGCGCGCTTGATGTCATCGGCATTCGCCGCCCGGTTGATGCCGAGCACCTCGTAAAGATCTCTTGCCATCGATTACTTGATTTCGGCGTCCGAGAGCCGCGCGGACAACGTTTCGGCGGTGCCGGAGGCCAGCGCCATCAACCGTGCGTAAGGCATCCGGCGCGGTCCTAAAATCGAGAGCATGCCGATCGCGTGCGCACCGAAACGATACGGGACCGTCACGATGCTGAAATCCATCATCTCGTCAACGCCGAGTTCGTGACCGATCTTCACTTCGGGCGCATCCGCGGTCATCGATTCAGCCACCAGATCGTAAAGTGTCTTCTGCTCCTCAACGATGTCGAGGATCGATCGCAGCTTGCGCACGTCGTGAAACTCCGGCTGATCGAGCAAGTTTTGCGCGCCCGATGTCGCCAGCGCAGGTTGCTCCCCCGAACGCGCGCTGCGCAGCGCGTTGACGACCGTTTTCTTGAGATCATCCGGCAAGCCGATCTCGCGCACCGCGGCGGCAACGTCGGCCTCGCGAATATCGCGCAACATTGTATTTCCCAGGCGGGAATTCAGAGCGTTCGAAAGACGGGTCAGTTCGTCGGGTGACGCATCGGCCGAAAGTTCGAAGAGGCTCTGTGCGGCCACGCCCATCGACGTGACGACGATCGCCATGCCGGTTCGCGCCGAGAGCCAAATCAATTGCAGGTGGCGAAACGTTTGCGCGTCGCCGGCGGGCTTGGTCGCGAAGGCGAGATTCTTCGAAAGCTTGCCGAGCAGTCGCGTCGTGCCTTCAATGATCTCGTCCAACTCGCGGCTGGCGTCACGCAACTCGTCCCGGATGCGGCGCCGGTCGTCGGCATGCAAGCTTTCCGGACGCATCAGCTGGTCGACGAACGTCCGGTAGCCGGCGTCGGAAGGTATGCGTCCAGCCGACGTGTGCGGCTGCACGAGGTAGCCGCTCGCTTCCAAATCCGCCAGTTCGTTACGCACGGTCGCCGAACTGACGCCGAGCTGATACTTCTGCGTGAGCGTGTGCGAAGCGACCGGTTCGGCGGTCGCGATGTACTCGTACACGACCGTCGCCAAGATGTAGGCTTTGCGCTTATCCAGGTCGCCTGGGTTCCCGGGATTCATAGGTCCTATCTTAGCAATCGTTGGCCAGGAGTGCTAGGACCTAGGGGGCAAAATCGCCGCATGAAGACCGCCGAATCGATTGAGGCCCTCTCCCAAGAGAGCCGCCGGTTTCCGCCGTCGCCCGAATTCACCGCGCAAGCCAACGCGCAACACGGCATCTATAAGGAAGCCGAGCGCGATTATCTGGCGTTTTGGGAATCCTGGGCGCGTAAACTCGAGTGGTCCAAACCATTTTCCAAGACGCTCGAATGGAAGGAACCGTTCGCGCGCTGGTTCGCGGACGGCGAACTGAACGCGTCGGTCAATTGCCTCGATCGCCACGTGCGCGCCGGCAAGGGCGACAAGATCGCATACTTCTACGAGGGAGAGCCCGGCGACCGCCGGACGATCAGCTATAAGCAGCTGCTCGATGATGTCTGCCGTTTCGCAAACGGCCTACGCAAACTCGGCATCAAGAAAGGTGATCGCGTCGCCATCTACATGCCGATGATCCCCGAGCTGCCGGTTGCGATGCTGGCGTGCGCGCGCATTGGCGCCGCCCATTCGGTGATCTTCGGCGGGTTCTCGCCCGATTCGATCGTGGATCGCGTCAACGACGCAGAATGCGTCGCGCTGATCACCGCCGATCAAGGGTGGCGGCGCGGCAACAAAGTGCCGCTAAAACACAACTGCGACACGGCGATGGCCGGCACGCCGTCCATCAAGTATTGCATCGTCGCCAAACGCGTCGGCGATCCGGTCGAGATGAAAGCGAGGCGCGACCTGTGGTGGGACGAGGTCGTCAAAGATCAATCTGTGGAATGCGCGCCGGAGCCGATGAACGCCGAAGACTTGCTCTATCTTCTGTACACGAGCGGGACGACGGCAAAACCAAAGGGCATCAAACATACGACCGGCGGTTACCTTACGCACGTGACGATGACGCACAAACTGGTCTTCGATCTTAAAGAAGACAAAGACGTCTACTGGTGCGCGGCGGACATCGGCTGGGGGACAGGGCATTCTTACATCGTCTACGGGCCGCTCGCCAACCTAGCGACGAGCGTTATTTACGAAGGCACGCCCGATTTTCCCGACAAGGATCGGCTCTGGGAGATCGTCGAGCGCTACAAGGTCAACATTCTGTACACCGCGCCGACGGCGATCCGCACATTCATGAAGTGGGGCGATGAGTACCCGCGCAAGCACGATCTTTCATCGCTGCGTTTGCTCGGATCCGTCGGCGAGCCGATCAATCCCGAGGCGTGGATGTGGTATCGCGAGCATATCGGCGGCAACCGCTGCCCGATCGTGGATACATGGTGGCAGACTGAGACCGGTGGCATCATGATCTCGCCGCTGCCGGGCATCACCTCGACCACGCCCGGCAGCGCGACCTATCCGCTTCCGGGGATGGCGGCCGACATCGTCAACGACAAGGGCGAATCCGTGCCGCTCGGCGGCGGCGGATACGTGGTGCTGACGCGTCCTTGGCCGGGCATGCTGCGCGGGATTTGGGGCGACGACGAGCGTTACAAGCAGACGTACTGGTCGAAGTTTCCGCACAAATACTTGACGGGCGACGGCGGCCGGCGCGATCTCGACGGCAACTACTGGTTCATGGGCCGCATCGACGACGTGATGAACGTCAGCGGCCACCGCATCTCGACGACCGAAGTCGAAAGCGCATTCGTGGAACATCCGAAAGTGGCGGAAACGGCCGTTTGCGGCAAACTCGACGACGTTACCGGGCAGGCGATCTATGCGTTCGTTTCACTGCGCGGCGGTGAGATCGGCAGTACGGAGCTCGCCGACGAGCTGCGCGAATACGTTGGGAACAAACTCGGCAAGTTCACGCGTCCGAGATACGTTACGTTCACGCAAGAGTTGCCCAAGACGCGCAGCGGCAAGATCATGCGCCGTCTCTTGCGCGACGTCGCCGAAGGCCGAACGCTTGGCGACACCACGACGCTCGCCGACGCGACGATCGTCAAAGACTTGCAGGACCGCGCGAAGACCGAGGCCGGCTCAGCCGACGAGTAATGTTGTCATCAGCAGCTCACGATGACAACGGTGTTGCTCTTCCTATTCATTAGCGCCCGTGGCGCGGTTAATCTGATGAGCCCTTCGGGGGTGGTGCGCCGTTGAGAATATCGCGCACGCTCTGGTACGGGTAGCCGACCTTTTCGTTTAAGCTGTCGTACCACGCAAGCGTCACGAGATCGCGCAGCTCATCGGCGCCGCGGGCGAGCTGCGACGCGGCGAATGTCACGGCTTCCGGCATACCTTGGGCGAATCCGCCAGCTTTTTCGATCACGTACAGTGGCCGCACAGCTTGCAGCGATCCGTTGATGTAATCCGCAACGTTGGCCATCGTCTGATCTTGCGTCATTAGTACGCCCGGCGCCGTCACCGCGGGCGCCTTCATGAGTTGTCGAACCTGAGCGATGCTGACGTGCCGATCGACGAACGTGCTTTCAAAGAACGAGTGCGTTTGATAGGATTCCGTAAAGCCGTCGGGATTCGGATATTTTCCCCAGCCGTTGAAGTGGATGGTGACGTGCAGCGGCTGGCATGCGTCCTCGACGAAATGCCCCCAGACGCCGACGTCGCGCAGGACAAGCATTTGATCAATGCCGCGATCCGTTGTTGCTTGCGTACGGGCCGCGGCCGTAGCGGCGTGACTTGCATAATAGTTGTCGACGCGCCAGTAAGCGAAATCATCGCGCAGCTGCTGCCAGCCTTCGACAATCGCATACGGCGAGTAGCCCTGCCGGTACTGGTCGGTGCCTGCAGCTCGCAGGGCCGTGTCGTAGGCTTCACGGCTCATTGGCAACTTTTGGAGTGACACGACGCCGGCGATCATCGCGTTGTCGTCTAAATCAATGTAATGTCCCGGATCGTTTTCGGCATCCCAAGCGTTGCCGGAGCCTTTTAGCCGATCCATCTCCGGACCGAGATACATGATTTCGTACGTCGCAGCCGGCGTACGCGTGAAGGCGGGCATGTCGAGCGGAAATGCACCTACCGCCAGCTCACCTATGATTTCATGTCCTTTGGTTCCCCACGCCAAGGCCGGTCCCGGCGATAAGAAAAGCGCTGCGATGAGTAAAGCTGTCAAACGTTTCATGCGGTGAAAAACTCCGTTAGTTCGTCAAGGTGGCTTATACGGGTGGCGGGCGGCAGTGCCTGCAAAATGAGCGATCCATATCGCGACGATGCGGCGCGTCCGTCCAGTAGCGCGACCATGCCCCGATCGCTCTTGCTGCGCACGAGCCGGCCGAAGCCTTGTTTGAGGCGCACGATCGCAGACGGGATCATATAGTGGTCGAACCCGCTTAGACCGCGCGCTTCCAAGGCCTCGATGCGTGCCTGCACGAGCGGGTCGCCCGGCGACGGAAACGGCAGGCGATCGATGATCACGCACGAGAGCTGCTCGCCGACCACGTCGATGCCTTCCCAGAACGTGCCTGTTGCAAAAAGCACCGCGTTGGGCGTCGTGCGAAACCATTCGAGCAAGTGCGTGCGCGGGAGCTCGCCCTGCAATCGAACCGGAAAGGCGATCCGTTCCCGCACCAGCGCGTAGACCTCGCGCAAGCGCGCGTGCGATGTGAAGAGCACGAACGCGCGTCCGCGGCTGCGATCCAAACACTCCTCGATGAGCGGCGCCGCGAGCTTCGCAAAGTTCGGCGTTTTCGGATTGAGCTCGGGCGGTGCGACGTAGAGCCGCGCCTGCGAGGGATAGTCGAAAGGCGAAGGCGCGATCAGCTCCTGCGCGTCGGCGACGCCGAGCGATCGTTTCAAAAACTCGAAGGCTTCTTCGCGTGAACCGTTGTCGGCGATCGTGGCGCTCGTGAGCACGACGCTTTGCGTCCGGTCAAAGAGCATGGCGCGCAAGTACTCCGAGACGTCGTAGGGCGCGCTGTTGAGCTGGTACGAACCATCGGCGTCACCGCGCTCTACCCACGCGATCGCCGTGTCGCTCGGCGCCTGCGCGCGCTCGATCGTCGCTTCGTGCGCTAAGATCGCGCGCATCGCCAGGTCGCGCCGCCGTTCGGCTTCGGCATCATTCTGCGGCTTGCGTTTGAGCGCTTCGTGCCAATTCGCGTAGAGCCAGTTCTCGAGTTTATACAGCGAACCGCGCAGCGTTTCGAGCGCCGGCCACGCCGCCTCGTTGACGTGCAGCGGGTAGCGATCGCCCGGCACGCGCGCCAGCGCCGACTCGAAGCCGCGCAAGCCACGCTCGAATTCCGCATCGAAATGCCCCGGAACAGCATACGAGCGGTGCAGTTTGCGCAGCATGCGGCCGATCGTGGCGCGGGAAAGCGTTGCGGTTAGCGCTGCCGTGGCCCAACGCTCGCACTGGTGCGCCTCGTCGAGCACGACAAAATCGTAGGGCGGCAAGAGTCCGCCTCCCATTGCGAGATCGAGAAAAAATAGCGCGTGGTTGACGATGACGATGTCCGCAAACTTCGCTTCGTCGCGCTTCTTGAAAAAGAAGCACTCGCGAAAGTGCTCGCAGTATTCACCGACGCAATCATCGGCATCGGCGTCGAGCTGCTCCCATTCGTCGCCCGAGGGTAGAAACGGCAACTCGGCACGGTCGCCGGTCTGCGTGCGTGCGCCCCATTCCCACATCTGCTGCATCGTGCGCGAGGGAGCGAGCAGCCGGTCCTCGCGCATATTCTCGAGTTTTTGCTTACATAAGTAGTGGTTGCGGCCTTTGAGCAGCGTGACGCGCGCGGGAATGCCGAGGGCGCGCGTCACCAGCGGAATGTCTTTGTTGTAGAGCTGTTCCTGAAGTGCGATCGTGCCCGTCGAGATGACGATCTTCTTTCCGCTGCGCAGCGCCGGTACCAGATAGGCCAGCGACTTGCCGACGCCGGTACCGGCTTCGACGATCGTGTGCATGCCTTCCAGAAAACCGCGTTCGATAAGCTGCGCCATCTGGAGCTGACCCGGACGTGCTTCAAATCCCGAAAGCGCCTGCTCGATCGGGCCGCCGGGCGCGAAGATTTCCTCGATTGCCGTCACGGTTCGAGGTGCGACTCGTAGACGGCCCCGGTGCTCGGCTCGTAGACGCGCGTGCGAACCGGCTTCGGCGGCCAGAACAGCGCCAGCGTCAGGATGAATCCAGTGATCAACCCGCCGATGTGCGCCTGCCATGAAATTCCCGGGAATGAGAACGAAAAGACGAGATTGAGTATGAGTATACCGATATTCGAACGCACGAGCTCGCCGCCGCGCTCGCCGAGCTTCAAGCCGATTGCAAACAGCGCGCCGAACAGGCCGAAAATCGCGCCGCTTGCGCCAAGCGTTCCCGCATCGGGTGGCGAAAAATAGATCACGCCTAGACCCGCGCCGATCAGCGACCCGACATAGATCACCAGCATGCGCGGCGATCCGAGCACCGCTTCAATAAACCGGCCCAGCCAGAAGAGAGAGAGCATATTCACGCCGATATGGATGATGCTGCCGTGCAAGAACGCCGAAGTAAAGATGCGATAGTATTGGTGAAACTGCGTGATGGCGATTGGCGCCAGCAACCCGCCGTTGATCGGCGAATTGGCGGCGATGTTCCCGGAAGCCACACCGGTTCCGCCGACGCGAATCTCCCAGAGAAAGCCCACAACGTTGAGGGCGATCAGCAGTCTAGTGATCAACCGGCGACCATCACCATGCGCGCAAGTTCGAGCGAGATCGCGTGACGGCGCTTCTCGACTTCGACCGTCAGCGGACCGCCGAGCGGAGCTTTTGCATGCACGCGCACATGCGCTCCGGGCCGCAAGCCGACGTTGCCCAGATAGCGCAAGATCTCGGGCACTTCTTCGGTCACGCCCTGCACGACCGCGTCGCTGCCGACCTCGATCTGCGCGAGCGGGATTCCCGCGCGCTGAGGATCGCTCAAGTCCTTGGGCGGGATCGGCAATCCATGCGGACATTCTTTCGGATCGCCAAGGATATCGATCAGCCGCGCTTCCATCTTCTCCGAGATCGCATGTTCGAGCATGCAGGCTTCGGATTGCACTTCATCCCACGGCATGCCGAGCACGTTCGTTAGCAAACATTCCGCTAGACGATGACGGCGCACGACGCGTACCGCAACGGCCAAACCTTCTTGCGTGAGTTTTACTTCACCGCGCGCGACGTACTCAAGGTAACCGTCCGTGGCGAGCTTCTTGAGCATGCCCGAAACCGAAGCGGGCGCTACTCCGAGCTCTGAGGCCAGGCCTGAGGTCGTAACGCCCGGCCCCTCACGTTCCAGGCGATAGACCGCCTCAAGATACTCCTCGGTCGATTCGGCGAAGTGGCTGTGGCCCGACATATCGCTGCCTTCGACGCCGGGGTTATCGTTCCAGGCTGCACACCGCCAGGCGCTCGCGCAGGCGCACTTTGGTTTCATCGGACGCAAAACTCGCCGCGATGGCGTTGCGCGAAAATCGCAGCAGCGCTTCGTCGCCGGCAATTTCCGCAGCGTATGCGAGCTCGTCGGTGACGCTGGTCTTAAAAATCGCCGGATCGTCGACGTCGATTGTGACGATACACCCGGCCGCGTCGAGTTCCAGCAACGGGTGCGGCGCCTCGCCGAGCGCGACGCCCGTCAAGAAGTTTGAGGTAGGGCAGACTTCAAGCGGAATCTTTCTTTCGACGAGCATCCGCACGACATTCGGGTCTTCCAACGCGCGGATGCCGTGGCCGATCCGTTCAGCGCGCAACACTTCGATCGCCGCTCGCACGCTCTGCGCTCCCGCGGTTTCACCCGCATGTGCCACGCAATGCAATCCGTTCTTGCGAACGAACGCGAAGCAGCCCTCGAAGAGTTCGGCCGGATAATGCGCCTCATCACCGCCCAGGCCAACGCCGATCACGCCCACATCACGCAGATCGACCGCAAGCTTCGCCGTGCGCATCGCACTTTCGACACCGAAGTTGCGCGTCAGATCGACGATGAGCGTGGTTTCGATTCCATTCGCTTGCCTCGCCTTATCGCGCGCTTCACGAATCGCGGCCACGCACGCGTGTACATCTATGTCCTTATGAAAGAATTGCCAGACTGACGGCGAGATGAAGAGCTCGGCGTAGGCGACGTTCTGCGCAACCGCGTCCTCGAGATACTCTTTTGCGAGCAGCCCGTAATCGGGCGGCTCGGCGAGCGACCGGCTGACCGCGGCGAAGGTCAGCAAGAAGCCTTCGAAATCGCGAAATGCGTACGAATCGCTCGGATCCGCCGGCGGCTCGTCCTTCGGAAACGGCCCTTGCTCGTGCGGCCGGTAGGTAAGCGCAACCCCATGCTTGCGGGCAAGGTTCACAAATGTGGGCGCGCGCAGAGTCCCCTCCAGGTGGCAATGCAACTGCACCTTGGGCAGCGCGCGCAGGAATTCAGCCGTCAACATACCGTATATCAGTCTTCCGCCGCGGGGTGGAGCAGTCCGGTAGCTCGTCGGGCTCATAACCCGAAGGTCGCGAGTTCAAATCTCGCCCCCGCAACCT
>CAAGKR010482563.1_pt1 | contig 18518 bp, 16 predicted proteins | sample 2556971 | NCBI WGS metagenome assembly CAAGKR01 (sample SAMEA5207829, study PRJEB30636) | soil metagenome | biome: forest; feature: boreal; material: soil | place: USA | collected 2011-09 | depth 1 m | reverse complement strand
GGTCTCCCTTGCCAAGCAGGCACCAGACCACCAGCAACTCCGGCCGTCGTTGTCGCAGCGCTGCCGCGCTACGGATTGCCAAATCAATGCCCTTCACGTGGCGGAGTGTGCCGACGTTCAACACGACGTGGCCACCAGCTCGACGGACCTCAACGAGTGCGGCGAGGTCTGGGTCCGTTGCGAGGCACGTTGCATCGAGCTCGCCAATATCGTCGGCGCCCCGCGGGAGGAGCCCCTTGAGGTCCGCACCGTTGGGAATGACGGTCGACTCGGTGCCGAGATCTCTCCGTAGGTTCTCGGCCGTATCGTCACCATTGGCATGTACCGCCGTCGCGCTCCGCAGCCCAACGCGTGCCAGGAATCGGTATACGGCGGCCAAAAGCGGGTGCCCACTGTCGGCGAGCCGGCGCCACTCAGAGCCGCGTACCGAGCAGACGACGCGGACGTGGGGGCGGATCAACCGGAGCGGAATCGCAGCGAGCAACGCCGGTACGGGGTCGAGCGTGACTACCGACCGCGGAGGCGGCAGTCGCACCAGTAGCCAAGCCGCGCGGAGTCCCCATGCGACCTGCGCTTTTGCGACCTGCACAGCCCGCAGTGGCCCAGGCCAGCTGATTCGTGCAGGCAGAGGCTTCCCGAGCCCGGCAATACGGACGTAGCTGAGCCCTGTGAGGTCGTGCTCCGGGCGCGCGCTGGAAGCGGGCGCGACGACGAGGCAGCGCAGACCGGCGTTGTTGTGATAGCGCAGTACGTGAGTCAGCCATGTTTCGATGCCGCCGGAATACGAAGGATACGGATTGGGCGTCACATAGACGATCTCGAAGGACGAGCGCGTCAGCGGGCCCGTCACCGCGTCACTCCCGCGAGGTGCGCCATTACCACAGCGACGTTCTCCTCGAACACTCCTCGGGTGCGGATTAGATCGCGGTTCGAGTCAGCGATCGCGTCGAGGTCATCGCGCCCTAGACCGTCGAGGATCGCGGCGCCGACCGCGGAACTGTCCGCGCCGTCAACTACTCGGCCGGTCGTTCTGTCCCTGACCCACTCGCGGTTGGCCGGCAGGTCGGAGACGACTGGGAAGCATCCAGCGGCAAGGGCCTCGAGCAAGGTGGCCGAGGTCCCGTCGCTCTCGGGAATCGATACGTATACGCGGGCAGTGCGCAGCAGCGCGATCACCTCAGCGTGGGGCACTTTGCCGATGAAGCGCACCCGCTCGACGATACCCAAATCGCCCGCGAGTCTCTCGAGCGCCGGTCGGAGCACACCGTCGTTGGCCACGACGAGCCTTGCATCGCTCATCTCCGCAGCTACGGCTGCGAACGCTACGACAGTCTCCCGCACGCGGTACGACTCGCGTTCGAGGCTGCGGAACGCGATGACGGTTGGATCGCGTTGGCTCGGCGCCACGGGCTCGACGTCAAGTTCGGCTCGGTCGACGCCGAAGTCGAGCCGGACCAAGCGGGTCTCGGGTACACCTAGGGTGAGCAACTCGGCTCGTACATCGTCAGAGTCGTAGCTGACAACCGCTGCTCGCCGGAGGGCTACTCGGGCCAAGGCCCGTGTGAGCCGCGAATGCCGGCAATCGACCAGGATGTCGGAGCCCCAGGCGGCGAGCGCGATCGGGCGGCCCAACACGAGCGTCCAGAGCCCTGCGCTCGTGACGTACTGGGCGTAGACGATATCGGGTGCGATCGACCGGACCTTTCGGCGGACGCCTCGCCTCACGATGAGGACGTCGCCAAGGAGCGCCGCCAGGGTTGGCGAGAAGCGCCGAATCAGCGCTCGCGGGCAGGCGATCCATATCGGCGTCGTACTGGAATCCGCGGTCGGACCCGTCGACCAGCTACCGAGGTCGTGAACTTCGACTCCCGGACCGAGTGGGTCACCTGCACCTGAGCACACGATGTGCACGTCAACATGAAGTGCGGCGAGGGCGGTCGCGAGTCGTCGGACGTGTGGTGACCGCGCGTTGCCAAGGATGCAGACGCGGAATGTCCGGCTCAAGACGGCCCCGGGTTGTGAGACCGCGTCGAACGCGATCGGAGGACCAGGAGAGCGGATCTGTCGGCTGGCAGCGGAGCGGGGCTGCGTAGCAGGCGCGTCCGGGGCCCGCACACCGAGATCGAGAGGTGGTGCGTGTAGACGACGTCCGTGTCTACCTCGCGCACTTGCCGGCGCACGAAGCGAATGAGACCGATTACCAAGCGGGGCACCGGCCCAGCGGTCTGTGACGTAAGCATTTGCCCGCGGGTGCGGTCGCGAATGTGTCTGCGCCTCGATAGGACCACTCCACCGAGCTCAGGAGCGCCCGATGCAACGCGGCGAAGTTCGCCGAGGTCGTAGAAGGCGACGTCAGCGCTCGATCCGCTCAAGATCCCGAACCCACGATGTGGACCGCGCAGCCTCGGCTCGCTAGCGTCCATGCGAGGCGCTGCGCGCGGACGGAAGCAGGGTGCCCTGCTGTGCCGTTTCGTGGCGCCGATTTCGTCCTCACTCGTTTCTGAATGCCCGGTCCAGAACCGCGAAACTGGCTTGCACGCATCGACAAGCCCCCTTGTAGGGATCGATCAATGCGTTCTTCGCACTGCTCGTGTCTGACGGATTGATGACAGCATCCAGATTGTCGCGTCCTGCGCGCTCATAGCACGAAAGGCCGGCTGCGCGTTCGTGCATTTCGGACACAGTCGCAACACCTCGAGGACTGGTAGGGCTGGCAGCAATGGCGCTGGCCGGCGCACCGTGGGTGCGTCGCAGCCCTTCGTTCGCTACCGTCGTGGCATTCGGAGGGGACTGCCGCGCAATGACCATGACTTCAACAAGCAGTGCTGAAGCACCCGATGCTAGCGCCCGCCGCTTGGGCGGTCTGAGCAGACCCGAACGGCTGGGTGATCTTCTCGGGCTGGTGCTGGCACTCTACGTCTTCACCCTCCCCCTCGAGTTCACCAGCGCCCTGCTGCCGGTCCTGCGCACCACGCACGTGGGTGCGAATGCAGTATCGATTCTCAGCGCGTCGCGGCTCGTCCTCGCCGTGTTGCTCCTCTTCTTGCCGCTTGTGCTCGAGTCGGTTGCTGGGCCGTGGCTGAGGTGGGACCTCGTCGTGGCCTCGACGATCGTGGCTTTGTTCCTCGCGGGTCTGTTCTTTACCGCGGACCGCTTGACAGCCTTAACGGAAATCGCGCGACTCGTGTCGAATGTGTACTTGATGTTCCTCGTCGTTATCGCCGTTCGCCGACGCTGGGTGGCGCGTTGGATTGTCGGAGCGCTGAGGATGTCGATGGTGGCCTGCGGCGCGGTGGTCCTCGTGGAGGCGACGACCGGCGGCGCCCTGTGGCGCCCGGGCCTGGTTGCCCTCAACCGGCCGAGCGGCACGTTCGCCGACCCCAATATCGCGGGCCGCTATCTGGTAGTAGCCCTGGCCTTCGCGGTCCTCTTGCCGCTGCCCGTTTCACGGACGCGTAAGGGATTGGGGACCGCGGTCACGCTCCGGGCAATCGAGGTAACCATCCTCGGCATGGCAGTCCTGGCAACCGGCTCACGCAGCGCATTCGTGGCGGCGGCCGCGGCACTCGTGGTCGGTTCGCTCCTTGCGCCGCGAGCATACGCAGCGTTTGCCTTCGCAGCCACCGGCGCAGTCGTCGGCTCATTCGCAGCCTTCGCCATCGTCGCGCCTTCGATTAGCAGTCGGTTCTCGACGCTGACGAATGGAACAACGGCTCTAGGTGCGCGCGGTCCTCTGATTCGCGCGGGAATCGAGATGTTTCTCGACCATCCGATCCTCGGCGTGGGCACCTCAGGGTACGAGCCCTCACTCCGCGGACCGTACGCTCGCTATCAGAGTGCCACCTACGGCTCATCGCTAGCGAAGTCTCACACCTCACTCGTGACAATGCTCGCGGAGCACGGTGTAGTCGGCATACTAGTGCTCGGCATCATGGCTGCCGCGGTGGTGGTGACAGTACGCACGCTGCGCCGGTCGGGCTGGCGCGTTGAAGGAGCAGTCGCGACCGCGGCCGCACTCTCGTTGTTGGTCATCTTTCTTTCGAGCCAGTCCGAAGGAGCACTGGTCGAGGACAGCCTCCTGTGGATCCTGCTCGGGCTACTCATCGGCCGCGCTCGTGCCTTCAGCGCGGGCTCGGATCGCGCTCGGAATCCCAGGACTCACGACCGATCCCCTCACCAAGTTCATCCACGCAACCTTGCCTGACTCGCCATCTAGAACTGCGCCGTGTAACGAACGCGTCGCATCCGGGCCGCTTGTCCAAGCACCATGACCACGAGGGCAAACGAAGCTGCTCAGCCTCCCGCTCGCCGCTAGGGGTATCGTCGGGTTACGCGCCGGGCCTGCGTGACGTCGCGCGACGCCTATTGAGGTCGCGTCGTTAGACCAGTCGCGACGAAACCGGTCGGTGGTGCTGTGTATCTCAGTGACTGTCGGGATCGGCGGCTCAGCCGCGGAAGCTAAGTCGCATCGTGACCCGCGCGAGGGGCTCGCGGCGGCCAAGCCGCTCTTCACGGGGATCCTCGCCTCGCTCGGGAGAGGGAGTGGGGCGTCGATTTCGCAGTCGTTCCTTCGGGTTGAGGGATTGGTGGGTGCGCATTCTTCTCTGCTCTGTGCGAGCAACCCGCGCTGGCGGATGGGTTGCGCGCTGGTCAAGGTCGACACGTAGTCGCGCAAGGAACGAACGAACTGCCAGGCCGTCAAGGGTCGCACGCTTCTTCGTTTCCGGATACCACACGCCGAACGGATGTCGACTCCGGGCGTCCCGCGCTCGGCGAGCAGGTAGCGGTGGAGCGAGTCGTAGGATTGGTGAATGAGACGATCCGTCAAGTCGTAGGCGGATAGCGCGCCCCTCGTCCCAAAGACCAAGGTTTAGGTCGAGCGTGGTACGTCCCTCGTCGTACCGGCTGGGGACGATCCGATCACCTGCTACTGCTCGGTCGTGCAGTCCGATAAGCGTGAACAGGAATCCGTTGAGGACGGGCGGAGGCGATGCGCGGATCGCGGATACCCCTCAAAGATCGTCCCGCCCTTCAGCGTCGACCTAGGCCGTCGAGGGCGATGTCGAATGGTAGCGGCGCGACCGCTGGTTTTGCAGCACACCGCATTGGTGGACGAGCGGGACCATCGACGCCCCCAAGGGCAAGGTGTAGACAACTTCCAGGCCGCCGCTCGACTGCTCAAAGCGCCGAAGCAGCGCTCGCGGGCGGTGATCCACGTTGGCGTCGCGCTGGAATCGGCGGTCGGACCAGTCGACCAGTTTGGCGATGACGGGCGCGATGCGTCGGACCTGTGGTGACCGCGCGTTGCAAAGATACAGACGCGCGATGGCCGGCTCAAGATGCCCCCGGGTCGTGAGACCACGTCGAGCGCGATCGAAGGAACACGGCCTCGATCACACTGGTGATGGCGTAGGAGATCGACGAGCCAATGGCGGCGCCCACGAGCCCGAAGGCCGGGATGAGGACGAGGTACGTAGGGACGGTAACGAGTGTGCTAAGGACGGTCACGTATAGGGCAACCTGAGGGCGTCCAGCCCCCATCTGGTACGCGGCCATCTGCTTCGCGGCCGCCAAGCAGGCAACCCCCGGGACCATGAGCAGCATGAGGTTGCTGGCTTCACCGAACGCGGAACCAAATACGATGGGTACGAGCGGACGCGCGAGCAGAGCGCCCACGAGCGAGCAGGCCAGGGTGAGGAAAACCGACCACCGCACAGATCGCCACATCAGCGACCGACGGTCAACCTCGTCCAGCCGCAGAAACCGCGGCAGGAGAACTTGAGCGAGCGAGCCCGGCAGTAGCCATGCAGCCTCGGCCAAGCCGAGGGCAACGGAGTACACGCCGGCTGGGGAGACGCCGAGCACCGCGCCGACGATGACGAGGTCAAGGCGGTATGAGCCCATCTGCAAGAGGTTTCCGAGCTGTGGCCGCCAGCCGAACCGTGCGAACGCACGCCAGTCGGCGAGCAGGCGGGGCGGAGCTGCGTCCGCGTGCTCGATTCGATTGCCGATGAGCACGACGACGGCACCGGCGACAGATCCCGCGACTAGGACGCCGAGCGGTGTCAGGGCACCGAACAGTGTTGCCAAGCCAGCGAGCACGAACAAGGCTCCGCGTGCAACTGTTACCGCGTTCACTGCCCGAATCTGGTGCAACGCTAGGAGTTGGATGGTCCCCAGCTGCGTAAGCATCGTGGCCACCGTGATCAGTGCGTACGCCGGGAGCCGGTCGGAAGGTAGCAGCGCAGGTGCCACGACCGCGACCATGAGCCCAATGACGACCACGATCACCGTTTCCGCGGCGACGAGCCGCAGAAGCGCCACACGCCGGTACGGCCGCACGAGCCCCCGCCCGACGTAGTAAAGGAGGCCCTGCTCAGCACCAATGGTCGCGATCACCGCGGCGATCGCGGTGAGTTGCGTCGCGATCGAATACACGCCTTTGCCTTCGGTGCCAAAGGCGCGCGCGATCAAGACACCCGTTGCGAACCCAGCGCCAGCGCCGAGTAGTTGCGCGAACGCCGTCTCGCCGGTGTCGCGACGAAGCCCCACTATGCCAACTTCCGGAATATCATGGCGTGAACGTCGGAGTGCCGTCCGCCGCGGTCACTGACGGCGAGCAGTCGGTCGAGGGCCGACGCTGCGATCAACGCCGGTCTCCACCACCAGTGCCGGTCGGCTCGGATCGCGACGCGGTGCACCGTATAGCGCACGCCGCGCACCTTTACGACACTTGCCCCAGCGACGGCGAAGCTCTCGAGCCATTCGTCAAGAGTATGCATGCGCTGGTAGACCGAATCGCGCGGCGCGCCTGCGATCGGCGAGTACTCGACGCAAACGAGTAGGCCCTGCGGCCTCGTGACCCTGACGAGTTCGCGAGCGATAGCGTCAAGTGCCGGGCCCATTACGTGCTGAATCGAGGTCACAGTCAAGACGCGGTCGAACGAGTCTGAGCAGAACGGAAGCTGATCGAGGGAGGCCAGCGTGGGAGAGACCGAGGGGGTGGTGGCGACGCAGGCGAGGAAACTCGGAACGATGTCGACGCCCACCACGACCCGTCCTCGTGCGACTAGGCGCGCTGCGAAGCGCCCCGTCCCACACCCGGCGTCGAGGACGCGCGTTCCTGCTCGGACATGTCTGCGAAGGGCCCACCACCGCAGGCGGTCTTCGGCCACGCGGCGCCGCTCGCTTTCGTAGCCATCGCCTCGTTGCCCTAGTCGCGCGCTGCGCTGCAGCCAGTATTCGCGTTGGTGGGATAGGGCTGCACAGCCATGCGGCGGAATCTGTCGTGATCGGCTGCGCACTTGGTCCCTAGGAGGGTTGGCTCCGGCGACCGATCCTGTCGGTGGTCTCGGAAATTCCCGTGTGGGCTGCCGAATCCATGCTGGGCGTCCCTCCGCGTCTGACCGAAGGCCCACGTTTCAGACGATACAACCTCTCGATTGGATCGGACCATCGGGCGCGGCCGCGCCCTGGAGGGTTGACGTCCCCTGGAGGTGATCGAGCTTCGCACATTATACGTCTCGGCGTGCCCTTGCCGGCTGTGCACCGTTGCGGGATCTCAGTGTCGGCCCCGCCGGCTCTGCTCCCGCGCGAAGATGTCGCGCTAGCCGGCGTCCGCACCGATGGGCGTGCGTCTCCCCTGGCTGCACGAGGCTCACCGATCTTCTTGCGCTGTTGCTGGCGTTCTATGTCTTCACCTTCCCGCTTGAGGTCATTAACGCGGCTTCCAATCCACCGCACCACTCGGTTGGGTGGGAGTGCAGCGTCGATTCTCTCAGCGCAAGGCGCCTGGTCCTCGCGGTATTGCTTCTGCTTCTGCCGCTTGTGCTTGAGCGCGCTCGCGGGAGGTGGCTGAGCTGGGAACTCGTCGTGGCCTCGACGATCGGACCCTCTTCCTCGCCTGGTGCTCTTTGCCACGAATCATTCGACGGCTGCACCAGAAGTCGCCCGAATCGCCTCGAACGTGTACGTGATGCTCCTCGTCGTGTTCCCGGTGCGCGGACCTGGTTTGGGCACTCAGGGTGTCGATGATGTTCTGCGCCGCCGCCGTCCTCGTGAGCGCGGCGCCGGCGTGGCCTGTGGCCCCATGACCTGATTGCCTTAAACCGACCGAGCGGCACGTCTGCCGATCTCAACCTCGTGGGCCGCTATGTCCTTCGCCCCGCTTGGCATTTGCCCAGTGCCGCGTTGCATCACCCAGTTCAGCGCCTATCAATTGCTAGTCCCTATCAAAGCCCTGCATCGCTGCCGGCCGGCCGTCCCAGCGACGGTATTGTTTCCACCGGCCCCGCTTTGGCGCGGCGTATCCCGCCGGTGCCAGTCGATCCAAGACGACGGAAGGAGAGAGCAGCTTGTCTCTCACCGAGCCGGCCGACTGGGATGAGTATTGGGCACGTGTGTTGCTTCCAGCAGAGGTGACGCGGCGGTCCAGCCGCTCAGCCAGGGCCATCCTCGAGACGTTCCACCGCCATCTTGATGCCGACCGGCACGGTCGCTATCTAGAGGTGGGCGGGGCGCCCGGTCAGTACATCGTCTACCTAAGCCGGCACTTCAACTGCAGCATCTGCGTGCTCGACAACTCACCCGCCGGCTGCGAGATGACCCGGCAGAACCTCCGTCTGCTTGGGATTGCGGGCCGCGTAGTCGAGCAAGACCTCTTCGACTACCGGGACGATCTGGGCAGGTTCGACGCCGTCTACTCGCTCGGTCTCGTTGAGCACTTCGAGGATCTGACGGGCGTTGTGCGGGCTCATCTGCGGCTTGTGCAGCCGGGTGGGCTCCTCATCGTGGGGTGCCCGAACTTCAGAGGCGTCTACACACTCCCTCTGTTATGGCTGCGCCCGGCGATGATGGTTCACAACAACAGGTCCGCTATGAAGTTTTCGAACTGGGATCGCTTTGAGGCTGCGCTTCCGGTGACGCGCCTCTTCCGAGGGTGCATTGGCGGCTTCGAACCAGGGCTCTTGTCCCAGACCGAACGGCGATCCGTCCCGGCTCGCGCAACGGCCCGCGCCTTCGGCGCACTTGACCGGCTACTTAGAGCCCGGCCGGGCGCGCTCCTGGGCGGTCTGAACTCAACGCTGTGGAGTGGTTACAGGATTGGGGTCTACAGGCACGACGTGGAACCTCGCCGGGCGAGCTCTGGGGCCGACGACAAGATATCGGCCAACGCGGCGCCGTAGGCAGACCGCAGGCGCCGGGCGCGAAGTGCTAGTGGGGACAATCGGCGAAAGTCTCGAGTTGCTGGGACGACCGACGCGGAGGACTTGCTGGTCTGTCGCAGCAGGACGAATACGCCGATCGCGGCGTCCTGGATTCCGCATTGGGTCGGTCGGGCGGCGGAGCGCGATTGGCCCTTGCATGGCGCTACTGCGCTGACCGTGTCGAGGTCTCACTGAAGACCGAGACGTACCGAAATTCGGTCGTCGCCCAAATCGTCGGCGAAGCTGATCGGAGATAAGAACCCCACACTAAACGGGCTGGCTTCCCACGGAGTGATTGGACACCAACGTCGAAGGACCCGACAACTTGAGACCCGCCGTCGCGATCCGATCGCGCGGTACCTCAACGATACTAATGGGGACGGGATTAGTCGACGACTAGCGATGGCTAATCTGAGTTCTCGTGGCTCGCATCTCGTTCGTGCACCGTCGCCGCTACCGGCCCGCCGAGTACTGGGAACACAGGGCTAATGAACTGATCGCAGCCTACGACGATCCGGCAAGCTGGGATACCCGCGGTTGGATGCGCGCAGGCGTCGAAGAGAAGTCAGTCCCGCGCATCCTTGCCGAGCATCGAGTGAACTCAGTCATCGTTGCCGGTGCTGGAGCGGGACGGCAATACGCCTTCTTGGCAAGCCCAGGTATCAGCGTTGCTGGTTTCGATCTATCACCGACCTTGGTCAGTGCAGCGCGGCAACGTTATCCAGACATCCCGACCGTGGTCGACGATGTCATCGGCGCGCATACGAGGCATCGTCCGGTCGACGCGGTGGTCACCACTGCCGTGCTTCAGCACATTCCACCCGCGCGGATTGCCGATGCAACGTACTCGGTTCAGCAACTTGCCCGGCGGGTGGTCGTCATTCGAGAAACCACTGTTCTTGCGTTCCGGTCGAGCTACCAGTGGGCCCATCCGTACGACGATCTATTCACGGGCTGGACCGAAGTGCACCGGGAGACTACAGACCAGACGGATCGGGTGCGGGTCGAGCTGATCGCATGGCGGCGCCGCGCAGCGATTTCGGGCGCTGGCAGCTGAACCTTCCGGGGTCTCGCAGAGTGTGTCCACCTGACCCGGGTGTGTGCGATGACCCTCGCGACTGCGTGGGCCCGCGAAGCACATACGCTCCGGCAACCGCGACGAGGGACGACGCCCAACGATGTGAGCAGTCCGAACGCTCCGGGGCTGCCACGGGCGGAAGCTGAGCGAAACTCCGGCAACGACCGCCACGGAAGCCACGCCATTGGTCGGCCGAGCAGCTTTCGATGGAGCCGAGGACTTGATGGGGCGGCTGCGTCAACATCGTGGCAGTGCAAGTCCGAATCGACTCGTCAGCCCGCGGACATGCGATACACGAGCCGGTGCTCGGCGCCAAGGCTCGCGACAAGGGCTGAGAAGATCGTCCCCTGCGCGACAATCGAGAGAGCGCCTTTGCCATACTGGCCAATGTCCTGCGTTCGGCTACTCGAGGTATCCTCTGCGGGCCATGCGGATCCTCCTCGGCTCTGGCTCCCTAGCCTCCTAGGACCCAACGTCAATTGAAACTCACTCGGGTTGAACGATGAGTCGACGTCAGCCAGCAGGAGCTTCCAAGCGCATCCTGAGCGTTGTTGGTGCGCGGCCACAATTCGTCAAGGCCGCTGTGGTATCGAGAGCTCTCCACTCAAGATCGGGGCTCGAGGAGCGCATCGTCCATACCGGCCAGCATTACGACTTCGAAATGTCGGACCTGTTCTTCTCTGAACTGGGCATTCCTGCGCCGGCGGCTCATTTGGGCGTCGGATCTGGACCGCACGGGGCGCAAACGGCCGAGATGCTCACCAAGCTTGAGCAGGTCATTTCAGACGATCCTCCCGACTACGCCCTGGTCTACGGCGACACGAATTCGACGCTTGCGGGTGCCTTAGCGGCCGCCAAGCTCCACGTACCGGTGGCTCACGTCGAAGCCGGGCTTCGGTCGTTCAACCGACACATGCCAGAGGAGATCAACCGCATTCTTACTGACCATCTATCGACAATCCTGTTCGTGCCGACGAGCTCAGCCCTCGGGAACGTTCGCGACGAGGGAATCGCCGGCTCTTCAGTGCATCAGGTGGGGGACGTCATGTACGACGCGACTCGACTCTTCGCCGCGGCGGCGCAACGGTCTTCGATCCTGGAGCGCCTCGGTTTGGAGTCGGGTCGGTTTGTGTTGCTCACGATCCACCGCGCCGAGAATACCGACGACCGGGACCGCCTGGCGGTCATCTTGGAGGCGCTCACTGAGGTTTCCACTGAACTCCCGGTGGTCCTTCCTGCGCATCCGCGCATCCGCTCGCTGCTTTGGGAGCGGCCGGCTCCAGCGGGTTCTCGCCTAATCATCTCCAAGCCGGTCGGGTACCTCGATATGCAATGCCTAGAGCACTCCGCCGCCCTCATCGTCACCGACTCCGGCGGCGTCCAGAAGGAGGCTTTCTTCCATCGGCGCCCCTGCGTGACCCTGCGAAACGAGACGGAATGGGTCGAACTGGTTGAGTTGGGCTGGAACTCCGTCGTTCCTCCGACGAGTGCGGCGCGAATCAAAGAAGGCGTATTGAGCGCTATCGGCAGCTCTGGTATCGAGGCGTCGCCCTACGGCGACGGCGATGCCGCCAGCCGAATTGCCTGTGTCCTCGCGACGGGCTGACGCTTGCGGTTCTTGATCCTCACTCAGTACTACCCGCCTGAGGTGGGAGCACCCCAGGTCCGCCTTGAGGCAATGGCCAACGCGCTCACCAGGCGTGGTCATGAGGTCGAGGTCGTAACGGCACTGCCGAACCACCCGAATGGGCGGATCTACGAAGGCTATGGCCACCGCCTCTATATGCGTGAGTCGTTGGGCTCGACCACCGTGCACCGGGTCTGGATCTACGCGGCAACCGGCGCAGGCGCCAAGCGAATAGTCAATTACCTCAGCTTTACGGTCCTGTCGCTCTTCGCTCTTTGCCGTTGCCGGCGTCCCGCCGTTCTTTTCGTCGAGTCTCCGCCGCTCTCGTTAATCGTGCCGGCCTGGCTGATGGGCCTGCTGTGGCGGCGGCCCATCGTCTTCAACGTTGCCGACTTGTGGCCCGACGTCGCCGTCGAGATGGGTCTGCTAACCAACCGCCGGGCCCAACGAGTCTTTGCCCGATTCGAACGATGGTCATATCGCCGCGCGACTTTGATCAACGCCGTCACGGACGGTATCCGAAGGACGCTTGTCGAAAACAAGGGCGTCCCCGAGCGGAAGGTGACCTTCCTCCCCAACGGGGTCGACCTAGACCTGTTCCAACCCGGCGTCGCAGACCCTGAAACGCTACACACGATCTCACCCGGCAGCACGAGGGTGATCGTCTACGCGGGGACGCTCGGGCTGGCGCATGGGCTCGACGTGGCCGTCGACGCAATGGTCCAAGTCGCCCGCACTCATCCGGAGGCGCGGCTGCTGTTGGTAGGTGGTGGGTCGGACGCCGGTCGCTTGGCCAAGAGGATCACGGACGAGCGGATCGCCAACGTGTGCTTGATCGGGTCGCTACCGGTCGCGCAGGTCGCCAAGATCCTCCGAGTGGCGGTGGCCGGGTTGGCGACGCTGCAAGCTCTACCGCATTTTCGCGGCGCACGACCATCGAAGATCTTCCCGATCATGGCGTCGGGTATCCCAGTGCTGTACAGCGGCCGCGGCGAGGGCGCGGACATCGTGAGGGAAGCCGGCGCCGGGATCGTAGTCGAGCCCGGTAACCCTCTCGCGCTTGCGCAGGCGGTCATCGATATCCTCGAGCACCCCGACCGTGCTTCGACGATGGGCGCGCGCGGGCGCACCGTCGTAACGGAGCATTTCTCATGGGATACGCTCGTTGACGACTGGCTTGACCAGTTGCGTGACCGTGCAGACGTGACTTTGCCACACCAGTTGAGGCCGCATTGATTGCGATGCGTGGTGATGCTGTCATGGTTGACGGCGCCGGCTATTGCATGGGTTCTGAAACCAAGATCGATTCCTGGGTGCGGTACCGAACAGTCAATTGTCGGCGTGCGTGGCCGGCGCGGAGCGTAGTGCTCGAAGCGGATCGCGTTCGAATCAGACGTCAGCGCGGCTCTAGCGCTATGTACTACAACCAGGTCGCGCCGTGATGGCGGCGTTGCGCCGAGCTCGGTGTCGGGGGGCTCGTGCATGAGCAGGGGGATCGCCAACCGGTGGCTCGGAGGCGGAGCGATGCGCAATGAAGGAGCTTGGATACCGACCAAGTACGTCTACGAGAAGGGGCGACTGACCGCCTCCGACGACCGCCAGGAAGTGGGCGTTGGTTCGTGGTTGATGGCCGACCGCGTCGCCGGCCGGTACGACCGACATCTGGTGGAGTTCGCCCGAGGGAGACTGGTCGATCTCGGCTGTGGCAAAGTTCCCCTGTATGCCTCCTACCGTGACTATGTGGCGAGCTGCACGTGCGTTGACCGTCAGAAGAGTGAGGTAGCGAACGAGTTCCTCGATGTCGCTTGTGACCTTAGCCAGATGCTCCCGTTCGCGTCTGGCTCGTTCGACACCGTGATCCTGTCTGACGTACTGGAGCACATACCGGAGCCGACCCTCCTGTGGAAGGAGATGTCGCGGATCCTCACCCCTGAGGGGTCCGTGCTCATGAACACGCCGTTCTACTACAAGCTCCACGCACAGCCGTACGACTACTTCGGGTACACGGCGTTCGTGCTCTGTCGATTCGCGGAGTCATCCGGCTTCGCGGTGCGAGTCCTCACGCCGGTCGGTGGTTCGCCCGAAATATTCGCCGACCTGCTCGCCAAGCACCTCGTCTACCTCCCCCTCATCGGGAACTTCATGGCGGGAATGGTCCAGCGGGTCGCCCACGCTTTCGTCGGGACTCGGCTGGGGAGCCGCGTATCGACCAAGACCGCCGATCACTTCCCACTCGGCTACTTCCTTGTCGCGCAGAAGGTCGCGCCCTGACAGATCTCGGCCGCGATGGAGGCCCGCGCCACCTTGTGCTCAGGCGTCCCGACGTCAGAGGGCGTCGTGAGACTTGGCCCCGGCGCGATCCTCCGATCGGCGACTTACCCTCACGGGGGTCGGGATCCTCCCACGGTTTCCGACGTGAATTCGTTTGGGGAACTCGTTCATGGCATGGAGTCCAAGTCGCGGGCGTGCCGAGCGATCTTGGTTGCCTCGAGGGCGGCGGCGCGCCTGACGGTTATTTGACGGACAAGGGAGGCAGCTCGTGCGACTGATCCTCCTCGGCCCCAGCACGTCGGTTCACGTCAAGCAATGGGCGAACCAACTCGTTGTTTGCGGCCACGACGTCGAAGTCGTGACCCTCCACGCGCGCGCACCGACGAGTCAACAGGCTTACCGAGTCACCGCTCTGAGAGGGCGCCCGCCCATTGGGTACTTCACTGCCGCGCGTCAGCTTCGACGGCTCGTCGAGAAGCGCCGGCCCGAAATTGTTCACGCTCACTACGCGACGGGGTACGGGACCTTAGCGAGGCGGGCGCGAATTGCGCCGTTGGTGGTGTCCGTTTGGGGAAGCGACGTCTACGACTTCCCGCTGAAGACCGCAGCCCATCGTCGGCTTGTGTCGCGGAACCTGGCAAACGCCCAACTCGTCTGCTCAACAAGCGTCGCGATGACGACGCCCACTCTGCGGCTAGGTGTTCCGGCGAGTCGGCTCCGCATTGTGCCATTCGGAGTCGATCCACAGATATTTGCGCCGGCTGTCCATGAGCCAGACGGGCCTCTAGTCATCGGCACCGTGAAGGCACTGGAGCAGAAGTACGGCCTCGATACGTTGCTGAAGGCGTTCGCGCTCTTGCTGTGCCGCGGCAAGTCGGTCGACCCGCTCTCGCGAGGGCTTGAGCTCGTCATTGCCGGCGGAGGCTCGCAGCGGCAGAGGCTGAAGCGGCTGGCAGAGCAGCTAGGGATCGTGGCTTCGACCCGGTTCCTTGGCCCCGTGCCCCATCGGACCGTTCCGGAGCTGTTGCGGACGTTCCATGTCTTCGCGGCCCTGAGTCGGGGTCAGGAGTCGTTTGGAGTCGCGCTGGTCGAGGCCGCGGCAAGCGGCCTGCCGGTCGTGGCGAGCGATGTTGGTGGTTTGCCGGAGGTTGTGACCGACGGCGTCACTGGGCTCATCGTGCCGAGCGAGAACCCGCAATTGGCTGCTGACGCTCTCGCTGCGCTCCTTCGGGATCCCAATGTTCGGCGAACCATGGGTGCTGAGGCGCGCGCCCGGGCAACGAAGCGGTACTCCTGGGCTACCTGCGTAGAGGCGATCGAGTCGGTCTACCGAGAGGTGCGCGAGCGAGATCCGCATTCCTTACCTCAGCAGGGCGCCGATGGCGACGGGGAATGATTTCCCTGCTTCCTGGGACCTGTTGCGCCAGCAGTCGCGCTTCCCTGTGATCAGCAACAGTTGACGACGATCCCTTGGCGGTGGGTCAGAGTGTCAGCGGCGGCTGAATCTTGACCCCTTGCGGCGGCCGAATATTGACCCCCCCGGCGGGATGGCTGGTCACGCTTGGTCGTCGGTGGGCACCCTCCCGAGGTCTCCGTCTTTGAGCCGGTAGCTGTCGCCTTTGAGGCCGATGGCGGCGGCGACGGTGGCGTCTCCAAAGGTCTCACCCCAGCGGCCGACAGGCTTGTTGGAGGTGACGATCACCGATGCCCGTTCGCAGGGGGCGCTGATGCGCTCGAAGAGGACGTTGGCGGCATCGGCTTCGAAGGGGATGTAGCCGACTTCGTCGATGATCAGGAGCGAGTAACGGCGGAGGCGTGAGCTCGGTGTGGAGATGGCCGTCGCCGTCGGCTTGTGTGAGGCGGTCGACCCACTCAGCGCGCGGTCAGAGGCGGCGAGGTCTCGCCCGGCCACGTTGTTGTCGAGCGCGGCGGCGAACGCCACCGACACCCGCTGCTGGACGCGGAACTGACGCAAAGCTTGGGCGTGCTCGGGGGCCAGGATCGTCTGGTGGCGGGCCAGCACCCGCCGGTGTCGGGCCACCTCGGTGCCCTCGCAGGTCGCGGTCACCTCCTCGAGGGTACCCGCACCTCGGCGGCGGCCCACGAAGCGTGGGTTGACAGACTCGTTAATGTCGACTCGCACGTACTGGTCGCGGGGCCGACGAAGGCTGAAGCGCCCCGCGACGTCAGGCAACACCGGCGCCGACGGAGTCCGGAGAACGAGGAAAGCTCAAGTGAAGCCGGTCGTCACTTGTTGACCGAGACTGATGGCGATCGCGCCCGCAGTTGGTGGTTCTGGTCTGTACGCGCCGGGTCAGAGCACGACAACGTCTTTGCCGTCAGTTGGGGTTGCGAATGCCGCTCGCTCGGCTCAGATTACGGCTCCGACCGGGATCCGACTTCGAGCCCTCCGGCTTCACGAGTGCCCCGCACAGGTGGGTGCGCAGCAGGGGAATCGTGGCAAGGAGCGGATAGGACCAAACGGCGGTCCCACCGAGTCGGCGAACGAGCGGGGGCGCGACCGTGACGGATCGCAAAAACATGCGGTAGTCGGGGAACAGTGCCCGTAGTTCGCGGCGGGCGACCCGCAGAGTATGACGGTTGCCGCGGTTCGGGGCTCGGAAGTCGTACCAGAGGATGGCCCCTCCCTCCCGCAGGACCCGGTCCGTCTCCTGGGCGATGGCGCGCCGCAGGGACGAGTTAAGTACAGAGCTCAGCACGGTCGACATGGCCACGAGGTCGATCGAATCCGTCGCGAGCGGGAGTGTGGCGCCATCGGCGCAGAGATAGCCGTTGTGGAGACCGGCTTCCCGACTCAACTGCACCCGTTGCTCGAGGATGTCGAGACCGACGAGCAGAGAGGGCCTGAGCGGCGGCAGCCGGCTGCCCGAGCCGCAGCCGAGGTCGAGCACCCTCTGTATCGGGCTTAGCCTCGCCCGGGCCAGGAGCCTTTTCGACCACTCCAATCGCTCCCTGAGCATCTCTCGGTTTCCGGGATTCTCGAGGGTCCAGCGATGATCCGCCGCCTCCCGCTGGGCATATCCTCTGTAAACGTCAGCCAGCCGCTCGCGCTCAGCAGCTGGTTCGCCGTTCGTCATGAGTTCCACCCGTGCCCGAGCTCAGCGCGATTACGGAGTTTCCGCGCGGCCACGCGCTCCCGGTCCCAGTTGCTCGTGACGGGATCGGCGTGCTCGCGGCAGGAGCAGTCTTCGTTGGAGTGATGTGCGGAGCCGGCGTAGGGCAGGTACTGCGGGCGGGTCCGGAGGCCGTCGGGGTACCGGGGGTTGGGCCCTTCCCGGTACACGACGACGGTCGTGTCGATGGGGGCGCGATACGCTCCCGGAACCACGAGCGCCCATCTATTGCCTGGGTTGTCGAGGCTCCAACAGTGCTGGAGTGCCTCGCGCTCGGCGTAGCCCGCGTAGACGTCTGCCAGCTTGTCGCGCTCGGCTGAGCGTTCGGAGCGGTTCACGCGTCGAACAGGATCCTGCATCGTACGGGGGAGCGTTGCGACACCAATGACATGCGCTCCTACCTATTCCATCGGAACTCGGAGCCATTGAGACGATACGGCCACCACTACCAGAGGGTGAACAATAGCTATTGATCGGCGTCTGTTTGGCTCCGCTAGGAGACGTCGATCGATGACAGCACGCGCCATGGGCCCGGGCCCCCGTCGCTGAACTCTTCACGACCCCCGACGAGCCTCCACAATTCTCGGCAAGCAGCACCGCCTGGGCCTGGCAGCCAACTCGGTCTTGGAAGTCCAGGGGCCTTCACCGCGCGGGCTGAGCCCGGCGGTCGTCTTTGCGCTTTACTTCGAACGTGATCGAGTGAGAATTCCACCGAGCCGTCACTTCGGCTAGCGGCACACCGCGATTGCACCGGCCGAAGAGCGGGGCAGCAATCGGGCGGTCGATGCAGTAAGTGCAGTAAGGAGGGCTTCATCCTTCCGGGGAGCTGGGGAAGTCCAGCGCAAGCAACTTACTCTTCTTCCTGGCCGGGAGGCTTGGCTGATCCCAGTTGCTAGTGAGCGGGTCTGCGTGGGCGCGGTAGTAACGATCCTCGTCGGAAAGGGTCGCTGAATCCGTATACCAAGAAAGATGGCGCGCGAGATAAGGTGCACCTGTGCGGAGGCCATTGAGGTACCAGTGGCCGCGGCCGGGCCGGTACAGGGCGAACGTAGTGTCAATCGCTGCGCGGTATACGCCCGGCAGCATTTCCTCCCGCCAGAATTGCTGCTCCCAAGCGACGGCCTCGCCCTTGTGCTCGTAATGGTCGGGAAGGTCGTCGAGGCGAAGCCCGAAACCGACCTTGTGAACCGCGGGAAGCTCAT
>CAAGKR010451509.1_pt1 | contig 18527 bp, 10 predicted proteins | sample 2556971 | NCBI WGS metagenome assembly CAAGKR01 (sample SAMEA5207829, study PRJEB30636) | soil metagenome | biome: forest; feature: boreal; material: soil | place: USA | collected 2011-09 | depth 1 m | reverse complement strand
GTCCGAGTGGCGGAATGGCAGACGCGCTAGGTTGAGGGCCTAGTGAGGGCAACCTCATGGGGGTTCAAGTCCCCCCTCGGACACCAGGAATGATCGGCGGCTCTCCTCGACAAGAGGGGAGCCGCCTTCGCTGCAGCGAGGGAGAGATGGAGCAGGCTTGCGGCCCGGCATTGTGTGATAGAAACGTCGGACAATGTTCACAAAGTCCGACATATCTATCACAATGAGCACCATGAAGAGGCTCCCCTCAGAGAACGCCGTCCGCCGTGCCGTCGCCGTGTTCATGCAACGCGGTGGCACCATGCGCACTGGTGAAGCCGCCTCGAGCGGCATTCACTACGCGACGCTCTACTGGATGAGGGATGAGGGTCTTCTCGAGCAACTCACGCGCGGCGTCTACAGGCTGGCCGAGCTCCCCGGTCCGAGCAAACACGACGTCGTCACCGTAGCGGCGAGGATGCCATCGGCGATCCTGTGTCTCATCAGCGCCCTGGAATTCCATGGTGTGGGGACCCAGATACCCTCGGCGGTGAACATCGCGATCGGGTCCAAGGACCGAGAACCGCTGTTCGACTATCCTCCGGTCCGTGTCTACCGCATGTCCGGCAAAGCGCTCGAATCCGGAGTCGAAGAACACGTTATCGATGGGACGCGGGTTCGCGTTTTCGGCATGGCGAAGACCGTCGCCGACTGCTTCAAGTTCCGGAACAAGATTGGACAGGATGTCGCCCTTGAGGCCCTCCAAGAAGTCGTCCGGTCGCGTCGCGCGACAGCTGGTCAAGTGCTTGAGTTCGCCGAGATCGACCGCGTTGCCAGGATCGTTCGCCCCTATCTTGAGGCGCTCCTGTGACGGAACGCGAAGTCAAGAATGTCCCGGCATCAGTGCGAGCCCGTCTACTGAACCACGCAAAGGAACAGGGCGAGTCGTTCGATCAGATGCTCGTTTACTTCGCGATCGAGCGATTCCTCTTTCGACTTGCGCAGACACCATGGTCCGATCGCTTGGTCGTCAAGGGCGCGATAATGCTGCGCGCATGGGGAGCCCCGCTCGGGCGGCCAACCAGGGATATCGACTTCACGGGCTCGTTGGACAACTCCCCGGAGGCTGTTGCTTCAGTCATCGAGGAGTGTCTGGTCATTGCCTACCCCGACGATGGTCTGGAGTTTGACCGCCAGGTTGTCACCGCAGCGATCAACGTGGCAGATCGCTACCCTGGTGTTCGAGCCATCGTCACGGGGAACCTCAACGGGGCACGATTCAAGCTTCAGCTGGACGTCGGGATCGACGATGCGGTGGTTCCCGATCCGGAATGGGTGGACTACCCAACTCTCCTTGAACTTGATGCTCCACGGGTGCTCGCCTACATGCCCACGACCGCCATCGCCGAAAAGTTCGAGGCAATGGTGGTCCTGGGCGCAGCGAACAGCAGGATGAAGGACTTCTACGACATCTGGATGCTGTCTCAGGCCCACGAGTTTGACGGGAAGCAGGTGGCGAACGCATTCCGTGCGACCTTCCTACACCGCGGCACGGACCTGCCTGCGACGCTTCCCGTCGCACTTACGCCCGAGTTCTACGCTGATCCGCTCGTGCGGGCTCAATGGGAGGCGTTCATCTCCCACAACCGGACCGGGGCGGCAGCAGCGCTGGATGAAGTCTGCAGTGCAATTGCGGCTTTCGCGATGCCAGCCGCTGCTGCAGCAGATGATGACGTCGCCGTCGACGAACATGACGTCCGCTTCAAGAGATGGGTGCCGGGCGAGGGCTGGCTTCCGGAGCCGCTGTAGTCGTCCCCGATGCGCATCGCACGCTCCCCCTTGCTCCTCGCCGCCGGCGGCGCCTCGCCTCACCGCGGACCTTACCCCCTGTGGGTCTCCTCAGACCGCTTCTCGCCACGAACGGCCCGCTCAAGGTCCGGCCGACGCGGGGCTGCGAGCTCCAAGACTCTGCCGGGCACGGACCGCCTGCCCGGCACGCGGGGGCGAGCGGTCCGATTGGAGTCGAGCGATCTACGGGACGATACAATCACGGACGCCGCGTCAACGATGGCTGGAGCACGCGTGCCGGACGATCCCGACTTCCAAGCGCTGCTTGCCGCGGCCCGGACAGGCGCCGAGTGGGCGTGGGCGGCCATCTACCGGGAGTACTCTCCCGCGGTGCTGCGCTATCTCAGTGGGCGAGGCGCCCGGGAGCCCGAGGACTCGCTAGGCGAGGTGTTCGTGCAAGTCGTCCGGGGCATTCCCGGATTCGACGGGACCGAGCGCGACTTCCGTACCTGGGTCTTCATGATCGCTCATAACCGTCTGGTCGACGAATGGCGTCGCGCCGGGCGGGATCGGGTCGACTACGTACACGACGACCTGCTCACCGCGGCGGGCGGCTCGGGGGACATCGAAGACGATGCCATGCGACGCATGGCCGACGACCGGACCATGGCGGTCCTGAGGCGCCTCACCCCCGCGCAGCGCGACGTGCTGTTCCTGCGCCTCTTCGCTCGACTGACGGTGGAAGAGGTGGCCGTTGTGGTGGGAAGGCGCCCGGGGGCGGTCAAGGCGCTGCAGTCGCGAGCGCTCGCCACGATCCGCCGCGAGATGTCGAGGTAGGCCGTATCCTTCTGCCCGGCTTCAGCGGTTACCAGGGCATGAGAAGGTTCCAACACACGGACGACGCGCAGATCGAGCGGCTCTTCGACGGGCGAGTGCCCTGCGATGATGCCGACATCGGGTCCGTCGCGCGATTCCTCGGCGGCTTGGGCGACGCTCTTCCTGAAGCGCCGACGAGCTCCCTCGAGGGATCGCACTTGGCCGCGATGGCCGAGGCCGTCCGACTCCTGCCCGCTGATGTCCGACCTGATGCGGGCCGGGCCTCCCGGTGGGGATCAGCCAGGCGTCCCGCCTTCAAGACCGGGTTCGCGCGGGGATGGGCGATCGCCGCAGTTGCGCTGGCGGGTGTCTTGGCGTTCGGCGGCGCGGCCTATGCCGGCGTTCTGCCCGCGCCGCTCCAGCACGCCGTCGCGACGGCAGTCCAAGCCGCGGGCCTCCGCATTCCGGACCCGGAACCGGCGGTCTCCGTCGGCGTCGAGACGATGCCGGGGTCCGGGATGCCCGATGCGAGCGACGGGTCGCCCTCCAACGTCGGAGTACACGGCTCGAGCCAGTCTACAACCGGCACCGCCGGCGTCAACAAGGGCGGTCAGGAACTGCCGGCGCAGTCCAACGCGGTCGACGCGTCCAAGGGCAAGGTCACGGGCGACGCGCCCACGGGCAAGAAGGCCGCTCCTCGCTCGAAACGTCGGGGAGTGGGGCCGAGGGCCGGGTCGTCGAGCCAGGGCAAGGCGCCGGAGGGTGAGTAGAGCATAGGGTCCAAGCGCGGTTCCTCGCGTAGGGGACGCGTGACATGTCAGACGGCGGGAGAATCTCCCGGAATCAGATAGAGGGTGGTCACATGCGGAAGAGAGTGTTGCTCTGGATCGGTGTGGCGGTGGTGTCGGCGTTCATGGTGGCCTCGGTGGCTTCAGCCGCCGACGGTCCGCTCTCGCTGAGCGCCTCCCCCACGAAGGTCGAGTATCCACATTCGGCCAGGTTGACGGTCGGCTTCCAGAGCGCCGAGCCTGCCACCGTGGCCATCCTCGCGATGCCGGTTGGCGCCAGCGAGTGGACTACCACCACGCTCAGGGCGGCGACCTCGACATTCACGGTGTCGGTCAAGCCGAAGGTCACGACCGCGTACAAGGCGTGGATCAACGACGAGACGAGCAGCGCCCCGGTCAAGGTCGAGGTTATGGCGCGCCTGTCGAAGCCGCAGATCAACGGCCACGTCCACAGGGGCCACAGTTACACGGTCAAGGGGACGATGCAGCCGCAGGAGGCCTCGACGGTCACCGTCAGCTTCTGGCGCTTGGAGACGACCACAGTCGTCGTGAAGCACGGCAAGGGCCACCTCAAGCGGATCGCGGTAGACAAGTGGGTGCTGCACAGCTCGGTCGACGTCGCGCTGCACACGCAGAACTCCCAGCAGTCGAAGTGGTCGACGAAGTGGAGGCCGGACGCCTCGGGTTCATGGCTGATCATGGTCACTCACGAGGACACAGGGCATGTGAAGTCCTCCGCCAAGACCTTCAAGTGGGTCCGGCTATAGCGGGCTCCACCGGATGAATGAGAGGGACCCCGGAGCGTCAGCTCCGGGGTCCCTCTCATTCAGGGGCTATTGTTGGGGAATACTCCCCTGTGATGGGCGCGCGTTGACTGAGCGCCTGTCGTCGCGCGCTCCGCCCTCGACTCGAGACCTAGGGAGGCCCGATGCCCGGACCGGCGACGGCCCGGCGCGACCCCGACACCGACGCGCCCTTCCGCGACGAGCTGCTCGGACCCGACCGGCTCGCCGAGGAGGCGCGGCTGATAGCGGCTGGGCAGGGAACGGTCACGGGAGGGCGCATCCGGACGACGCGGCTCCTGACCCTGATCGATCGGGCCGCCACCGACCTCGCGTCCGACAACGCGCAGCTGAACAAGGCCGCGCGCGGACCCCGCGCGGTCTCGCCTGCGGGCGACTGGCTGCTCGACAACTACTACCTCATCGAGCAGCAGGTTCGCGAGGTCCGGGAGGACCTGCCGGCTGCTTTCGGCATCGAGCTGCCCCGGCTCGATTCGGGCCCGTATGCGGGAGTCCCGAGGATCTACGAGGCGATCGTCTCCCTCATCACGCACAGCGACTCCCATCTGGACATCGGGGCGCTGGTCGCGTTCATCGAGGCGTACCAGGAGGTCTCTCTGCTCACGATCGGCGAGTGCTGGGCGGTGCCGATCATGCTCCGCATCGGCCTCGTCGAGAACCTGAGGCGTCTCTCGCGCAGCGTGCTCGAATCGCATCTTCTCGAAGACGCGGCCGACGGGTGGGCAGAGCGGTTCACGATCGCGGGCCAGGACGATCCTGATTCGCTGGCGGGATTGCTCGCGGGCATCGGTACCGACCCACTGCACGACACGCCGGTGTTCCTTCTCAGGTTCGCCCAGCGGATGCAGGGTGCGGACATCGCGCCGGAGACAGTGAACTCGTGGCTGGCTGGACGGCTCTCGTCGCTGTCTCTGAACCTCGAGCGCGAGGGAGTACTGCACCAGAGGCGCCAGGCCGCGGATCAAGTATCGATCGCTAACGCCATCGGCTCGGTCAGGCTCCTGGACGCGCTGGACTGGAACGACTTCTTCGAGAGCATCTGTCACGTCGAGCGGATCCTGCGCGGGGATCCCGTGGGCGTCTATGGACTCATGGACTTCGCGAGCCGGGATCGCTACCGGCACTCGCTGGAGGAGCTGTCCAAGCGTTCCAGCATGGGCGAGATAGAGATCGCGCAGCAGGTCGTGGCGCGCTGCGAGGCGTCGCTGATGGCGGACGCCGAGGACGACCTTCGAGGCCACGTTGGCTACTGGCTCATCAGCTCCGGCCGCTACGAGCTCGAGCGCGTCGTGGGCTACCGCGTACGCCCGCGCGAGCGGATCCGCAGAGGACCGCTGAGGTTCCGCGGGACCTTCTACTGGGGGATGCTCGCGCTGGCCACGGCAGGCTTCGGCGCGGGCCTGATGGCCTACGCCCTGACGCAAGGCGTGACCGGCTGGGGACTCGCGGCCGTGCTGCTGGCGGGCCTGATCCCCGTGTCGGAACCGGGGCTGGCGCTGACCAACCGGATCGCCGCGCTGGTCTTCCCGGCGCGCGGCCTGCCCAAACTCGACGCGCTCAGGCCGATCGCGGACGCGCATCGCACGGTCGTGCTCGCTCCTTCGTTGCTTCTGTCCGTCCCCCACGTGCAGACCGTCATAGACGGCCTCGAAGTCGCGTATCTGGCCAACCGGGACCCCAACATCCACTTCGCCCTCCTGGGGGATCCTACGTCCTCACAAGAGCAGCGGGTCCCGGAGGACGACCTGGTCGAGGAGGCGGCGCGACGCGGCATCGACGAGCTGAACGAGCGCTACTGGGAGGAGGCCGGGGTTCGGCCCTTCCACCTGTTCCTGCGCGAGCGGCGCTTCATCGACTCCGAACAGGCGTGGATGGGCTGGGAGCGCAAGCGCGGATTCATCGACGAGTTCGTGCGGGAGTTGCGCGACGGGCAGGCGACCACGATCCACACCCGGATAGGGGACGGAGACTGGCTGCGCGGCGTCACGTTCGTGCTGACGGTGGACGCCGACACGATCGTGCCCAGGGACGCGGCGAAGCGGCTCATCGCAACGATCGCGCACCCGCTCAACCGGGCCCGCTGGGAGCCGGGCGAGGGCCGGGTCCACAGGGGATACGGCCTGGTCCAGCCCCGCGTCGGGATGTCGCTGCCGGGTGCGCACAGGTCGCAGTACTCGCTCATGTCCTCGAGCGGCGTCGGCATCGACCCGTACGCCATGGCCGTCTCCGACACCTATCAGGACGTCTTCGAGGAGGGGTCCTTCACTGGCAAGGGCATCTTCGAGGTCGACGTCTACCTCGGCGTGCTGCGTGGCGCGTTCCCCGAGAACACCCTTCTCTCCCATGACCTCATCGAGGGCTGCTTCCTGCGCACGGCACTGGCGAGCGACACCGAGGTCATAGATGACTACCCGGCGAACTACCTCTCGGCCTCTCAGAGGCAGCGCAGGTGGGTCCGCGGCGACTGGCAGACGCTTCCCTTCCTCGGTCTCAACGTGCGCAGGGAGGACGGCACGACCGTCAGGAACCCGCTCTCGGTGCTGCATCGCTGGAAGATCGTCGACAACCTGAGGCGTTCGCTCGTCCCGCCGTTGACCCTGCTGCTCTTCACGATCGGGTGGCTGGTCGTGCCGGATCCCGCCGTCGCCTGGCCGCTGTTCCTGCCGTTGGTCGTCCTCTTCCCCGCGTACTTCTCGCTCGCCGACTCCGTGCTCTCGCGGTCGCGGAAGGTGAGCCTGCGTCAGCAGGTGCCGGGCATCATGCAGGACTTCCAGGACGACTCGGTGCGCGGCCTGTTCAACCTGGCGCTCCTGCCGCACCAGGCTTGGACGGCGGCGGATGCGATAGTGCGGACGCTGTGGCGGATGGCCGTGAGCCGCAAGCACCTGCTGCAGTGGGTGACTGCAGCGGAGGTCGAACAGTCGGCCGACCGGAGCGCCGCCACCTTCTGGCGCGCGCTGGGTCCTTCGGCGGCGGCGGCGGTGCTGCTCCTGACCGCCGGCACCACGACGCATCCCGAGCGCCTGATGGTGGCCGTCGTCTTCGCGGCGATGTGGCTCGCCGGTCCGACCGTGGCTTGGCTGGTGTCGCAGCCCATGGCCGTGGAGCATGCGGCGCTCACCCAGAAGCAGTCGCGGGCGCTGCGGCGTATCGCCCGCAAGACCTGGCGGTTCTTCGATACCTTCGTGAGCGCGGACGGACACCACCTTGCCCCGGACAACTTCCAGGAGGACCCGGAGGGCCGGGTGGCGTTCCGCACGTCGCCCACGAACCTCGGTCTGCAACTGCTCGGGTATCTCAACGCGTACGATCTCGGCTACTCCTCGATCGCCGATCTGAACGAGCGCGTGGCGCTCACTCTCGGGACGATGCAGAGGCTCGAGCGCCACGACGGCCACTTCTACAACTGGTACGACACAGAGACCCTGCAGCCGCTGCGCCCCGCCTACGTCTCGACCGTGGACTCGGGCAACCTCGCAGGTCACCTGCTGACTCTGCGCACCGGCCTGCTCGAGGTCACGGAGGCGCCGCTGATGGGAGCGCAGCTCGTGGCCGGTGCGCGCGACACCCTGGCGCTGGCGCTCGAGGACTTCCAGGCCGAGAAGGCGGCTCTCGTATCGGCGGAGGCGGTGCGCGACCTTCGCGAAGCGCTCGACGCCTTCTCGCACTCGCTTGAGCTGGCCGAGCAGCCGCAGAACCTGGGCGGATGGTACGGCCTGCTCGAGAGGCTCTCGATCAACGCCGCCGAGGTCGAGATCCTCACGGGCCTGCTGTACGAGCCGCAGGGAGGCGACGAGACCACCGCTGCATCGCCGTGGCCTTCCTCGCCGCTGGAGCGCGTGCGTGCATCGTGCATCGACGCCGTGCGAGCGGTCCGCGGACCCCTGGAGATGCTGCGCGAACTTGCTCCCTGGGCGCAGCTGCTCACGGAGGTGCCCGACGATGCGCGCCTGAGGCCGGAGCTGCGTCCGCTGCTCGTGTACGTCCCGTCCCTGGTCGGTCTGGCTGAAGGCTTGGACCGCGCCCTCGTGGCGCTCGACGACCTCGCGGAGAATGCGGCCTCCGACGAGTCGCGCGTGTGGGCCGAGCAGGTCGGCCGCGGCATCCGCGACGGCCGCGGCGTGTGCGCGGGGCTGCTGGCGCGCGCACGCGAGTCCGCGGAGATCACGCGCGACATATGGGAGCACACGGACTTCGGGTCGCTCTTCGACGAGTCCCGTCTGCTCTTCTCGATCGGGTTCAACCTCACCGAGGGCCGTCTGGACCCCTCCTTCTACGACCTGCTGGCGAGCGAGGCCCGGCTGGCGAGCTTCCTCGCGGTCGCGAAGGGCGACGTCCCGCAGGCCCACTGGTTCCGCCTCGGGCGGCAGCTGACGGACACCGGGACCGGGCGCGCGCTCGTCTCGTGGTCCGGCTCGATGTTCGAGTACCTCATGCCGCTGCTGGTCATGCGCTCGTGGCCCGGCACCATCCTGGATGAGACGTACGAGACCGTGGTGAAGCGCCAGCGCCAGTACGCCGCCGAACTGGGCGTGCCATGGGGGGTCTCCGAGTCCGCCTTCAACGCCAAGGATGCCGACCTGATCTACCAGTACCAGGCGTTCGGAGTCCCGGGGATGGGTCTGAAGCGCGGCCTTGCCGACGACGTGGTCGTCGCGCCGTACGCTGCAATGCTCGCCTTGCCGATCGAACCGCGGTCCGTCGTCGCCGGACTCGAGTCCTTCTCGCAGCAGGGGGCCGAGGGGCGATACGGCTATTACGAAGCGGTCGACTACACGGCGGGACGGGTGCCGGCGGGACAGCGGCGGGCGGTGGTGCGCGCGTACTTCGCGCACCACCAGGGCATGGCGTTCGTCGCGCTGGGCAACCAGCTCAACGGCGACAAGATGCGCCAGCGCTTCCACGCGGACCCGACCGTGGCCTCGGCGGAGCTGCTCCTGCAGGAGCGCGTGCCTCGCGGTGTCGAGATGCTCACGCCGCACACCGAGGAGATCGCCTACGTCCGCTCGGTTCACGAGTTCGCGTTGCCGGTCGCTCGGCTCTACAAGACAGCGGACACGCCGGCGCCCTCGACGCGTTTCCTCTCCAACGGCCGCTACTCCGTCATGGTCACCAATGGTGGCGGCGGCTACTCGCGCTGGCGCGGGCTGGCGGTGACGCGATACCGCGAGGATGTCACGAGGGACTGCTGGGGCACCTTCTTCTACGTCCGGGACCTGGCCAGCGGCGACGTGTTCTCGGTGCCCCACAACCCATGGCCAAAGAAGCCGGACGAGTACCGCGTCGCCTTCTCTGCGGACAAAGCGGAGTTCCGCCGGCTCGATGGGGAGCTGGAGACGCAGATAGAGATCGGGGTCTCCCCAGAGGACGACGTGGAGGTGCGGCGCCTGACGTTCACGAACCGCGGGCGACGCGAACGCCGCCTGGAGGTCACGTCCTATCTCGAGATAGCGATGAGCGCGCAGGCGGGAGATCAGGCCCACCGGGCGTTCTCCAACCTGTTCGTGGAGACCGAGTACCTCTCCGAGACCGACGCGCTCCTGTTCTCGCGCCGTCCCAGGAGCGCCGAAGAGCTTAGGGCGTGGGGGTTCCACCTCGTCGCCTGCGATCAGGAGGCCTGCGAGCCCTCCTTCGAGACCGACCGTGCCGCCTTCCTGGGCCGCCTGCGCGGAGCGGACAGGCCGGCCGCCGTGGAGAGGGCCGGTCCTCTCGCGGGAGGCATCGGCCCGGTGCTGGACCCGTGCGCAGCCATCCGGGGAGGGATCAAGCTCGGTCCGGGCGGGAGCGCGCGCATCGTCTACGTCACGGGCGCGGCCGACTCGAGGGACGGGGCCGTCCGCCTGACCGAGAAGTACCACGAGGTCGCGAGCGCGCAGCGGGCTATCGACCTCGCGTGGACGGCGTCGCAGGTCGAGCTGCGCGACATGGGTATCTCACCGGACGACGCGGTGGCGCTCGAGAGGCTCGCGTCCAGGCTCCTGCTGACGGACCCGTACTCGCCTCTGAAGGTGCAGACGCCGCGCGAGAACGAGCTGCCCGTCAACGGCCTGTGGTCTCTCGGGGTGTCGGGCGACTACCCGATACTGCTCGTGCGCGTAGAGGAGGTCGAGCACACGCCGCTCGTGCGCCGCGTGCTGCTCGCCCATCAGTACTGGCGCCACAAGGGCCTGTTGGTCGACCTGGTCGTGCTCAACACGAAGCCGAGCGGCTACGCCGACGAGTTCGACGAGCGCCTGCGTATGCTCATGCGCACCGGCCACGCCCTGCAGCTGCTCGACAAGCCGGGGGGCATCTTCCTCAGGCGAGCCGACCAGATGCACCCCGACGTGCTCAACCTGCTGGTCTCCGCGGCGCGTGCGGTGTTGGAGGGCGACGGAGGCACGATCGAGCTTCAGCTCGACCGCAGAGGTCGCCGCCCCACGCCCCCGAAGGCGCTCGAGCCGGTCCACGAACCGGTCCTCGACATGTTGAGGACGCCCGCGCGCTCGCGCCTTCTGTTCGACAACGGGACCGGCGGCTTCGACCCCGACAGCGGGGACTACGTCATCGTCCTCACCGACGGGGCGAACACACCCGCGCCGTGGATCAACGTGATGGCCGGCCCCGAGTTCGGGTGTCTCGTGTCCGAGGCGGGTGTCGGGTGCACATGGGCGCTGAACAGTCACGAGAACCGCATCACTACCTGGAACAACGATTCGGTCAGCGACGGCTCGGGCGAGACCTTCTACCTGCGGGACGAGGAGACGGGCGAGTTCTGGAGCCCGACGCCGCTGCCTGCTCGCGCTCCCGGGACCTACGCCGTCACGCACTCGCCGGGCTGCACGACCTTCCGCCACGCCTCTCACGGCATCGAGAGCAAGCTGGAGTGGTTCGCCGCCGCCGACGATCCGGTCCGGGTCGTCCGAGTGAAGCTGAGCAACACGACCGACCGCACCCGCCGCCTCTCCGTCACGCACTTCATCGAGTGGTCGCTCGGCTCGTCGCGTTCGGCGGCGCAGCAGCGCGTGGTGACACGTTTCGACTCCGAGACCGAGACTCTCACCGCTCACAACTGGTTCAACAACGACTTCCCGGGCCGCCCTGCCTTCCTCGCATGCGACCGCCCGCTGCACTCGTGGACCGCCAGCCGCACGGAGTTCGTAGGGCGCAACGGGCGGGCGGCCGATCCGGCAGCCATGCACAGGCGGTCGCTGGGCGGCGCGTCGGGGCGGTTCCACGACAACTGCGGCGCCCTGATGATCGAGGTCGAGCTCGAGGCCCACGCCGAGAGCGAGGCCGTGTTCCTTCTCGGTCAGGCGGAGTCCGTCGAGCGCGCGATGGAGCTGGTCGCCGCATATCGTGAGCCGGGTGCCGCGGAGGTGGCACTGAAGTCGGTGCGGGAGCGCTGGGGGGAGATCCTGTCGACCGTGCGGGTCAAGACGCCCGATCCGCGTCTGGACATCATGCTCAACCGCTGGCTGCTGTACCAGACGACCTCGTGCCGGCTCCTCGGCAGGACTGGCGCCTACCAGAGCAGCGGGGCGTTCGGCTTCCGCGACCAGCTGCAAGACGTTCTCGCGCTTCTCATCGCCAAGCCGGAGATGGCTCGCGCTCAGATCGTCGAAGCGGCGCGCCGCCAGTTCCCGGAGGGCGACGTGCTGCACTGGTGGCAGCCGCACTCGGGGCGCGGCGTGCGCACTCACATCACCGACGACCGCTTGTGGCTGCCCTACGTGGTCGCCGAGTACCTGAGGGTGACCGGTGATGACGCCGTGCTGAAGGAGATGACGCCGTTCCTGGAGGGGCAGGTGCTGGCGCAAGAGCAGGAGGACGCCTACGTCCAGCCGATCGCCTCCCAGCAGAGCGCCGACGTGTACGAGCACTGCGTGCGTGCGATCGAGGCCTCCCTTCACAACGGCGAGCACGGGCTGCCACTGATGGGTGGGGGAGACTGGAACGACGGCATGAACCGCGTCGGGCACGAGGGTCGCGGCGAGAGCGTGTGGCTGGCATGGTTCACCGGATACGTGCTCGAGCAGTTCGCCCCGATAGCCGCCCGGCGCGGCGACACGGAGAGGGCCGAGCGCTACCGCGCGCACGCTTCCGCGCTCGCGAAGTCCGCGGAGGAGAGCGGGTGGGACGGCGAGTGGTACCGTCGCGCGTTCTTCGACGACGGCACGCCGCTCGGCACGCACGATTCGGCCGAGTGCCGTATCGACGCGATCGCGCAGGCGTGGGCGACGATCTCGGGCCTGGGGGAGGCCGGCCGGGCCCGCGAGGCGCTGCAAGCCGTCCAGGAGAAGCTCGTGCGTCGCGAGGACGGCCTGATCGCGTTGCTGGAGCCGCCCTTCGACAAGACGCCGAAGGATCCCGGCTACATCAAGGGCTACGTGCCCGGCGTGCGGGAGAACGGCGGACAGTACACGCACGCGGCCATCTGGGTGATCCTCGCATACCTGATGCAGGGCGACGGCGACGAGGCATTCGACCTTCTGAGCCTCATCAACCCGGTCTCCCACGCGTTGGACCCGGACGCGGTCGCCCGCTACCAGGTCGAGCCGTACGTGGTCGCGGCCGATGTCTACGCGGTCGCCCCGCACATAGGGCGTGGCGGCTGGACCTGGTACACGGGGGCGGCAGCGTGGCTGTACCGGGTGGCGCTGCAAGACATGCTGGGCATGCGGGTCGAGAACCGCGAAGGCCGTGACGTGCTGATCGTGGACCCGTGCATCCCGAAGGCGTGGCCGGAGTACGAGATGACGCTGCGCCACGGAGGGGGGGCTTGGCACGTACGGGTCGAGAACCCCCGCGGGGTCAACCGCGGAGTCGAGCGCGTCACCGTCGATGGGCAGGCGGTGCCCGGCCAGGCGGTACTTCTGGAGGGAAGCGGCGCGCACGAGGTGGTCGTCACGATGCTCGGGGGCTGATCGTCCCCCGCACCGCACGGCCTTGGGGGGCTACCGGCAGAACCCGCCGGCGGGAACCCTCGTGCCCAAAGGGACCACGGTGACGTACCACTTCTGGTGGGAGAGCCAGTAGCCGGATCGGACTCCACCCTGTCGCGGACGCCTCAGGGGCGGTATTGTGCATAGGAACCACTCGATTCTGTATCGCACCTAGGAGGTTCCGGCATGATCAAGGTCGCCGTATGGGGTACGGGCATGATGGGCCAGGGTCTTCTGGGATTCATCCTGGACCGCCCGAAGGACGTCGAGCTCGTGGGAGCGGTGGTCACCAACCCCGCGAAGCAGGGCAAGACCGTCGGTGAGCTGCTCGGGCGCGAATGCTCCGTGATCATGACCACCGACTACGCCTCGGTCCTCGCACTGGCACCTGACGTCGTGTGCATCTGCACGCAGAGCAACCTCGATGAGATCACCAGCCAGGTGGAGCCGTCGGTCAAGGCAGGCTGCAACGTGATCTGCATAGCCGAACGCCTCTCGTACCCGTGGGCGAGCGACCCGCGGTGGGCCGAGCACTTCGACGCGCTGGCCAAGGAACACGGCGTCTCCATCCTTGGCACCGGCGTGAACCCCGGGTTCGTGCTGGATGCGCTGCCCATCATGCTCAGCTCGGTCTGCCTCCGCGTGGACCGCATCGAGGCCAGCCGCGTGAACGATCTCTCGCCGTTCGGCCCCACGGTCATGGCCAGCCAAGGCGTCGGCACGACCGTGGAGCAGTTCGAGGCCGGCGTAGCGAACGGCACGATCGTCGGCCACATCGGCTTCCAGGAGTCGATCGGGCTCATCGCCCAGGCGATGGGATGGGTCATCGACGAGATCGTCGAGACCCGCGAGCCGATCGTCACCACGGTGGAGCGCTCGACGCCGCACGTGCGCGTGGCAGCGGGCGACGTGTGCGGCTGTCGGCACGTCGGGCGCGGATACAGCAAGGGCGAGCTCAAGATCCAGCTCGTCCACCCCCAGCAGATCCATCCGGAGATGGAGGGCGTGGACACCGGTGACTACATCAAGATCATCGGGGACCCGAACGTCCAGGTCGTGAACTCGCCGGAGATCCCGGGCGGCAAGGGCACCTACGCCTCCACGGGCAACTACATCCCGCTCATCGTCGATGCGGCGCCGGGCATCCGGACGGTCGTGGACATGCCGCTGCCGCGCTTCTGGGCGCCGACGGTATAGGGAATGATATCCACATGATCGAAAAGGACAGGTGCGCGCCGGGAGACTGGGTCGAGGTCGGCAGCGTTCTGCTGGAGCCGGCCGATCGCGCCGCGAACCTCCCCGAGGACACCGCCTCCCAGCCCCTCCGGATGTGGGTCAAGGGTTTCGCACTCGCCCCCGCCTCGGTCGGCGAGGTGCTGACGATCGAGACGATGACGGGCCGGCAGGTCACCGGGACCCTCGTCGAGGTTGACCCCGGCTACTCGCACACGTTCGGGAAGCCGACGCCCGAACTCACTTCCGTGGGCCGCGACCTGCGCGCCCGCGTGGCCGAGTACCGCAAGGCCGGTGAGTGAGGTGACCGGGCGCACCGAGGCGATCTTGGCCCGCAAGGGCGAGATCATGAAGCGGGCGCTCGGGATGGACTACGCGCAGTTCGAGCGCAGCCCCATCGCATTCGACTACGAGGCGATGATGGGCGCGCACGGATTCTCGCTCGACGACATCATCGCGATCCAGCGAGCGGGAGGCGTGGGGCAGACGCCCCTGCTGGAACTGCGCAACCTCACCGATCTGGTCCGCTCCTACGCCGAGCCCGGGTTCGGCGCTCGTCTGTTCGTCAAGGACGAGGCCGCGAACACGGCGGGCTCCTTCAAGGACCGGCGCGCGAGCATGAGCATCCACGTGGCGAAGACCAGAGGGTATGCGGGAGTCATCGCCGCCACCTCGGGCAACTACGGCGCCGCGGTCTCGAGCCAGGCGGCGCGCGCGTCTCTGGCGTGCATCATCGTGCAGGAGGCGTTCGACTCACGGCACGTCGGCCAGCCCGAGATCATCGAGAAGTCGCGCATCTGCGAGGCGTTCGGCGCGGAGGTCGTGCAGTTGACCGTGGGGCCGGAGCTCTTCTCGTACATGCTGGAGCTACTGGAGGAGACCGGCTACCTTGCGGCCTCCCTCTACTCTCCGTTCGGGATCTCGGGCATCGAGACGCTCGGCTGGGAGATCGCGCGGGAGATGACCGCGGTCACCGGCGCGCCGCCCACCCACGTGGTGATCACCCACGCTGGCGGCGGGAACACGACGGGCACCGCGAGAGGGCTGAAGCTCGCGGGCGCCACGGGCACGCAGATCGTGAGCGCGAGCGTGGACCTGAGCGGCCTTCACATGGCCAGCGACTCGGACTTCAACCGCAAGAGCTTCACGACGGGCCATACCGGCTTCGGCGTCCCGTTCGCCACCTGGCCGGACCGCGCCGACGTGCCGCGCAATGCCGCGCGCGCACTGCGCTACATGGACCGCTACCTGACGGTGAGCCAGGGCGAGGTCTTCTACGTCACCGAGGCGATGGCCAAGCTCGAGGGGCTCGAGCGCGGCCCGTCCGGCAACACCGCCATGGCCGCGGCCCTCTCGCTCGCCCGCGACCTGCCGCGCGACGCGACCGTGGTCGTGCAGGAGACCGAGTACACGGGCGCGGGCAAGCACCACTGGGCGCAGCTCAACTTCGCGAGGGAGAACGGCGTCGAGGTCCGCGCGGGCGACCCGGCGGAGAGCGTGCCCGGCCGCAGCATCGTCATCCCCGAGCGTCCCGAGCAGATCCGCGCGAAGGACTTGGATCTCGGCAAGCTGCGCCGCAGCTATGTGCGCAACGCTCTCGCGCACGCGGGCGAGGGCTACGCGCCCACGGCTGAGGACGTGGCGTTCCTCGCGCAGGACACCAACAGCACGCCCGACGCTGTCGAGGAGATCGTCGCCTCCCTGAAGGAGGCCTGACGTGGCGCGCGAGGACACCTTCGCCCAGGCGCGAGCGCACCTGGCGCCGCTCACGGACGAGCAGCTGGAGTCCCGATTCTGGGAGCTCGCTCAGCAGGTCGTGACGCCGCTGGTGGAGCTTGCCGCCACGCACACTTCGCCGTCGATCGAGCGCAGCGTGCTCATGCGCATGGGCGTGGACTCCCGCATGTGCGCCGCGGTCGTCGCCGAGTGCGTGAAGCGCGGGCTGCTCGGCCACGGCGCGGGGAACGTCGTCCTGCACTGCGCCGGGGAGTGGGGCTGCGCCGCTCCCGAGGCTGCCGCACGGCTCGCCGGCGGCACCGGGGGGGACGTGGTCGAGGCGAAGTGGGGAGGCGCGCGGTGAGCACAGGGCCGCTCCGCCCCGATGAGAAGCTCGACATCGCCTCGCTGCTCGAGGACCTCGAGCACTACCGGCCCCGCCGCAACGGGTGGCACTGGCGCGATCAGGTTCCTGACCAGCACCTCTACGAGTTCGACTACAAGCAGACGTCGAAGGGGCTGACGCACAGCATCCCGCTGCCCGCAGCCCACTACTTCGGAGGCATAGACCCGCAGCCGGACTGCGTCGTCACGACCGAGATAGCCTCCGGACGCGTCGAGGACGACATCCGCCGGATGCGCATGGCCGCTTGGCACGGGGCCGACCACATGATGGTCATCCGCACCGCCGGACAGAGCCACATCGACGGGCTCATCGAGGGCACCCCCGAGGGCGTCGGCGGGATAGCCGTCACGCGCAAGCAGGTGCGCCTCACGCGAAAGGCCCTCGACCTGATCGAGGACGAGGTCGGGCGCGAGATCAACTTCCACAGCTACGTGAGCGGCGTCGCCGGCCCCGAGATGGCCGTGATGTTCGCCGAGGAGGGCGTCAACGGCGCCCACCAGGACCCGCAGTACAACGTCTTGTACCGCAACATCAACATGTACCGGAGCTTCGTGGACGCGGCGGTGGCCAAGCACGTCATGGCCTCTGTGGGCATGCTGCAGATCGACGGCGCCCACAACGCCAACGCAATGTCGATCAAGGCGTGGAAGATCATGCCGGAGCTGCTCGTCCAGCACGCGATCAACTGCGCGTTCTCGGTGGCGGTAGGGATGCCCAAGGACGACATCGCTCTCTCCACCGTCCCGCCGGACGCCGCTCCGGCGCCATGTATGCGCATGGACCTGCCCTACGCCGTCGCGCTCCGCGACCTGTTCGGCGAGTACCGCATGCGCGCGCAGGAGAACACCCGCTACATGGAGAGCGACGGCCGCGACGCGACGGTCTCCCACGTGATGAACCTGATGATCTCGCGGCTGACCAGCGCGGACATCCAGTCCACGATCACTCCGGACGAGGGCCGCAACGTCCCGTGGCACTACAACAGCGTGCACGCGGTCAACACCGCACGGCAGTCGCTGGTGGGCATGGACGGTCTGCGTGAGATGGTGAAGGTCGATCGCGAGAACCCCGAGCTGAAGGCGCGCGTGCGCGAGATCAAGGAGCGCGCGGTGCTGTTCTTGGAGGCCATGGTCGCAGACGGCGGCTATTTCGCCGCCGTGGAGGACGCGTACTTCGTCGACTCCGGCGAGTACCCGGAGACCAACGACGACGGCATCGTGAGGCACGCCGACGGCGGGGTGGCGGCGGGCACGATCGTGGAGCGGGCGGACGACTACCTCGCGCCAGTGTGCCACCACTTCGGCGTGAACCGCCTGCCCGCGGGCATCGGACGCGCGTGCGAGCCGATCGGCGGCTGCACCCTTTGCGACCACGACAAGGTGCCCTTCACCGACGAGCTCGACCCCGACGACAACGTGAACGTGCGGTTGGCCGAGACGGCCGACCTGCGCGAGCGGGGCCTCATCAAGCCCGAGGTCCAGTGGGCAGGCGACGGGATCGTCGTCGTGACCATGTTCCTGCCCGCGGGCGAACGGGCGGCCGAAGCAGCGGCCTTGGAGCTCGGACGGGCCATGAACCTCGCCGAGCCCGAAGTGATCCACAAGCAGGTGATGCACCCCGCGGAAGGCACGCTCATCGAGTTGAAGGGCCGGCTGGATGCGGCGATCGATCCCGCGACGCTGGTGATACCGGAGCCGCCGGAGGTGCTCTCGGACGAGGAGATCCGCGCGTTCGTGGCCGATCGTGGCCTGCGCTGCGTGGCGGCGACGGTCGGACACGACGAACACTCGGTCGGCATGTACGAGATCATCGACATCAAGCACGGCGGCCTCGAGAAGTGGGGCTTCGTCTGCGAGCATCTCGGTACGTCCGTGCCGGTCGAGAAGGTGCTCGACGCCGCGATCGAGCACGCCGCGCAGATCGTGCTCATCTCCACGATCATCACGCACGGCGACATGCACCGCCGCAACATGGAGAAGCTCGCCGACCTCGCGCAGGAGAAGGGCGTCCGCGACAAGCTGCTGCTCATCGCCGGAGGCACCCAGGTCACGGACGAACTCGCCAGGTCGTGGGG
>CAAGKR010014848.1_pt1 | contig 18533 bp, 19 predicted proteins | sample 2556971 | NCBI WGS metagenome assembly CAAGKR01 (sample SAMEA5207829, study PRJEB30636) | soil metagenome | biome: forest; feature: boreal; material: soil | place: USA | collected 2011-09 | depth 1 m | reverse complement strand
GAGCCGAACCGCAAGCTCCAGGTCCATGTGGTCACGCCGTGGTCACGGACTACCTCAGACGGAGCTGGATTCGTCAGCACAATGAGGTGATCCGCACGTCCTGGCGCAGGACCTGACCTGCACAAACGGACTGAGCCGGACTGACGAACATGAGCGGCTCCTGACTTTTAATCCGCTGGTCCAGGGTTCGAATCCCTGGCGGCCCACCACCAAACCGAATGTCGCAATGGACATCGCGGCGCCAACAAGCGTCTAGCGATGCTTGGTGAGTCTGAACGCGATGAAGCCGGGCTCCGACTGAAGCTTCTCGTAGTCATCGAGATACTCGTCGGCCATCTGGGGGATCGGCCGCGGTTCGACGAGCCGCTCGATGACGAAACCCGCGTCGGTGAACTCCGCGACGCTTTGCGTCAGCGGCATGCGCCAGAAGCGGACATTCCAACCGCGGCTCCAGGTCTCTTCGATCACCGAGACGGCGAAGTAACTCCCACCCTGGTGAAGCCAGTCGCTGGTCGGATGATGCGTCGAGACGACGAGCGCCCCTTCGGGTCGAAGGATTCGCTGCATCTCACGGAGGGCAGCGGCTCGGTCATCGAGGTGATGGATGACGAGCGCCATGAGCGCAAGGTCGAACGATGCGGGCTCGAGCCAGTCGAGCGGCGCTTGGAGGTCGTGGACACGGAAGGCCGCGCGCTCCCGCACGCGGTCGCGCGCGAGCTCGACCATCGTGGGGCTGGCATCGACGCCCACGACCTCCCGTGCACCCCGGCCGATGAGCTCCTCGGAGTAGAAGCCGGGACCGCATCCAGCGTCGAAGACGCGCAGGTCACGGACCTCCCCGCAAAGTTCCAGTACCGCGGGTCGGTCATAGAGCGCGTTGTGGGCGCTGGTTGCCGCATGCTGTTCGTAGTCGCGTGCAAAGGGCTCGAAGATGGCTGGCTCGTCGGGAGGCACCAAGAGATCATGACCGACCTCCACCGAACGCGTTGATGCCGCCTCCCGGACCGTTGAACGTCTACATCGAGTGGGCGGACGCAGACATTCCGGAGTCCATGATCGTCCTCGACGCGAGCGCCATCGTCGACGCCGCGCCTCGAGCACTCACGCTCTGGGAAACAGAGCCGTAGCAGTGTCCTCAGTTGGTCTCGAGGGGTAGCGAGCATGGGAGATGCTTGACGAGCACGAGCGCGGCGTTCCGGGGGCCCCATTCGGTGAGCGACTCGTAGAGCACCTCGAAGCCCAGAGCGCGATAGAAGGCGCGGGTTCGCTCGTAGGGTTCGTCATAGGTGCTCGGTCCGCGAGTCTTCACGTGGAGCCACCGAACCTGCTGGGTGGCACACCAGCGTTCCGCGGTCGCGACGAGCGCGCGACCGAGGCCGTGGCGATGAACCAGCGGGTCGACGCCCATCACAGAAATCTCCGCGGAACCGGCGTCGTGCTGGTGGAGCGCGAGAAAGCCGTGCACGTTTCCCTCGAGGACTGCGACGAAGGTCGGAAGTTGCGGGAGTGCTGCGAGGTAGGCGGCGTTGGCTTGCGCATCGCCAAACCAATCCCCGAGACGAGCGAGTGTCGCTGCACATGTCTCGAGGTCGTCGGGTCGAAACGTTCGGATCACCAATGAAGTCTCGCACCCTCGGTCGCGCGAAGCTCGAGCCGTGCGCGGACGGTTCCTCATCGTGCTCTCGGTGGTCGTGGTCCTACTGGTCGGCGCGGCGACGTTCCGCGCCTTGTGGGGTAACGGACCGACTCGGAGCGGTGTCGTCACGGTCGCCCTTGCGGGGCTGCGGCCGGGTCATGCGCGTGCCGTCGCCGTTACCTTGCCTGACAAGAAGCACACGAAGACTCGCATCTTTGTGGTGCGTCGACGTCACCACCAGGTCGATGCGTTTCTTGGCGTGAGTACTCATCTCGGTTGTCGGCTGTTGTTGCCGGGTGACCCGCACTACGGCGACGGGTTCACGGTGACGCGTCAGCTTGCGTTCGAGGATCCGTGCGGCGGGTCGCTGTTCGCACTCAACGGTGACTTTGTCGGCGGACCGTGCCCGCGAGGCCTCGATCGCTACCGGCTCGACGTGTGCGACGACACCGCCGAGGTCGATCTCAACCATCTCATCAAGGGATCGTCTCGCGCACCCGCCATCGGCTCCTGACCAAACGCCTCGCCAGCGGCACCCCGTACGTGCATATGGGTCCGGCGAGTGCCGGGAGCTTCACGGAAGTACCGCTTCGTCAGTTCGTGATTGTCGGGGCGCCACACGAAACCGCACCGCTCGATCGCGCCCTGGAACTCCTCGATGGGTTCGAGCGAGTGCACCGAGACCTGGATATCGATGATCGGCTTTGCGTCGAGGCCTGATACCGCGGTGGAACCGACGTGATCGATGCGAGAGGCGACGTCTCCGAGGCTCAACCGCAGCGGCTGACCCAACTCAGCGAACAGTCGAGGCCACGCAGGGTCGTACGACACGACCACGAGCGGATCGATACCCATCGAGCCAATCCTTCCACGCGCTGTATCGACGTCCGAGGTCGAACACACGTAAACGCGCGCCTCCGGGAGCGGAAGCCGCACCCCACGGCGCGCGCTCGACTCGGCGCTCGTCCACTCCTACCGGTCGCCGGTTACGGCATGGCGGCGAGGTCGTCCTTCGTGAGCTTCCAGTCGCCGGCGGCCGCGTTCGCGCGCACCTGCTCGGGGGTTGTCGCACCGCAGATCACCGAACCCACCCCGTCTTGCGCCGCGAGCCATGCGACGGCGAGCTCGAGCAACGAGTGACCGCGCGCCTCGGCGAACTTGGCGAGCGCCTCGATGCGGTCGAAGTTTTCGTCATTTGCCACGGACGCGAAGTACGACATGAACGCGAACCGCGACCCGTCCGGAAAATCCTCGCCGCGCTTGTACTTTCCCGTCAGCATCCCGGACGCGAGTGGGAAGTACGGCACGATCCCGACACGCATACGGCGGGCCGCGGGAACGATTTCGTCCTCGACGCCCCGCGCGAGCAGGTTCCACTCGATCTGCGTCGCGACGAAGCGCGCGACGCCGCGTGCTTCCGCGACCGCGGCCGCGGTCTCGACCTGCTCGGCCGAAACGTTGGACGACGCGAGGTGCAGGACCTTCCCCGCTCGTACGAGGTCGTTCAAGACTTCGAGCACCTCGTCGAGCGGAGCCTCCGGATCGGGGTAGTGCTGGTAGTAGAGATCGATCCGGTCGGTGCCGAGCCGGCGCAGGCTGATCTCGCACGCGGCTTCGATCCGCCGGCGCAGCGCACCTGGCTCGTACGCCTCGTCTGCAGGGCGGGGCGAGAATTTGGTGGCGATCACCACGTCGTCTCGCCGATCGCCGAGCGCCGCGCCGAGAAACTCCTCCGACTTGCCGCCGCCGTACATCTCGGCGGTGTCGAAATGCGTGATCCCGGAGTCGAGGGCGGCGTGAACCACCTCACGCGACGCGTCCTCGTCGATCTTCATCCCGAAGTTGTTGCACCCGAGCCCGACCACGGACACCGACGGACCGTCACCACCGAGCACTCGACTCTCCATCAGCTCATAGTGCGTCGAGCCCGCCGGTGTCCGCAAGGAGGTGCCGTTGGAGTCAACCCCAGCGCTGGGGGTCGTCGGGGTTGATGCCGAGACACAGCTTCCCGATGAGCTCGTGCGCGAGCATCGAGTTGCCCGGGTGGAAGCGGCCCATCCGAACGTCGCGGAACAGTTGCTCGAGGCGGTTGCGCTTGAACGCTCCGCCGCCACCGCTGAGGTCGAGTGCCCGGTCGACGATGTCGTAGCTCGCGTTGATCACGAAATGCCGCGTGGCCACGAGGCGCACCGGCCAGTCGGCGTGCTCGACGCCGGCAGCCCAGTCCGCGCACGTGCGCTCGAGCATGGCCTCGGCCGCGTCGTAGGCGATCCGCATCTCGGCCACCTGGTGCTGCACCTCGGGGTGGTGTGCCATCGAGTTCGTCAGCGCGATCGACGTGCGCCGCGGCATTCCCTCGACGGTCATGTCGAACGCGCGCTTGGCCGCGCCGAGGTACGTGGAGGCAAACCCCAGCAGCCCCCAGGCGAACACCCCGACTTGGAACATGCCCGCCCCCGCGAAGCCCGCCGGGCACACCAGGGGAACCAGCTCGTCGGGTACGAACGCCTTGTCGAGCACCGTGTCCTGGCTCTGCGTGGCGCGCATCCCGAGCGTGTCCCACGTGTCGACGATCTGGACGCCCTTCGTGTCGCGCGGAAGAAACGCGTGGACGACTTGCGGCGCGTCCGGGTTCGACGTGTCCATCGCGTGGAGACCGCCGTAGGTCCAGACCGGCGTGAGACTGCCGAAGATCTTGTGGCCCGAGATCTCCCACCCCCCGTCGACGCGCTCCGCGCTCGCGACCGCGAGGAGGAGCGGGAGGTCATTGCCGGCCTCACCGTGCAGCGCGCAGAACACTTCTCCCTCGGCGGCCTTTTCGAGGATGAAGCGGCAGGATTCGTCGCCGCCTTTCAGCAGGTCGGCCGCGACGCCCGTCCAGTAGCAGTGCATGTTCGTCGCGAGCGCGGTCGCGGGTGCGACGTACGCCAGCCTCCGCACCAGCTTCGAGTACTCGTCGAGGCTCAACCCGGCGCCGCCGAACTCGGTGGGCACCGACGCGAGCAGGTAGCCCGACTCCACGAGCTCTGCCCAGTCCTCGTCGAAGAAGCGGTTCTCGCGGTCGTACACAGGGGCCCGCTCGTCGAATCGAGCGAGCATGTCATCGGTCAACAGTCCGGTGGTCGCGACGGTCATGTGGACCTCCCCTTCGAGGCTTGCGGCTCGTACTCCTCCTGGCGACAGATCTTGCCAGGTTCGCGGTGTGACCGGTTTTACACGCCGTCGCGGGTCCCGAGGGCGAGCGCACCCACGTAGCCGTCGCCGTCCTTCGTGCACGCGGGCGTCGATTGCGCCGAGCCGCTTCGATTCCTCGTCTGCTTGTCGACCGCCAACCGCACCTTCGACGTCGCGGCGCGACGACTCGGCTTTCAAGTGTGCGCGATCTCGAGGCCGCCAATCCCACGTGACGGATAGTGTGCGCGTCCACACGCCCAGTCGGAGGAGCGGTGACGGATCGGGTGCGCTACCGCACGTTCATGTTCGACAACACTCGTTGGGACGACTTCGAGTTTCGTGCCGACGACATTGTCATCAGCTCGTCTCCGAAATGCGGTACGACGTGGACACAGATGCTGTGCGCGTTGCTGATCTTCCAGGATTCGCACTTCGCTCGTCCCCTCACTGAGATTTCGCCCTGGCTCGACCAGCAGACCGGCAAGCTCGACACCGTGCTCGCGACCCTCGAGGCCCAGCAGCACCGCCGTTTCATCAAGACGCACACACCACTCGACGGTCTCCCCATCGATGACCGCGTGACCTACCTCTGCGTGGGGAGAGATCCGCGCGATGTGTTCGTCTCGATGGATCACCACTGGACAAACATGGACATGGACGCGGTGCTGCACGCTCGCGAGGCGGCTGTCGGCAACTCCGACGCCGAGGAGCTCTTGGCGAAGACGTCGATGGTGAATCGTCCCGACGATGCGCTCGAGCGCTTCCGCGCGTGGATTGACAACGACCTCCCGCCCGAGCAGGTGGCGTCCAGCCTTCGGGCGGCCCTTCACCATGTGGACACGTTCTGGACGCAGCGCGATCGCGACAACGTCGCGCTCTTCCACTACGCGGATCTCGAAGCCGACCTTGTCGCCGAGATGGAGCGGCTTGCAGTGGTGCTGGAGATCGAGATGTCTGCCGAGCGCGTGCGCGAGCTCGCCGTTGCCGCGGGCTTCGACGAGATGAAGGGACGTGCCGGTGAGCTCGCACCCAACGTCGACATCGCGATTTGGCGCGACATGAGCGACTTCTTCCACCAGGGCCAGAGTGGTCAGTGGCGCGCGTTGCTCGCCGACGAGGACCTCGCGCACTACTGGACTCGGGTGCGCGAGCTCGCTACGCCCGATCTCGCGGACTGGAGTCACCATGGTGGTTCGAGGGAGTAGCTGAGCGCGGTGCGGTTCGTGATGTACGGGGTAGGGGCAATCGGAGGCGTCGTCGGCGCGCGCCTCCACCAGCACGGGCACGAGGTGGTGTTCGTCGCGCGCGGCGCTCACTACGAGGCCATCCGCGCGTCGGGCTTGCGCGTCAAGTCGCCTGAGGGGCTTGTCGCGCTTCCGGTCGACATCGTCGATGCTCCGGACAAGGTCGACTTCCGCGCCGGCGATGTCGTGGTGCTCGCGATGAAGAGTCAGGACACCGAAGGGGCCTTGACCGCGCTCGCAGCCGTCGCCTCCTCATCGACGCCGATCGTCTGCATGCAGAACGGCGTCGCCAACGAGCGCGCCGCGCTCCGCTACTTCGCGTCGGTGTACGGCGTCTGCATCGTCTGCCCGGCCGTGCACCTGGAGCCGGGTCTGGTGGAGGCCTACGCGACGGGCACCACGGGCTTGTTCGACATCGGTCGCTTCCCGAACGGGAAGGACGAGCTCGCGGAACAGATCGCCGCCGCGCTCGACTCGTCGACCTGCGAGTCCGTCGCTCGCGCCGACATCATGCGGTGGAAGTACCGCAAGCTCGTCAGCAACCTGAGCAACGCCATCGACGCGCTGTGTGGTCCCGACAACCGCTTCGGCGTGCTGAGCGCCCGGGTGCGTGACGAGGCGATGGCGTGCCTCGCGGCGGCAGGAATCGACGCTGTCTCCCAGGAGGAGGACTCGGCGCGGCGGGGGAAGATGTTGCAGTGGGGCGGCGCCGCCTCGCAGTCGCGGCCGGGCGCGTCGATGTGGCAGAGCATGGCGCGGGGGGTCTCGATCGAAGCCGACTACCTCAACGGCGAGATCGTGCTCCTGGGCCGGCTCCACGGCGTGCCGACGCCGATCAACGCCGCGCTGCTGGAGCTGGTCAAGCTGGCCGCCCGGGAAAGGACCCTGCCAGGGTCGTTCTCGGTCGACGAAGTGATCCGCCTGGTCTCCACCGGCGAATCAATCTCGTTCGCAAGGCTGCGGACCCGACTATGGAGGAGGGTGACCTCATGGACTCGATCGCAATGATCAACAAGGTGCTCGGTGAGACGTCCCGGATCGTCGACGGAATCGAGCCGGCGCAGCTCGACAACCCGACTCCCTGTGAGGGGTGGACGGTCCGCGACGTGCTGAACCATGTCACCGGCGGCGCCGACATGTTCGCCATCGCCGCGGCCGAGGGCAAGGTGCCCGACGAGAAGCTCGGTCAGCTCATGGGCGGTGACAACCTCGGGAGCGACTACAAGGGCGCGTTCGAGGCGGCCTCTGCTCGCGCCAAGAAGGCCTTCGAGCCTCCCGACATTGCCGACAAGATGATCACGCTCCCGTTCGGCGAGATGCCGGCCGGCGTCGCGGTGAACTTTGCGATCTTTGACGTGACCACGCACACGTGGGACCTGGCCAAAGGAACCAACCAGAGCACCGAGCTCGACCCTGAGGTGCTCGCCGCCGCGCTCGATGCCGCGCAGCAGATGCTGTCCGACGACTTCCGAGCACTTGGGCTGTTCGGCGAGCCGGTACCGGTGCCGGACGACGCGCCGTTGCAGGATCGCCTCGCCGGGTTGACCGGGCGCACCCCGTAACCGCTAGGAGAGCACGTCGGCAGAGGCCACCGCGTCACGGCCCAGTGCCGCACCGGCTGCGGCATTGGTGACGTGTCCGGCCGCTGTGTTCACGCCCCACGCGAGCTCGGGGTCGTCGCGCACGGCCGCGGCGACCCCACGCGTTGCGAGCGCGAGTGCGTAGGGCAGGGTCGCGTTGGTCAACGCATACGTCGAGGTGTGTGGCACTGCACCGGGAATGTTGCCGACGGCATAGTGCAACACGTCGTGTCGCACGAAGACGGGATCGGCGTGCGACGTCTCGTGAATGTCTTCGACCGAGCCACCCTGGTCGATCGCGCAGTCGACGATGACCGATCCAGGGCGCATCGAGCGCACCATCGCGTCGGTGACGACGACGGGTGCGCGCCCGCCGGGCACCAGCACCGCGCCGATGACGAGGTCGGCTCCGGCGACCGCGCGGTCCACTGCGAGGCGGTTGCTCGCCAGCGTCATGATCCGGCCTTTGTGGATCTGATCCACCCAGCGCAGCCGGTCGAGGTTGCGGTCGAAGAGCAAGACCTCGGCCTCCATGCCTTGTGCGATCCACGCCGCGTTCCACCCCACGTTGCCGGCGCCGATCACGACGACGCGCGCGGGCCGAACGCCGGGTGCGCCACCGAGCAGCACGCCCCGTCCACCGTTCGCGCGCTCCAGGAAGTGCGAGCCCACTTGCGGCGCCATGCGACCGGCAACCTCGCTCATCGGCGCGAGCAGCGGGAGTGCGCCCGACTCGAGCTGCACGGTCTCGTACGCGACGCCAACAACGTGGTGCGCGAGCAACGCGTTCGCCACCTCGGGGTACGCGGCGAGATGGAGATACGTGAAGAGCACCAAGCCCGGCCGGAGGTGTGCGAACTCTTCCGGCTGGGGCTCCTTTACCTTCAGCACGAGGTCGGCGCGCCCCCACACGTCGGCGGCGTTCGCCACCAGCTCCGCGCCCGCGGCCCGGTACTCGTCGTCCGGGAGGGACGAGCCGGCGCCTGCGCCCTGCTCGACGAGCACGGTCACGCCGTGCACCTCGAGTTCGTGTACGCCGTCTGGTGTGATCGCTACGCGGTACTCGCCGCTCTTGAGCTCGCGCGGCACACCAACAGTGAGGGGTGCGGTCATCACTTCAAGCTAGGAGCGAACGGCTACGAGCCGGGTATCCCGGCTCGTAGTGAGCGACCCAACTAGGCACGGAGGCGCGCCGCGAGCTGTGTCGGCGCGGTCACCACGTCGAGTCCCGCTTGTTCGACGAGGAAGTCGCGATTGCGGGCGTGCAGCGGGTCGTCGCCGTAGCGGTTCAGCGCCACGATCACCGGGAAGCCGTCGAAGGCCTCCGCGGACAAGCGCACCGCGTTGATCGTGCCGAGCCCCGCGTCGGCGACCAAGACGACGAGGTCCGGCTGAATCACGCGTGCGAAGTCGACGTTGTCGCCGTCGGCCGCGATCGGTGAGCGAGGTCCACCCACGCCTTCCACGAGGCCGACCGCGACACCGGCGGGCCACACGAGCTCGGCCGCGAGGTCCTCGAGAGTGAAGGGTGGCAGCCCCAGCTCGGCGGCCGCCATGGGTGGTGCCCACGGGATGTCGTACGTACGGTGCGCGGGACACACCGTGTTCGGGGCAACGGCGGTGGCGGCTGCGAGCACGTCGGCGTCGAGGCGCTCACCGGGCGCCGACGACTGCACCGGCTTACGCACCGCGACGACCACGCCGGTACTGTGCAGGTCGCGGGCGACCGCGGCCGTCCACCAGGTCTTGCCCACCTCGGTGGCGGTGCCGGCGACGAGCGCGAGCATCTCGGGTCGGGTCATGCGGGGAAGTGCGCGGCGAGCGCGTGCGCGAGCCGGTCGACCTGTTCGGCCGTGTGCGCCGCCGACAGCGTGACGCGCAGCCGCGAGGTGCCTGGTGGCACGGTCGGCGGGCGGATCGCGGTGACGAGCAGGCCCTCGTCGAGGAGTGCCCTCGCAACCTCGATCGCGTGGTGCTCGGATCCGCAGAGGTAGGGCACGATCGGCGACGGGTGGTTCGGCCGCAGCCGATCGATGTTGGCGCGCAGGCGCGCGCGTAACTCGTTGCCTTCGGGCGATCGGAGCACGGCGAGCGCGGCGAGCGCGGCTGCAGTGTCGGCCGGAGTCGACGCGGTCGTGAAAATGTACGAGCGCGCGCGGTTGACCACGAGATCGGTATAGCGAGCGGGCCCCGCGACGAATCCGCCGAGTGCGCCGAGCGTCTTCGACAAGGTTCCAACCCGTAGCACGTCGACGTCGTCGTCGAGGTCGACCTCGGGCTGGAGCACCGCGTGGGCTTCGTCGAGCACGAGCAGCGCTCCATGACGCGCGCAGATATCGCCGAGCTCGCGAGCGGGCGCGACGTCACCGTCCATCGAGAACACCGTCTCTGAGACGACCAGCGCGCGCGGGAGCTTCGAGGTGCACAGGATCTCTTCGACTTGGGCGACGTCGCGATGCCGGTAGATCGCGAGCGGTGCGCCCGAGAGCCGGCGGCCGTCGATGATCGACGCGTGGTTCAGCTCGTCAGCGCAGACGAGCACGTCCGATCCCGCGAATGTGGTGATCACACCCAAGTTCGCCGCGAAGCCGGTGGTGAAGAGCACCGCGCGCTCGGTGTGCTTCCAGTCTGCGAGCGCAGATTCCAGGTCCGAGTGCACGGGCCGTGAGCCCACGATCAGTCGCGCCGATCCCGAACCGGTACCCCAACGGTCGAGCGCATCATGGGCCGCGGCGACGACCGCGGGATGGCGGGTGAGCCCCAGGTAGTCGTTCGACGCGAACGACACCACGCTGCGATCGTCGAGGACGCCCACAAGTCCGTCGGCATCGAGGGCGAGGTCACGCGGTTCGCGCCACTGCTCGGCGTCGTGCACCCGCTTCGTCTCGTCGTCAGCCCAGTCGTGCCACGTCGTCATGGCCCGGTTCCGGCGTCGAGCGCGTCGGCCAGCGTGTGCACGATCCGGTGCAGCTCGGGCGACGTGATCGTGAGCGGCGGCATGAGCACCACGACGTCGCCAAGTGGCCGGAGCAGCACACCCCGCTCGACCGCGGCTGCGCAGACGCGGCGACCCCACCGCAGGTCTTCGGCCGGCTCGGTGCCTGAACGGCGAGGTGGCGGAGAGAGCTCGACCCCACCCATGAGCCCGCAGAGACGCACCTCCGCGACGGAAGGGTGCGATGCGATGCGGTCGTCGAGCAACCCGCGCAGCTCGTCAGAGCGGGCGCGCACGTTCTCGAGCACGTCCCAGGCATCCAGAAGCTCCAGATGGCGCAGCGCGACGGCCGCCGCGAGCGCATTCCCCGAATATGAGTGCCCGTGGTAGAGCGTGCGCTCGCTGAGGTCAGGCCCGAGGAACTCATCGAACACGCGGCCGCTCGCGGCCGTGGCTGACATTGGCAGGTAGCCGCCCGTGATGCCCTTGCCGAGCACGAGCAGGTCGGGCCGCAGCCCGCACTGCTCCGAGGCGAACAGCGTGCCGGTTCGGCCGAAGCCGGTGGCGACTTCGTCGCAGATCAGGAGGACGTCGTGGCTTCGGCAGGCACTGCCCAGCGCCTCGAGACCGTCGCGGTCGGCCAGCCGCATGCCGGCCGCGCCCTGGACGAGCGGCTCGATGATCACCGCCGCCAGGTCGGACGCGTGCGCGGCCACCATCTCAATTGCGGTTTCGAAGCAGCGTGGGTCCGAGAACGACGGCGCGCGCAGCACCGGAAACCGGAGCGCGTCGAACAGGTCGGTGCCGAAGCCGCCGTCGCCCACGGAGAGCGCGCCGATCGTGTCGCCGTGATACGCGTCGCCGAACGCGAGGAATTGAGTGTGCGTGTCGGCGTCGCGGTTCGCCCAGAACTGGAACGCGATCTTCAGCGCTTGCTCGACGGCCGACGCGCCGTCGGACGCGAACAGGAAGTGAGGGTCGTCGACCGGCACGACGCGCGCCAGCGCCTCCGCGAGCTCCACGACCACGCGGTTGCCGTTCCCGAGCATCGTGGAGTGCGCACCGCGGTCGAGCTGTGCTCGCACTGCATCGTCGAGCTCGGGGACGTGATGGCCCAGCGTGTTCACCCAGAGCGACGAGATCGCGTCGAGGTAGCGACGGCCGTCGACGTCGATGATCTCGTGCCCTTCCGCCCGCTCGACGATGATCGGCGTGTTGTCCGCGTACGACGACATCTGCGTGAAGCCGTGCCACACGTGCGCCGCGTCGCGGGCGATCCAGTCGCCACCCATGCCTATTCCGACACGGAATCGGCCCCGAGGTCACGCAACGCGGCGCGAATCTTCTCGGCCGCAGCCTCGAGCGACCCCTCCGGGGGGTTGGGGTCGGCCTTCGCGAACGACAGCTCGTTTGCCGCGTCGAATGGCACGACATGGATGTGCACGTGCGGCACCTCGTCACCGACGATCAGCAGTCCGATTCGCCGTGTATCGAGAGCCCGGTCCTGTGCCTGGCCGATGGTCTGCGCCACGCGGAACAGGTGCGTGTTCAGCTCGGGGTCGAGGTCGATCCAGTGGTCGACCTCTGCGCGTGGGACCACCAGGGTGTGGCCGGGGTGCATCGGGTTGATCGAGAGGAACGCCACGCACTGCGGGTCTTTCCACACGAACACACCCGGCAGGTCACCCTCGATGATGCGCGTGAAGATCGACGGCATAGGGCAGGAGGCTAGCGAGGCCGGCTTCAGTGGGGTCCGGTGAAGAGGGAGCCTGCGGCCGAGCTGGCTCTCCGCACGCCGCCGATCAGCGAGGCGAGCGCGAACAGCGCCGCCGCCACGAGCACGATCGTCCCACCCGCAGCGAGTGCCCACTGCCGGGCCGCGAACAGCCCGAGCACCGCTGACGCGACACCCACGCCCATCGCCCCGAACAGCGTGCCGCGAAACGAGCGCGCGAGCAGGCGGCTGGTCGCGACCGGAAGCACCATGAGGGCGGCGACCAGCAGCACGCCCACGATGCGCATGGCCGCGACGACGGTCACCGCGGTGAGCACCGCGAGCAGCGCGTTCAATGCCCCGGCGGGAATTCCGCTTACGCGCGCGGCATCCTCGTCGAGCACCACCGCGAGCAGGGCGCGTCCGGTGAATCCCACGGCGACGACGATGAGCGCGCCGAGCGCGATCACGGTCCAGACGTCGTTCGCGGTCGCAGTGAGGATCGACCCGAAGAGATAGGGCTGGAGGTTGGTGTTGGTGGCCGACCGGCTCGCGAGCACGACGCCCGCGGCGATCCCGCCGTAGAACACGAGCGCGAGCGCGAGGTCACCGGTGGCATTCCCGCGTGAGCGCAACCACTCGATCACGAGCGCGGCGATGACGGCGAACCCCATCGCCGTCCACGTAGGTGAGGTATTGAAGAGGAGGGCAGCGCCGATTCCGGCCACCGCGACGTGACCGAGGCCGTCGCCGACCAACGACTGCCCCTTCTGCACCACGAACACACCGATGAGCGGGGCAGTTGCGCCCACCATGACGCCCGCAACCAGCGCGAGCTGCATGTACGAGCGGTCGAACGGCCAGGGCAGGGGCCACGGCATCCCGGGTAAGACGTTCACCGCGGCTCGCTCATGTCTGGAGTTCTTCGAGCCAGAGCGGCAGGTCGTCGTGGTGGATACCGAGGCTCACCCCGGTTGCCGCGAGCTCATCCGGGGCCCCGTCGAACACCACGCGACGCTTCAAGACGACCAAGTGGTCGAGGTCGTCGGCGACCGCGCCGAGCTCGTGTGACACGAGGAGGACCGCCGCGGCGTGCTCGCGCACGAGGTGGACGAGCGAATCACGGAACAGCCCCTGCGACTCGATATCGACGCCGGCCGTCGGCTCGTCGAGCACCAATAGCTCAGGCTCGGCCGCGAGTGCCTTGGCAATGAGCGCCCGCTGCTGCTCGCCACCGGACAGCTCACCGAGCCGGCGACGGCGGAACCCGGACAGCGCGACCGACTCGAGCGCGTGGTCGACGGCCTCGCGGTCAGCGGCGCGACTGCGCCGCCACCAGCCCTGCTTCGCCAAACGACCGGCGGCGACGACTTCCTCGACGGTGGCGGGAAGGTCGGGCGCGATGCGGAGCCGTTGAGGTACGTACCCCACTCGCCACCGGTCACGAAGGTGACCCGGCGGCACGCCGAAGAGCTCGACCGTCCCCGTCTCGGGGGTGAGCAACCCGAGCACGATGCGCAGCAAGGTCGACTTCCCCGAACCGTTGGGCCCGGCGAGCGCGGCGAACTCGCCGGTGCGCACGGCGATGCTCACGTCGGACAGGACCGGTTCGCTGCCGTAGGAGAACGACACGCCAACGGCTGCGAGCACGACGTCGGATTGGGCCGCCGGTCGCGCGGTCGACGAGTTGAGCATGATTCTCATTATGGCCCTTCGGGTCAACTGCCGTCGCACGGACGGCGAGAATGGGCGTGTGACCGCCGGATCCCATGCCCACGCAGGCGCGCACGACCACTCCGACGCGATGCGCCGCACCGCCGCCAAGAGCTTGGGCCGGCTGTGGTTCGCCTTCGTGCTGACGGCGGTGTTCGTGGTCGTGGAGATCGTGACTGCGTTCGTCGCCGACTCGCTCGCGTTGCTCTCCGATGCCGCCCACATGGCGACCGACGCGGTCAGCATCGCGCTGACACTCGCGGCGATCGTCGTTGCCAACCGCGCTCGTCGCGACGGGCTGCGGACCTTCGGCTTGTTCCGTCTCGAGATCCTCGCGGCCCTTGTCAACGCGGTGCTGCTGTTCGCGAGCGCGATCTACGTGCTGGTCGAAGCCGTGCTCCGTCTCGTGCGTGACGACCTCGACGTGAAGCCCGGCCCCATGCTTGTCGTTGCGATCATCGGGCTGGTGGTGAACATCGTGGTGTTCGCGCTGCTCCGCACCGGCGCGCGCGACAACCTCGCGATGGAGAGCGCCTACACCGACGCGATCGCCGACGCCGCCGGCTCCGTGGGCGTGATCGTGGCGGGCGTCGTCGTGCTGACCGCCGGATGGGATCCCATCGACCCGATCGTCGCCGCGTTGATCGCGCTCTGGATCCTCCCGCGCGCCTGGGGGCTCGGATCACGCGCGATCCGCGTGCTGCTCCAAGTCGCGCCCGAACACGTCGATCTCGACAAGATTCGCGACGAGTTGCTCGCGGTGCCGGGTGTCGTCGACGTCCACGATCTCCACGTGTGGACGCTCACGTCGGAGATGGAGGTGGCAACCGCGCACGTGATGATCGTCGCCGATGCGGATGCTCATGCAGTGCTGGATCAGGCGCAGTCCCTCTTGGTTGCCCACGACATCGCCCACGCGACCATCCAGGTCGAGCCCGACGACCACGAAGGATGCGCCGAGCTCAATTGGTGACGCGAGACCGCTCCGGAAGCTTCGGCTTCGTCGCGGCGCGCGGCGGAGCCCGAAGGGGCTGGCGCAGGCGAAGGCCCGCGCCCGCGGCAAGACCCGCGCCCAGACCGAGGTCGAGCGTGACGAGGAGCCTGGCGAACACGTACGGGAACGTCGTCGGAATCTGCGAATGGCCCAGCGTCGACACGTCGGCGAGGCCTCCGGCGACAAAGAGGAAGATCGCCGCGATGAGGATGAGTGGCATCGCGGAGTCGGCGCCGCGCTGCCGCATCCACACGAGCGCGAACACACTGAGCGCGATCCCGACCATCGAATAGGCGCTCTCCCCGAGCTTGGACGCGGTCGACGCGGTCGTCGCGTCCCAGAGCCCGACCACGTGCGCGAGATCGCTCACGGCCAAGAGCCCGAGCCCAACTGCGAATGTCGCGCGCCAGATCCGAGTGCGGGTGAGCACGAGCACTCCCACGGCGACCGCGAGGGCGATCGCGACGTACGGCCAGGGCGACGGCGGTGGCAGCCACAGGAGCTCACCGGACGCGCGCACGGTGCGGCCATCGACTCGGAGCTCCACCGTCCAGCGGTCGACGACATGACGAACCGACGGGTCGCGCTGTACCTCCGGCGGATCCGAGGTCCCCATGAAGTGCACGCGATGGTCGTGCCACGTCGCGGTTGTCGCCGACGACACCCGGTGCCAGACGGGCGTCGCCGACGAGTCCGCCGACTTCGGTGGCTTGCTCGTGGGGATGCGCGTCCGGTTGAGGTACGTCGCCGGTGATCGCAGGTTCTGGAACACGCCGCGAGGACCCACCCGGAGATAGGGCTCGCCGTCGTAGCCGAGCACGACGACGTCGTTGCGACTCGTGTTGCGGAGCTGCAAGTTGTCGCCGAGATCGACCACGGTGAGCTCGACGCCGGCGACGCGCGGCTCCACGCGCAGCAGCTTCGTTTGGTAGTTGCGAGGCTGCACACCGCCGACGCCGTGTGCGTACGCGGGCGGTGCCGCGATCACGATGCCGCCGCAGACGAGGAGCGTCGCCACGACGAGGGCGCGGAGCCGGCGCACCACGCGTCCGCTCACCCCGTCTCCGCGGCGCCGACCTCGGCCACGAGCCGCTCGCGCGCACGCGCGACGCGTGACCGAATCGTGCCAACCGGCACGCTGCAGATCTCCGCCGCTTCGGCGTACGAGCATCCGACCATCTGGGTCAGGACGAACGCGACTCGCTGGTCGCGGTCGAGGCCGTCGACGAGCGCCTTCAGCGAGTGCACGCCCGTCGCGTCGCCGGTGTCGCCACCGAAGTCGGCGCGTCGCGGCTCGACCTGGCGGACGAGGCGACGTCGGCGCACCGCGCCCCGGATCGAATCCGCACAGGCGCGGCGCGCGATCGCAAGGAGCCACGTGCGGGCGCTCGAGTCGCCCCGAAACGCGGGCAGGGCCCGCCAGGCGCGCACGAAGGTGTCCTGGGTGACATCGTCGGCCTCGTTCTCGCCCACCAGGTGCAGGGCCAAGCGCCAGACGTCGGCCTGGCTGGCTCGAATCGCCTGCAGCAGCGACGTTCGGTCTCCGTCGCGGGCCTCGAGCCAGAGGCGCGTGAGATCGTCCACTACGACCGACGATACTGGTGGAACTCCGGAGCCCTCGTAAGCGACTGACCCGGCATGAGCTGCACTCACATCCGTCACGCGATCTCCGCCCGTCTCGACGGTGAAGACCCCGGCGTCGAGCCTGTCGTGATCGAAACCCACCTCGACACCTGCGCGCGGTGCCGCGAGTTCGCCGCGTCCGCCGCGCGCCTCCATCGCTCCAGTCGCGTCTCGCCCGCGCCGGCAATGCCCGACCTCACGCCGGCAATTCTCGCCGCGATCGGCGACGACACCGCCCCACCCCAGCACGACACGCAGCTCGCCCTCCGCTGGATCCTCGCCATCCTCGCGTTCGTGCAGATCGGGGTCGCCGTTCCCGCGCTGCTCCTCGGGTCCGATGCCGGACTTCCGGTGCACACCGCTCGGCACCTCGGATCGTTCGACATCGCGGTCGCGGTCGGGTTCCTCTTCGCCGCATGGCGGCCGGCGCGGATCCCCGGTCTGCTGCCCGTCGTCGCCGCGCTCGTGGCGTGCCTCGTCGGGTCGTCGCTGCTCGACGTGATCGCCGGCAACACGGGCGCGCTGGGCGAAGCGCACCACGCCACCGACTTCGCCGGGCTCGCGGTGCTCTGGTTGTTGAGTCGCGGATTCGCGCACAGCATGGCCACACCCCGGCCTGAGCTCGCGTGAGCCTGAAACGCCTCCTCGCGCTCGCGGCGATCGTCGTCGCACTCGTCGTCGCCGGCGCCGCACCCGCGTTCGCGCACGCGACGCTGCTCACGACCGAACCACAGCCGGGCGGCAAGTTCGACACGTCACCCCACTCGATCTCTCTGCGATTCAACGAGACGGTCGAAGTGTCGCTCGGCGGCATCCGCCTGTTCGACGGCTCCGGACACCGGATCGACATCGGCGCTCCCGAACATCCGAACGGTGACGGCAACCGCGTTCGCTCGTCGATCCCGAAGGTCGACGACGGCACCTATGTCGTCACGTGGCGCGTCATCTCGGCAGACTCACATCCGGTTCAGGGCGCGTTCACGTTTCAGGTCGGTGCGAAGGGATCGGTGAAGGGCGCGGACGCGCTCGCGAAACGTCTGCTGTCCAACCAGGGCGGGAGTACCACCGTCGGCGTCGTGTACGCCGTCGACCGCGTCGCGCTGTTCGCGACGCTCGCATTGCTGATCGGCGGCATCGTGTTCCTGTCGGTGGTGTTCCCCGCCGGCCGTGATTCGCGACGAGCGCAGTTGATCGTCTGGGGAGGTTGGATCGGTGTCGCGGTCACGACGGTTGTGGGCATCGCGCTCGAGGGCATCTACGCGTCTGCGCTTCCGCTGACCAAGATCTTCGACGCGTCGGTCTTCGGCGATGTCCTCAAAACGCGGTACGGCCACGTCTCGCTGGCGCGACTCGGGCTGCTCGTGCTTGCGTACCCGTTGCTCCGCGTCCTGCTGTCACGCCACCCTGCGTCGGAGCACCCGTTGCCGAAGTGGTGGTTGGCGTCAGCAGGCTTCCTGTCGGTTGGCCTCTCGCTCACGCCCGGGCTGGCGGGTCACGCCGGCACCGGCATCTACACGGGGCTCGCCATCCCTGCCGACGCCGTGCACGTGCTGGCGATGGCCTGCTGGCTGGGCGGGCTCGTGTTGCTCTTCGCCGTCGTCCTGTCGCGCACAGATCCGGCCGAGCTGCGGCAGGGGATCCGGCGCTACTCGGCGCTCGCGTTGGGTTCGATCGTCGCGCTGGTCGTCACCGGCGGATTCCAGGCGTGGCGCCAGGTGGGCAGCTTCAGTGCCCTGCGCGACACCGACTACGGGAAGCTGCTGATCGCGAAGCTCGTCGTGTTCGCGGCGCTGATCGTCGCCGCCGCGTTCAGTCGCGAGGTCGTGAACCGCCGGTTCCGGATGCCGCTGGCCGACGACGACGAACACGAGCACGAGCACGATGCCAAGACTGCAGCGGAGGTGGTGGCCCCGGTGCCGG
>CAAGKR010427643.1_pt1 | contig 18559 bp, 46 predicted proteins | sample 2556971 | NCBI WGS metagenome assembly CAAGKR01 (sample SAMEA5207829, study PRJEB30636) | soil metagenome | biome: forest; feature: boreal; material: soil | place: USA | collected 2011-09 | depth 1 m | reverse complement strand
TAGACCTCGCCACCCTTCGGACCTAACCAAAGGCCGGCCAGGGCGACTGCTGCACCCCAGGCACTCTTGCCATTCTTGCGCGCGACCCCAATTAGCGCCTGACGATGGCGCAATCGGCCATTTGAACGCGCCAAAAGGTGATCTAGGAGCTGCCTTTGCCAGTTTCGGAGTAGAAATGGCGCGCCGGCCTTCCCGGCGATCGAATCTTTGGTGATCTGGCAGTACGTTTGAATGAAGTCGGCGTACTTGTCGCCGTCGCCCGCCCGAATCTCGCTCAATTGCACCGCTGAGAGGTGCGGAGGCGGCCAACTCGTCGCTATTTCGTGAGTTTCGGCCTGCTTTGGGGATTTCCGAGCCCTCGGCTTGACGATCTTGAGCTCGTGGCGGTCCTTACGGAAGGTTCCCCGGCGCTTGAGCGCGCCCGCTTCTAGTCGGTTATGGCCGCCACTCGGCATTTGGCTCCTTTGCTGACACTCTGTGCGCGTGACGGGCAAGGTTGCGGCGGTCGCAACGTCGGAGTGTCAGCGACCCGCCCCCCTACCGCCTGCTACCTGCGCTCATCACGTCGAGCTGAGTTGCAACTGATACACAGCACACGCATAGGGCCATGCCTACCACCACGTACTACTGGTACTACATGGTCCCCACTTAACTGGGAGATGGTTGATACTTGGTGTGCAGCCCTCTTATAGCCCGGACATAGCAGCCCGTACTGTGCTACCCATGCTTGCTTGAGTTTCGTAATAGCCCGCTGTTCCGCATACGTGGCAGGTGCCCTCTTGTGCAATGCACACCTCGAGCCCTGTCCACTGAACAACTCACCGCCCTCAATGCAGACCTTGAGTGTTGAGGATGGCCACTGAATTCGCATCTAGAGGACTGCCCCCTTCTTTGGCATCGCTTCTAGCCTGTCGGCAGCAGTTCCAATGCGCGTAAATGGTCGTCTCGCAGCAGTTCCTCGTACCCAATCTTGAGCAGCCGCACAAGGTCGGGCCCGACGATCTCATCCTTCTCTGCCCAAAGCTCGGGCGCCATCGTGGTCACGCCCCATCCACCGTCCGGCATGGCTACGACTATGGTGACCCGGTTATCCGCCTGGGCCTCCTTGGTTAAGTCCTCAATCGTGCTTTTGAAGTTAGGCATTGAACTCCTCCTCTCCCTAAGAGTCAGCGAACTTGACTGTCGTCCAATGCATCCGATGGAATTCCGCCACCCTATCCACGTCATCCCAAACTACGAGCGACTCGATGGCTGGGTCGATATTCCAATGGGTGCCCTGAACAAACTCTGGCGCTCGTCCATCGACGACGACCATGATCTTCCGCTTCTCCTGCTTCTTCTGCTGAACTGCTACTACTGACAACTTAGCCTCCTTGAATTACGGACCTACTGCGCCGCTTATATGCAGCCGGCACAGGCTGGCCTAGTTCAGCCATCACCTTGCGCCATACCTCGTTGTGATGACCCTTTGTGTTCGCCAATAGGTGAGCTAGTTCGTGCATTACGTCAGCCGACACATGCCGACTATGGGGACGCAGAATGTTCCTTGGTTGTCTTATGCAGATCCAGCCGGGATGCTTCGCCGGCCCACGCTGTCTGACGTGGGCGTGAGCTACCTCTCTAAGACAGGCAACCTCGGTGCGGGTGTCTTCCCACGGATCGCCATCTATGCACTGACCAACGCATAGACCCTTAACTGCCGAGTGTGCCAGTAGTTGGCGTAGGGTCATCGGGCGTCACCAGATCACAACGAACCAGCGCAGGTTGAATGAACGCTTCCCGTCTAGGTGCCGACGATATTTGCCCCAGCCGAAGTTTGTCTTCCAGCCCGGCTGACCCCAATACAGTTCCATGCTTAGGCGATTACCTCGAAATGGCAATGAATGTCCAGCCCGCCACTCCACAGGCGCCGACATGAAGGGCAACGCCAGATTTCATTGACGGCGAGAGGGCGCGGCCTAAGTCGATGGTGAATCCAACAACGAACTCGCTTCATCAGTCAGCCGGTGGCCAGATGGTTGTTCCGTCAGTCGTAGCAGTTCGAGTTAGGTAGTCAACCTCTTCGATGTCGAATGGGTCAAAGCTGACTTCCCAGTGGGTGTGATCGAATACCACTGAAATAGACCCATCGAGGTATGTTCCATTCATCAGCCCAGTCAATCCGATCCATTCGCTGTCTGGATTGATAATTCGAACCTTGTCCCCGTACTTCACCGAGGGATGTTGGATGCGGCATGATGATGCCACCAGACCTCAAAGATGATTAGGGCAATGACCCCAAGACCGCCAATGAGATAGTCAACCCAGCGGTCTACGTGTGCGTACCAAGAGATCGTATGCCAGGGTGAGGAGTGTAGCCCGCCATATTCAAACAGCGAGAAGGCGACTGCTACCAGCACAACCAATGCAAGAATCAAATCGTCACTGACCATCCGAGAGATCACCGACCAGCAACCTTCTGCTGTACTGGCTTCTCATGCAAACATGTTCTGCATATGCCGTAAATTAGCCAGTTGTCTAATTCATCCTTGCAGTCAGCCAGACACTTCCCGCATCTTGCTGTGCTGATTCCAAGCACGCCTAGGCGAGTCTTGCGGCGTCCTGGGGTTTCCTTCATGGAAGATGCAGCCAGCGCTTGATCTTGTAGTAGGTGAGCCAGGCCCGATAGATCCAGTCTGGTCTCTTGGCTGATTTCTCAGCCTGCCAGAGCGCATCTACCGGTGAGCAGTCCACACACAATCGGCTGTCACATCCACAAGGCTGATCTCTGACTTCACTCCAGAGGATGTACTCGCAGCCGGTCTCGTTGATCAGGTATTTGCCTGTTGGCTTGACGATCCCGCCCGTGGCGTAAGGACTGAGATCCCACTCATGGTTAGTGGCCGTGGATTGGTTGTTCATGCAGCCACCTTCACTTTGCGTTTTGGATGCAGCCTGCGTTGCCGCCTCAGTCGTTCCTGTTCGAGTGGTCGGAGCTGTCTCCTCGCGTACAAGTGGACCTTTGGCCCGCGCATGGTTGTTTCGGGCATGTTCAACGCTCGCGGTCACGGAGCCATTGCTTAAACGCTGGATGAACTGAGTCGTAATACTCCGTGTGTTCTTCGACAGCCGCATGAGCAACCTGTTCGGGTGTCAGTTCTGGCCGCTGTTTGCGTATTTCCCAGATGCGGTGTTGGATGTCAGCGCCCTCTTCCTCGACCGTCTGACGCTTGCGCGGTGCTTGTGATGCAGCGCGTGCGATGCGCTTGCAGGGATCACAGACTCCGAGGAGGATCTCGCTCGAGGTGGGGGCTTCCTTGCCATCCCAGCCGAGCATTCGACCTTGGACTAGCTTGCGGACAATACTTTTGTCAGCCTCACCAGGCGCCACCATTGCGTCTGGTATCGACCAGTTGGTATTGCAGTCCTGGCAGCAGATAATACTCATGGGTTTGTCTAGGTCAGTCCAGGGCTGTGAGGGGTTGGGCCAATCGCCTTGATAGCCGCAACTTCGACAGATCCAGCCGGCTGCCATGGCTAGGCGCTGAGAATGAGGGCAGGCTGTCTCAGTCACCAGAAAATCTGGACAAACTGCCTTACGAACCAGCGAATTCTCCAGGGCAGTTGTCTGAGTTCACAACCAAACCTTGTGGCCCACCAAAAATGCTCCCAGGGCGTGCGCATGTCATGCGGTCTCTGGGAGCAGGGCGAGTTCGGCATATGCGGCGTCAGTGACGCCAGCGACCTCGTGTCCGGCGCGGGATTCAGGTTGCAGCCCGACCGGTATCTCGATCTCCGCGATGGTTCGCATCTGGCGATGAGTCTTGACCGGGTATTTCGAACAGATCAGGGCATGCCGTTCTGGATCGGACAGACGGGCTGCAGCCATGAAGGCTTCAACTTCGGCCTCGTGGTCGTAATGCAAGACTGGCCTCCTTGAATTGAAGCGAACAAAGGTTCCCCTTACGTCTTATCCCGCAATTACGCGCAATGGGGGACCTGTGAGATAGGAAATGGCCGCCAGCAAGGTCTCTGGGTTGTCCTTGAATCGCCCTAGCCCGATGTTGCAATCCCCACAGATAAGGCCTCTGATTGCCTTGGTGGCGTGGTCGTGGTCGATATTGAGGCTGTCGGAACCGATGGTCCCGACGAAATCCTTACCGCAAATCCCACACCGGTTCGCCTGGGCCGTGACGAGCCGCTGAAATTCCTCGTGACTTAGCCCATATCTCCGAGCCCTGCCACGGATCCGCAGTTCCTCCCTGTGGGCGATTCGATATCTCAACTCACGGGCGCGTGATCTCTCGGGTTCTCGAGGGTGGCCTCCCCTCTGTGGATGGTCAAGCAGATATTGCTTGCGATAGGCACGATACTTTTCGGGATTTGCCTCCCGATGCGCTCGTTGCTTAGCAAGGATGTTGTCGCGATTGGCTATGTAATACCGGCGATTGCGGGCCTTCTCGGATGTGGTCAAAACTGGCCTCCAAACAAAAGTTCGGCTTATACCTATTAGCGCAAAACGCGCAACTCCAATACATAGGACCTGTTATACGCAGTCATCCGGCCAACCTCATCTTCAATTGCCCGCTCCACTTCTCCCAAGCCCGCGTTACCGCGCCGGTTCCCGGGAAGAGGTCGTGGAATTCGTCGCCAGCTCGTAGATTGGCTGCCTCAAACAACCAGTAGGAGAAGGGTTCAGGCTTGGCCCCCACGAAGGTCTTGCCGTCCACGCGCCCGGCAACTGTGGCGGCCGTCCTGATCCAGTCATTTACAAACCCATCCGTATGCGACCGCTTGCGGCCAGGCGCGAGGATCACCGCTTCCCATGCATAGGTAAGTCCCACGTTCTTCTTGAGTGCAGCGTTCGCCTTGACCCATGCCAGCGTGCGAGCCCTAGTCGGACAGGTTGGTAGCAGGTATCGGAGATCCGTCGCGTTGCATGAGAGGGCCCAGCCGTCGAAGTCTGCATCCAGTTCGCGGATCAGCGCAAGCTGGTCGACCTCCTCGCCACCGTAGTGCTTCTTGGCCTTGCCCATGTAAGGCGGATCGGCGTAGGCGAACCTCACAACGCGGCCATGCGATCCAGGGCTGCGCGGAGGTCAGCCCAAGCGTCGTGTACTTTCTTGGAGGTCGGCTGGACGGCGGCCTGGACTTCAAGCCACTGGTCTAGTTGTATTGCCGCCTCTTTCAGCCCGAATGCATGTGCCGCTACTAGCCGGTTAGCGACCTGCGCGAATTCAAGCGCCGCCTCTGCGTCTCGGACACGTTCGATGAGCGCAGGAACGAATCCCGTCAAGTCCTGCCCGGGAGTGTCAAGCAGCCGCTCGAGCTTCGCAAGATCAACGCGTCCAGCCAAGCCGCCTACTTCATTCTTATCGGCCGCTTCCGACTCGAAGTCTACGCAGTCGCACTTCTTGCACATCGCTGGCGTGCCATCACTCGCGCGGTCCTCGTGGTCGTTCGAAAAGTGGCCACAGTAATCGCATGAGAATTCCTGCGTATAACTGCTATTGAGTGTCACGCCACTTCCTCCCAATCCAGTCGCTTTAGCTTTGCCATGTCGTCGTGAGCCCATTCCTGCACGGTTCGCAATGGGTGCCCGGTTATGTTGGCGATCTCTCGGAGGCTGAAGTAGCCCTTGCGGTTCTTGTCTGGGTCGCCAGCCCGCATAAGTACGAGATCAATCACCCGGCGATGCTTCTCTGGGATTTGCGCGGCGTCATAGATCGAGTTCCCGTTAGCCCACCCGCGCCGCGCCATGAGTCGTTCGTTGCTGCTTATGTGCCAGCCGACCAATCCCTCAGCCGCTATCCGCTCAGCCTCCTGGCTGTCACCCCGATCAAGGGCTGCGATGATTCGCTGCCTGAGTGCGGCGATCTCCTCGACTAGGATGGCCGTGCTGACCAACGGGTGAGCGAGAGCTTCCTCGATCGTGATGCACCCTGAGATGAAGGCGTCGATTAGGGCAGCCTGAATGCGCCAATACCCTCCTAGTGCCCTTAACTGAACACTAACGGTCAAGGGGTTTCCTTGGAATCAGATTTAGTCAGCCGGTCGTAATCGCCAAGGGTTGTTTCGAGATCGTCCCAGTCTTCTCGGTTAATGCCGCCGCTCGTGGTTCGTTGAGGCAGGAAATCACGCGCCGCCCTGATGACTTCGCGGGCGGCAAGAAGCTCGGCCTCCAGACGTTCTATCTCCGCCCGTAATCTCGGCTGGTCGCAGCCGGGGCATGGATCTTCTGGATAGCACCATGTCGAACATGCGAAACACCATGCCCGAAGGCCAGTAGTGCGGTGCTCCCCGCACTCGCTGTCTGCGATGCCATTCCAGTCTGCACCCAACCCGGCTGACTCATTCCTAGAATCGTTCAACTCTTAGTCCTCTTGAAGTAAACCAACCAAGGCCAAAGTACGATGTAGATCCATGCTCTTAGTTCTTGGAGGTGATATTTCAGTCGAGTGGTCAGCCTATGCGCCATTAAGGTTGCTCATCTGTGATCCCACGGCATTGGATAGGGCCATAGCAACCACACGGTAATTGGGATGCCGACCAGCATCGCGGCACAGAGCAGTAAGCCCATTAGCGTCAGTAGTTCATACAAGATGTTTCTATCTCCAGTTGCCTCCAACGGGGAAGCGCCGTTAGAAGTTGTCGTCCGATGAACTCTGTGTACGCCGGCGGGATCGCGTCATGCGTTTCCTCGATCGTCATCCACGGCCAAAGTGCCGGCATGACATATTTCCGCCAGGCAGGGCGCCAGGCGCCATGTGCAAATGGATACGTACCTTCGTGGCCGACTGACCGCCCAAAGCTACTCTGTGGACAGGCTGAGGGCCAGAGTCCGAAGGGGGCCAGTGCCCAGGTTTCAAACCGCCGGTGGCGGACAATTGGCAGTCCAAACGTTGCTCCACACAGGATGGGGCCGTCGAGCGGCGCCGTGGGAATGTTCTCTATCACCCAAGGGAGCCCGCTCCAGGCAAGCATCTTCCGAGTCGGGCTAATCATGTCGGGGTAGTCGTCGCCGCGAGCTCGCGGTACTCCCATCCAGCGCTGGCACGGCGGACTTGCATGAATGGCGTCGAATGGACCAAATGCCCCCCAAAGTACCCAATTAAGCGCATCGCCCCGAACGAACTCAAACGGGTAGTGCGGTTGTGGCTTGATGTCCACACCGACCACCTCGAACCCGGCGCGGTGGTAGCCCATGGCGGCACCTCCCGCGCCGCAGAACAGATCAAGCAGTCGCGGTTTGGATTGAAGCTTAATCACGGTTGTATCTCCTCATGCAGCCCTCTCTCTCACAATGGATCTCTTCTCAAATCCACATATTCCGCAGTGGTAGTAGGTGCGTCCGTGCCAGTCAAAGTCACGCATCGAGTGAGTGCAGAATGGACAGTCGGCTCCGAGCGGGATGATTCGCCGGGTCCAGCTCAGCGGACGCCCCTTCTGGGCCTCACCATGGCTGATCGCAGCGCACGCCTTGCAGCGCACTGCAGTCCGACTACAAGACTGGCTGCAATCTGAACAAGGATGCCTACCCTTAGCCTCATAGTCACGCCATTGCTGCTGTCGATTGGGAAGGTCGTAGTACCCGGTCGCCCTGCGCGCCAGATACCTCTCGTGGGGTGTTTTGGCCCCCTGACGGCCCTGTAGGGCTGGATTTGGCTCTTGTGGCTGCATTTCCCCTAGTGTAGCTGGAATGTCCCTGCGTGGCTCTAGTGCGTTTGTAGGTGCCATTGGGATTACTTCAGCCGGCTCAGGAGACTGGCTAGCTGGTAAAGCGGCATTACCGCATACGCTTGCCCGGTACTACGCCTGCGCCTCTTGACGATGGCCGCGAAATAGGGCGTCTTGGCGTTGTCAGCCTCGACTTGGGTCTCATCCATGTACGTTGCAAGTGAGATCCGCGCTTCGTTTTTTGCCTCCAGCGTCCAACCTGGTATGCCTGACAAATCACCCTTGTCCTGGTTTCCCGTTAACGCCCGACGTTCGACGCCCACGAAACCAAGGCCGATGAAGTAATCGCGGACCTGGGACTCCCACCTAGTTCCACGAATCTTGGATTTGGAACTCATGCAGTCTCCTTGCGTGGCATGGGCTGTAATACCACCTTCCTCAAAGTCACTTGGAGTGGGGTCAGTCCTTCGGTATGCATGGTGACTGCGGGCACGCCATAGCCAGCGTTTGCCAGTCCGTTCTGCTGTAGGGGGATTACAGAGGGTTCTTTAGAACCTAAGACGGGTACGGGCTCGGGTACGGGTACGGGACCACGCGCGACGGGGCGACCAGTTTGCGACCGCTCTGCGACCAATGTGGGATCGTTGTGCCATCGGACATCGTTGCCCTTGCGACCAGCGGCCTGCTTGATTGGGTCGGGCTGGTGTTCGGCGGCCTCCTCTCGACGGGTGGGCAAGAACTCCTCAAAGTGGTGGATGTTCCAGCCGCCCTCGCATATCTCCCAACGCCCAGACTCCTCTAGTTCCCGGATCAGCTTGGGCGCGACGCCTTGTTGCCGGACCAACGCATAGACGCGAGGGGTGGAGATGAACGCTGACCGGCCATCCTTGTAATCCCGGTTGTCCATGATTGAGGCTGCCCACAACCAACGGGCTGCAACGCTCAACGCCAAGATGTGCTCATTACGATGCGTGTCATCAGAGAACTTTGCCCACGGCAACCGGCTGACTCCTTGTTCAAAACGCATGGACGACTTCAGTCGATTGGGATGATCTGGCAGCGAATGGGGTCAAATGTGTGAGTGCGCTTTAACTTCCGTAGGGCTGCCTCAGTGGAGTCAGATGTCAGGCTGAATCTTTGAGTCAGGCGTTCTCTTGCCTTGTCAGCCAGTCGTGCACGCAGACCCACATCTATGCCACGCCCTAACTCGCCCGTTACTTTGCGGTGGCAAGTCCGGCACAGCCCGGCGAGCAGTTCACTCAGGCTGGCCCATGGTTCTTCTTCCCTGCCAATGACATGGTGTGGCTCGAGGGCTGCCCAAGTACCACACCCCTCACAGATTCCTCGACATCTTGCTGCAAGTAATCCGTACTGCAACTGACGCCAACGCCTCCAGGCCATCGTTTTCGGTGCAATCTGACGTAGGGGTGATTTCAGGCGTGGCATTACAACCGCGCCCTACTGAAATACGGGAGGCTCCAGTACCCACGGGGCGCATTCCATGAACCGCGCCCTAGATGGGGCGCCAGGGCGTTATAGAGTTTCGACACTGGCCCTTGATACCGACGCACGTAGAGGGTTCCGCATTTAGGGCAGCGCCATTTCCTGGTCGGATGGCTGTCTGGGGGATACGGGAAATCGCAGACCATTGGCCCGCACTCTTTGTCGCTCATGCCGCGACCTCGTGTGCCTCGGGGACACCGTGATCGAAATCGTGACGGCCCACCCAACCCTGTCCGATTGGGAAGCAACGCCTGAAGGTGGCCCAGTCCTCGTTGAGATAGGCCGCATACCCGTCAGAGATTGCTGACGCAACGTCCACCACGATTTCATGCACCACTGTCAGTTGGCCTGGGGTCATGTAGGCCGCGCCCTCTGGCCCTAGTCCGTAGCTATCAAGCCTGGGGGTGGCTGTCTTGGTGACCGTATCGAAGATGACTCGCGGTTCTTCTCCAGCCTCTCTGACGAAAAGCCCGTAGATTCCGCCCTGGACGCGGTTGTTGAGATCAGGCCGGCGCCGCTGGGCTGCTGTCTTGATGTCTGACAGTACAAGTGGCAAACCCTTCTTCGCACCCCCAGAGATTGCGTCACACCTCCCAGTCATCGGGAAGGGAAATGGGTTTAGGTGTTGGGGCAGTTCGTACTCCAGCGCCACCAGCCCACGCTGACGATAGAGCTGGTATAGACGCGGGATGGCGAACTCTGCCACGCGCTGGGCCGTCTTCTTAGCCTCGGCCGCTTCGGATTCAGTCGGGGGAATGCGCTCCGTTCCGTTGCGATCTGACTCCTTGTTCACCTCGCGATCAAAGACTGCCAATGACTTCTCGATGATGTCGGGGGCCAAGACCCTATTCCAGTAAGTCAGCGACGGGTCGATCTCTTCGCCAGACAGAACCAACTGACCTACCAACTCAGCGGAGTGATGCACGCACGTGCCAACTGCAAAGTGAACTGACGAGGGCTTAGTTAAGTGTTGGATGTTGTCATGTGCGAAGCACCGGGCGCAGGTCATCCAGCCTGTGATTGCAGTTGATGTCAGGGTGCCCGGTGGCGGATACGATTCTGCTGACCCCAGATCCGGGAACGTCCAGGTGCGCTCTACTTCTGACAACCTAAGCATCTTTGTAGTCAGGTCCAGGCGCGTTAAACTCGTTGAACTCAGTCAGCGTGCGGATAGCGATCTGCTGAAGCTCGAAGCCGCTGACTTCACCTCGGGCGATTGTGCGCAGGGCGCGGAGTAGCTGCCGGATCTCCCCCTCCATGTCCTCAACCTGCTTTCGAGTGCGAGTCGAACGCAGTAAGTCAAGCTCGGACGGTTTCTTAGCGTGGTTAGACAAGGGCCACCGACCTCACGACCCTGCCCGTCCTAGAGTTTGGCTTGGCGACTCGGACGGTCACCACATCCGCATGTTGGCGGCAGTAGTCCAAGTCCGGTTCAACGCCCGCGAATGACAGTCGCACCGTTGCAGGCCGGTCGCACTGATACCAGGCACAAGTCTGATTAGGCGACATTGGTAGTTCCTCCAAGGGGAGGTTGGCCGGTGTAACGCCAGATGAGCCATGCCATGTACGCGGCCCAGTCGCTCATGCCGCTTGCTCCGCTAGGGCCTTGAGCACGAGGCGCCGATCCTTCGCCGGTAGAGCATCAATTCGACACTTCGGACAGGAGTTCGGCAGGCTCTTGAACATGGCGAGGTTGTAAGTGTCGATTGACCCTGGTCCGTAGTGAGCAACCCAGATGTCGCACATCGGCGCGCAGAAGCGCTTATGGCCCTGGAGATCAGGGGCACCGGCGAGGTCCAGTTCGAGTTGAGCTCTATGCGCCACTAGAATCCGCCTCCGTCAACCCAGCCTCAAATGCCTCTGCTGCGCGTTCTTCCTCGTACAGCAACCGCACCTTGCTCGGCCCCTGGATGTTCGCCCTCGCGATGACGCGGTTGGCTAACGTGCTCCCTAGAGCGATCACCTTGCGACTGGCGCGGAGTTCGGCGATCAGGTCATCCCACGTATCGCGGTGAAGGTTTACGTAGCCGATCGGACCCGCCGACTGCTCTGGCGCGTCGAGGTCTACTGGTTCACGCCTATCACGGGTAGGGGTCATTTCCAGGGGACTCCATTGACAGCCTGACCTTGTAGCCACTCTCCATAGGAGGGGGGACTGTCCAGACGCTCACCGCGTTTTGGGTAGCCACAGCCCCCTGGTTCACCATCTGTCTTGGAGGGAGCGCAGAACCAGCCTCCACCGAATTGCTTGAGCCATTCGCGGTGACCGCAGCCCGGGCATACCGCATCCTCGAGTGAGTAGTCAGCTCGTCTGTCGTGAGACTTCTGACGTGCATCTTCTAGGTGCTGGGCAGCGGGTGATTGTGCTACGGGTAGCACTTGTGCTACATCGGCTGCCTTGAAGACCCAGTCAACGAAGGCGTCGGCGACAGTCAGTACATCTTCGGTCGGTGCCTTGTAGGTTCCAAAGAACTCGACCGCAGCCTTCAAACACGACTGCCTGACTATGAGCATCTGGATGTCAGGTTTAGGTGAGGCAGCCGCATGGGGTACGACTGCCTCGGTTGGGGAAGGGGTAGATGTCCACTGAATGGGGCCTTCAGGTCGCCCAGAAACGGGATCAGAGCGAAGATAGGCGATAGGTGCGCTCACTGGCGCGGTTGCCAGGATGCGGGCAGACTCCACGGTGTAGTTCGTAAAGGTGCCGTTTTTTTTCTCAGTGACTTCAGCCTCAAGCGATACACCGAGGTTTTCCCGGACGATTGTTAGTGCAGCCTTGGACATGGTGTAGTCGCGGCCATCGTTGCCCTTGACCTTCGCGGGGACGGTCTTGGTTGCATCCTTCGGGCTGGGGTGGCTGTCTTGGAAGTTGGAGAAGGTCAGGATCATGCGATCTCCTCCACGGCAGCGAGGGCAGCGCGTAAACCTTCGCGAGCCTCATCCATGCCGGTCACGCGAACGCGGTTCTTGACACGATCACGGCATATCTGGTACCAAGACGCCGCATCACGCACCCGCTCTAGTTGGGCGATGCGAGCCTGAAGCTTGCGGTTGATCTCGAAAACGCTTTCGGTGTCGGCCGCATTCGATGGCGCAATCACATCGCGGTCGTACTCCGCTGCCCGTAGGCGCTGGATGAGGGCGGGGAATTCCTGATAAAGCGTTTCGATGAAGCCGTAATGGTCAGCGGATTTCCACAGCCGCTCCAGCGAGTCGAGGTCGGTTAGGTCGGTCATGCGATCACCGAAGGCAAGGTCTTGACAACCCTGAAGGCGAGTCTCGGCTGGACGTGGATCACCTCGCCAGCCAATCTGGACTCCCAGTCGTCGAGGTCAGCTCGCGCTGCACCAAAGTCCAGGCGAATCGCTAGGCGGGCTGCAATCGAAGTCATCTTCCCAGTCTGTAATGCGTCGATGATGTCAAGCGTTTTGTCCTCTAACTCTTTGAAGGTGTCTCTTGTGTCAGCTACCAAGTCATGGGTGTCCATGTCCGTCAGGGTTCAACCGGAGTCTCGTCAGTCGGGGTCGTCAGTGTCACGGAACCACCGGTGGCCTCGTTCGCCCAGCCTGTCAGCTTGATGTTGGTCGCGCCAGGAAGCGCCTTCAGCTTGCGGTACGCGTCCTCCGCGACTGCCTTGACTTCGCTCGTGTCTGCGGCCGTGTGACCGTTCAGCGTGATCCCAAAACTCATAGCTTCTCCTTACGAACTGAATTCCGAAACATCAAACGAAACAAACGCAGGCTGACAATGAGAACTGCGAGTCCTAAGCCGACCATGAGGTTGTCCCAGTAGGACAGGTCAGGCTTGACTTCTGACGACTGGGCCTTGTGCCACACGTCAGTCCTCCCGATGGCGCAAGTGGCGCTCTGTGTTGTTCCAGACGAAGAACGGTTCCCCGACATCGCCGCGCCTGGCTTCGCAACCCACCACGGAGCGATTTGACAGATCACGGCGGTGTCGAACAACCCTTCCGACTGACTCAACAAACGACGCCCTCATGCTCGGCGCTCCAAGAGTTGCTCGGATGAGGCGCGCTCTTCATTGAGGACGGCTGACATCTCATCAGCCACTACACCTTCTAATGCACGCGCTGCCTCACGCTCCATGCAGTGGGCTTCGGCCAACACGGCTGATGCAGTGAAGTAGGCATTGGCACTACCAGATACCTTGGATTCGAGGTATTCAGCCATTGATTGGTCAGACTGTTCTCTGCAAGCCTCGAAGCGATGTAGGGCGTCGATGTAGGTCACGTCCCCAGCCCCGCCTTAATCGTCGAGAGTGGGGATGGCGGAAGGGGCCGAGCCAGTGCGTGATCCGGTCCCAAGACGTGGGCGGCGATTGCGCGAGTGGCTTCACCGATGATGCAACTAGCGCAGTTCGGATCGTGCGTGGGACGGGCGTATCCCGGCAGGTCACGAGCGATCTGGTCGAGTGCGTCAGCCGTGCAACCTTCAAGCTCTCGTGAGGCGTCGTAGTTCATCTGAAGCATGTCGATCTTCCTCATTGGGCTGACTCCTCTGGATAGGACTCGGACAAATCACGCAGCCGGGGTCCAAGCCACAAGGCAAGGGGGATCGAGCAGAGCACCCACAGAACTGCGAGGACTAGGGCGGCTGTCAACCACTCAAAAACGTGGGGCACGATCATTGGGCTGACTCCTTCTTGGCCATCCATGGGTATAGCGAATAGAACTCCGCGTCTATCTCAGCCTGTAGTTCTGGAGTCATCGTGCCCAGCCGCAATTCATCGAACTCGCGGATCAAGAGCCTCCGAGCTGCCGAGACTTCAGTTGGGTCAGTCAGTTCGGGATAAGCACCCTTCATGCCCCTGCATCCCCCGTGATCGCGCGTGCATCGTCCAGCTCTTTCCACGAAACGAGAGCGGGGTCTTCCTCGGCGCCATCAACGAATACCGCAAGGCCGTACTCGTCAGCCGTGACGGTTATCGTCGTGATGCCGACCTCAATCTTGCGGACGAGTCCCCAGTTGTCTGGCACGAGATTCCGGATTGGGGCTGTCAACTGACCCTCCTAAGTAACGGGTCGAGCACCCTAGGAAGAACAACCAATGCCTGCTGGATTGCAAGTGCAGTCTTGGCAGATACAGGCTGTCCGTGGAGTGCCACGGAGATCGTTGGTTGTGACACTCCAGAGGCCAGAGCCAACGCTTGCTGACTCAGCCCCCTGGCTGCCATCTCATCGCGCAAGCCCCAGAGAACCACGCTTGATGAACGAGTTTCCCCGGTTTTACTGTGGTTGGCTATTGCCATAGGGGAAAGCTAGCACGGCTGGACTCGACTGTCAAGGGGGGTTGCGGCAGCGTGGTTAGATTTCGTCCACTGTGAAGGGACTTGACGCGCCTGACGCGCCGCGTTATGCTGGCAAGCGTAAGGAGATGGCCGCGCTCGCTGCTCGTTTAATGGATGAGGCGCGCCGTCGAATGGCGAAGGACCCTGAACTCGCCCTGTTGATGCAGCCCTATGTCGGGCGCTTGTACTCCGATCAGACGGTTTCGGCCTGGGCGCTCGGGCGCTCCATGCCGCCGGCTGAGGCATTGTTGGCTGCGTGCAAGGTCAGCGGGGTGTCGATTGACGCTGTCTTGTTCGGACAGGGGTCTTACGAGGAACGTCTGGCAAAGCTGGAGAGGGAATTGGGTCTACAGGCTGGCACAGCATCGACCTGAGTAGCTGCACTTCCTTTATATGTGCGTCAGTCTGTCCAGGCGAACGTGTGTTCGGCACGGGAGCACTAACGCTACTCCCTCCAGATGAGTAAACACCATCCTTAACAAGGTCCGCCCCGGCTACTTTAGGTTGGTGGTGTTGCGCTTGATTTTCCAGTTGTTGAATCTGGCTGGGCTGATCTCAGATGTTAAGTACTGACTGAAAATCAAGGTGTCGGCGGTTCAAGTCCGCCCCTCGGCACCATAGCAAATACCAGTGAGGCTTGACGAATCATGGTGACAGTGGTATACTGACCTAGTTCAGTCAGTACCGGGTTCGCAAATCAAGGTGAAAAGATGGTGACCGAGCGCACGTTTGAGAGTTGGCAGAATGGCGCGGCCCGTTCGCTCGACGCGGAACACAAGAAGCGCCTAATGGCAGAGAAGGCCCGTGATGCCTACCAAGTTAGCCTCATCACTACCGTTGAGGCGCTGAAGAAGATCACTTGGCATATCGGTTGCTTCAAGGCCCGCGAGGAGTGGCACTCCGCCGACCCCTCGCAGGACTTTGCCACTTGCCCCGCCTGCACCGCAGAGAAAGCATTGGCTGCGATCGGGCAAAAGAGGAAGGGGGCGGGTGGGTAGGTGATGAAGCGCCACGAATTCCCCCACGACCTGTCGGTCGTATATGAACTAGCAGTCAATCGTCGCTACATCGACCCGGCGGTCGTGCTGGACCTCCTTCGGTGCCTACGGGAAGCGGAGGACCAATGGGAGTGGTATCGCAACTTCTGCGAAACACAAGGTCTTGCGCTAGATTCCCGCGCCGCCCGCATCGCCCAACTTGAGGCGGTTGTGCGAGGGGCTGCCTGGGCCGAGGAAACTACGCGAGAACACGGGACCGACGCCGAGCATAGGCTGCGAGCGATCGGCGTAGCATTGCGCGCTGTCCTTGCTGCCGTGAAGGAGAAGTGAGCGACAGGGAGGTTCGGACTGACAGGGAGGGGCGTCGCTGGCAATACGACGCGAGCGATGGCAAGTGGTATCGCCTGATCCTCTCGTATAAGCGAGACGAGAACGGCACAATGACGGACCTTTGGTCCGATGATCCCTGGGCGACCGCGAGGGTACGTGACGCCGAGCGCAATGCTCGCTAGCCAGGTCGCTGACTTCCTCCTCCGTAAGAAGCGCAAGGCACCAGCAACCTATGAGCAGTACCGCTTCGTCCTCGAGCGAGTCCTACTGCCGTGGTGTCAGCAGGTTGCTGTATCACAGGCTGACGAATTAACCGACTCAACCATGATGCGATTCACTGATTACCTACAGGGCATAACCTATCGCCCACTGGCTCCCGCATCGGTTCAAACCTATGTGCGCTCAGTGCGCATCTTCCTCAACTGGGCCAAGGTTCCCCCGGGTGACTATGAGCCAGTCCACGTTCCGCATCGCATGAGAGACACACTCAGCCGGCAAGAGGTGGATCGCATGGAGTCAGCCGCTAAGAGTGAGCGCGACAAGCTGATCGTGCGGGTTCTGGCTGACACTGGAATCAGAGTCGGCGAACTGACCGGGCTGCGACCCCAAGACCTGAGAGCTGACACCCACGCGAAGATGTACTTCATCAGAGTGATCGGGAAGGGTGACGCCCAGCGCGACGTGGGTATACCGCAAGAGACGTACCGCAGACTGCGGCAGTTCTCATTGGATCAGCCCGAGTACATCTTCAGTCTCAAGGGAGAGAGGCTGGAGCGTTACAACGTGGAGTACGTCATCCGCAAGCTGGCTAAGGCAGCCGGGATCGGGCGTCGAGTCTGGCCTCACCTCATGAGACACGGTTTTGTTACTCGGCAAATTCGTGCGGGCAAGATGAGCCCGATTGACATCCAGCGCGCCCTCGGCCACACAACCCTCGCGATGGTGTCGCAGGTTTATACCCACACAACTGCGGCTGATAGCTACGCCAAGCAGATGGCTGGCCTGGAATTCTGATAAGGATTGATACGCCCATAACGCAAACAGCCCCCCGCCAACTAAAAGCTGACGAGGGGCGTGGGAGGGATTGGAGTCGAGTTAGGCTGCGGGTGGCGTCACGGGGGCAGGCTTGGCAACTGGAGCGTTGGACTTGAAGTAGATGAGTAATCCAGCGCCCGCAGCAGCAACGAGCGCGGCGACCAGATCCTTGCCGCCCACGTCGCCACCGTTCAGGTAGGACGTGGCGAGCGAGATGATCGGTGCCAGGATCGCGGCGAGAAGTGCCTTATCGAACGAGGTAAAAGCGAACTTCATGTATGACTCCTAAACCTTTCCGGTGAATCCGGTTAGTGGGTGTTCGTGAACTGGTGTGATTCCAGCCGATCCAGCCGGTCCTTGTGGGCCAGTCGTGCCCTGTGGTCCGGTGAGTCCCTGCGGACCCTGTGGGCCTGTGGCTCCGGCAGGGCCGGGAGAGCCTGCGCCGGCTGCCCTGACGCCAGTCGGTATCTGATCGAGCGCCACGTTCGCGTTATCAGCGACCGTCACTCCGGGTAATCCAACCTGCTTGGCTAGGGTGTCGAGGTGTGTGGCTAGGGCTGCATCAACTGGGTACTTCTCAAGCCTGACCCAATCGACCTGCCACTCTGACCCGTCAATGGGATTCCGATAAACGGTTACTGCCATGTCTTCTCCTGTGAGGGTTCCCGGGGCACTGCCATATAGGCCAGCCAGAACGGGGGCGGGATCGAGTGAGGTCGCGTATACGTCGAGCTGGCCGGTCTGAACCTCGAAGTGAAGGTGTGGTCCGGTGATCGGTGGTCCGCCTGGAACCTGCTTGGCGCCGCTGAACGCGACCGGCTGCCCTTGGCCGCGTCGGTTGCCGACACCTAACGGCGTACTGTCGATGTGGAGATACCAGTCGCGCTGGTTGGTTCCGTCAACGCTGATTGCCAGATAGCCCACTCCGACCGTCCAGACCGTTCCCGTGCGCGCGGCGAATAGTGGCGTACCGACTGGCATCCCAATATCAATGCCACGATGGTTCGGTCCGTAGGGCTGAGTTTCTGGAAAGTCCAGGCCACCCCAGACGATCGAGATCATCGGTGAAGGTTCATCACAAACGGGAGTAGGTGCCAATAGGCTCCGCGGAGCACTTTGACGTCTGCCTCGCAGTGGGCGACAACCATCTTCATGGCCTTCACGTCGCCTGAGCCGGCACGCGACCAGTCATCCCAGGTGATATCGGTCTTCTGGTCGCTGAGGCTGTAGAACTTGGCTACGTTGTCGAGCTTCCGACTACCGATCTTCTGTGACGATCCGCCCGCGTACCACATCGCGTCGAGATGGAAGTTCTTGCAGTGATAGGGTCGCTCGCCTGCCTTGGAGAGTCGGGCGTTGAGTAGCGGAATGTCGTGGAGTTTGGAGTTCCAGCCCACGATGAGGTTGGCCTTCTCCAGCTCGTCGCGGATCGCAACACACAACTTCGAGTCGTCGATTACGTCCTTCGCCTTCCAGGGTGAGAGGTCGGAGCGAAACGTGTATGGCTTACCTTCTAGTGAGACGAATGAGGCACAGAGAATGCGCCCCATTATGGCCGTGAGAGAAGTGCTCTCCGTGTCCATAAAAAGGATCTTCAAACGATCTCCTTAGCCGCGCTCCTCTAAGAGGGGCGGGCAGGTTTTGTCGGTCCACCAGCCACGATGAACGGCGAGGCCGATCATTGCGTAGTTGGCGAGGTCAATCCAGGTGTCCTCGATGGACTCGTTCTT
>CAAGKR010343255.1_pt1 | contig 18559 bp, 13 predicted proteins | sample 2556971 | NCBI WGS metagenome assembly CAAGKR01 (sample SAMEA5207829, study PRJEB30636) | soil metagenome | biome: forest; feature: boreal; material: soil | place: USA | collected 2011-09 | depth 1 m | reverse complement strand
CCCCCCCCTTACCCTGAGCTATTCTTCGTTGAGCGATACTTACTGAGTTGACTGCCGCTTCGATTTGAGAAGCTCTCAAAACCTAAAAAAACTGATCAAGTCAAAAGGTCTCTCAGGTTAGGAAGGGGGCCTGCCCCCGCTGCTTGGCAATCTGACAGCTCATATAAAATGTTTCAAGTTAGAGAGGCTCAAGGTTAGGAAGGGGGCCTGCCCCCGCTGCTGCACTTAGACAATGTTCTTAGCTAAAGCTTCGATTCAGTGAGTGATTGTGGTGGAAAGAAGAACCGTCTGCTTATCTGCGCGGCGTCACAATATCCTCTATCGCATTGGGGTCGCCCGCTGCGGGCCCATGCCAGACGCTTCCGCCGAAGGTCGTGATGTAAATGCTTTTTTCATCAACCGGATCGAGAACAACACGGTGTCCCCACTTGAAGTTGTAGCCCTTAATTCTCGTCCACGTCGCCCCGCCGTCGGTTGAGCGATAAGCCGCCGCATCGAACCCGCAAATATAGACCACCATCGGATTAGCGGGGTCAATTGTGAGATCATAAACGTGCTGTGACTCACTGAAAATATTCTTCCAGCTCTGCCCTCCGTCCGTTGAGAGAAACACTCCACCGCCTGTGTCGCCGCTGAGATGCGCGACTCCCCAGGCGGTGAGATACATCCGTCCTTCAGCCGAAGGGTCAACAACGAGACTCGTTGGCCCATTGGTCCCTTCGGGTAGATTCATCTTCAGCCAGTGTTCTCCGCCGTCCTGTGATTTATAGATCGCTCCGTCATCCGCGTCGCCAATACGTCCTCGCTCGCTGCGACGCGCCACGACAAGATAGAGCGTCCCATCTGCGGCACGTGTCAAGCGCCAGGCGAACGGTTGCTTCTTCTCAATGCCGTTGTTCTTAAGCGTCCACGTCTTGCCGTTATCCGTAGACTTGTAAACACCGCGACCGAAACCGCAGGCGTAGAGGGTGCGGCTGCCTACGGGACTGGTTGGGTCCAGGAGGATGTGCGTTACGGCGGTCTGCGGCATTCCTGCCTTTGAGACGGTCCAATGTTGCGCGCCGTCAGTCGAGAATGCCACGCCGCCTTCATAAGTATCCGGGTTGCGGTTGCGCCACATTTTCGGCCGCGGCAGATCGTGCGTCGCACTGAACGCACCCCACATGAGATCTTTTACCTGCGGGTCGAAGGCGAGCCAATAAGTCGTGTTGCGCCATGTGTTGGGAATGCCCAGCGTTGCGCCGGTCCAGGAAGAGCCGGCGTCGCGGCTTTGGAACAGTCCGATATCCGTATAAGTGATGAACATATGTTTGAGGTCAAAGGGATCGAAGTGAACGCCGTAACTCGTCGTCACGTCGAGCCCTCGCGTGGTCCATCGGTCACCACCAACTCGCACGGAGTTGACCTGTCGCCAGGTACGTCCGCCGTCCGTAGTGCGGTAGGTGCGGAAGAGGTCTGTCGCGTAGCAGGTGTCAGGGTCGGAAGGCGCGACGCCAAGACTGTAGGGCGCGTCGAACCAGATATTCGGATAGCTATCCGGCGCGCGCTCCTCGATCCAGGAGCCCTCCAGGTTTCCCGACGGACGATTTGATTCTTTATGCACGATGGTCCAAGTGTGGCCGCCGTCGGTAGTCCTGGCGATGCCATTGAAAAGATTCGCCTCCCCTTCTCCCAGCCGCAGTCCTCTAAAACCGACGTAAGCCTTCGCAGCATCCCTCGCTGAGCAGCTGACAGCTTCGAACTGCGGCGGCTCGCGTTGCCACGGCGTGCGCAAGCTTTTTGCTAAGCCCGTGGTAGCGGCGCGCCACGTTTGTCCTCCGTCGGCGGAAGTGTAGATGCCGCCCGTGAGAGTCCCGCGCTGCCAACGGCTTTCCGTGGTCACGTAATACAATGCACCATTCGTCCCACGCACCGTTCCGACACTCGCAAACCTGATCTTCTCGCCGCGTGGGCCAATGCGATGCGTCCAGCCCTTCTCGTTTCCTTCGTAAACGCCGGACTCACCTACGATCGAAACGATTGCGTCAATGTCAGCGCTCGCCGGTTGAATATGAATGGCGTGGATCTTCTCTTGTGCAAATTCCGTCAGGCGCGCCCAACTGTGCCCTCCGTCTTTGGAGTGATACAAAGATGAGGGTTGCTTTGTGGCGAAAGTGCTGCCGAAAACCACGTAGAGGCGGTTCGAGTCTGTTGGATCTACGGCGATGGCCTGGATATCAACCTCCTGCCCGTTGGCGGGGTAGGACGCGTCCTTTGTCGTGAGGACATACTCAGCATGATCGCTCCATGTGTGTTCCGTCGCACCCTTGGCCGGATCCGGGAAGATCATTCTCCAGCTTTTGCCCTCGTCTTCGCTGCGCCAGAGCGCTGCGTTGCCGGCGTAAATTACCGAGGGGTTCCGCGGATCAAAAGCAAAGGTGGAGACGCCGGCTCTCAGGTTGAACATTCGCCAGGACCGTCCGCCGTCTGTCGTGACGTACCCGCCCGTCATGTCGCAATGCTCCACGATTACGTTCGGGTCGCGCGGACTGATGGTGGGACTTACCATCGTCCCGCCGCCGCCTGGCCCAAGCACCCGCCAGGAATCGAAGCGAGGAGCTGGCCCTTCCCGCCTCGTGCTCTTCTGAACTGGAGGGGTTTTTCTCAAATGATTTTTGCCTACCGGTCTCTGCGCCGTCGTGGTTAGCGCTAAGAGCATCGGCAACGACACGCATAAAACACGTATCTTCCGCATCATCCCTCCTTTGGGAGCACTCCTCCCGCAACGCGCCCGCGAAACACACCCGTGGGCAAACCTATGTATTTCTCGTACCCCACTCATCAGCGAAGTGCAAACTCTTATCTTTCGAATTCCAAGATGTGTCGTTTCAATTAGTTTCATTCGCGGCAATTTCGTTGCACTCCGTCTTGACAAGTCTGCCGAGTCGAACGAATATGGCGTCGAGTTTGGTCCAGTCTACCTCGGGAGCCGTGACTCTCAGAAGGTCATTCTCAGCCCCCATCAAAGCCCTACTAGCGCTCGGACGTGATGCCGCCGGAAGTGAAAATCGCATGTTGAATTTGGAGCGCCACAGCAAAATTCTGGAGCTGGTCCACGAGTATGGGAAGGTCGAAGTGGGCGAGCTTAGCCGCCTCTTTCGAATCTCCGAAGTCACCATCCGTAACGACCTCAAAGACCTCCACAAACGCGGGCTGGTGCGCAGGGCTCACGGCGGCGCGGTCCGGATCCAGACGGTCAGTGTCGACGCGTCGCTGCAAGTTAAAGCTTCTCTGCGCGCTGATGAGAAGCAGCGCATCGGCGCGGCGGCAGCCGCCTTGATCAACGATGGCGACTCGGTCATCCTGGATTCGGGGACGACCACACAGCAGATCGCTAAGCATATCAAGAACAGGAAAGACCTGACTGTCATTACCAATGGCATTAACATCGCAATGGAGCTTTTAGGTGCGAAGGATGTTCGGTTGGTCCTACTCGGTGGAATGGTGCGGCAGAATTCATACTCTGCCGTCGGTCATTTCGCCGAAGACATGCTCCGACAGCTCTCAGCCGACAAACTCTTCCTCGCCGTCGATGCATTCGATCTTGACTTCGGCCTCAGCACGCCGAACCCGGAGGAGTCGAAGGTCAATCAGGCGATGGTTCAAATTGCGACCGAGAAAATCCTAGTCGCTGATTCGAGCAAATTCGGCAAGCGAAGCCTATCGCGCATCGTGCCGCTCTCAGCGATCGATAAGGTCATCACTGACGACTCGCTGGGCGAAGACATTCAGTCGGAGTTGCGCGCGCGCGGCGTCGAAGTGATCCTCGTCTAAGCCTCGACTGTCTGTGCCATCTGCTTGCAAACTAATAAATCCTAACCTGCGTCACAACACGGCTAATGGCCCCTCGCGGGCTCGGCGCGTCCGGCTTGAGTCCTAACTTGATTGACGCGAAGAGCCCGAGAAGCTGACCGACAAAAACGTCGACCGGAGGCCGATAGTAATCGGCGACTGCAATCTCCAGGGGCAACACTACAGCGTGATTTGCAAGCTTTTTTGCGTCGTCCAGACCATCGGTCGGCACGATTGCCAGGATTGCCTTAGCCAACTTCTTATCTCGAATCTCCCGGAGTAGATCCAGCTCATAACACCTGCGCCGTGTGTCTCCGGAAATAAAACCAACAACCAAAGTTTCGTCGTTGATGGCGGAAAGTGGACCATGCCTGACTCCCAAAAAAGATTCGGTGAAAGTGATGACACTGCCGGCGCTAAGCTCAAGCACCTTCAGCCCTGACTCCACCGCCACACCCTTCAACGGCCCGGTGCCGAGGAAGCAAATTTTTGAGAAGCCCTCCGCGACCAACTGTTCTGTCACGGTGGCGGCTGCGGGGAGAAACTTTCGAGCTGCGGAAATTAGTGCATCCAGGGTCGCGCCGTACGCGGGTCCGTCCTGAAGGTGAGCCAGACATTGACCCACTACCACCATGTTTGAGAACGAACTAGTCATCGCCAGCCCGCGGTCGTTCACCTCGTCGTCGAGTATGATTCGGCAAACATTGGTCCGGTCGCCTATTGAGCGCGCCATTCGTCCCTCGTCATTGCAGCACACGACTAGATGATGAATCTCGTGGCGATGATCGAGCGTCGACTCGAGCAGGGCGACTCCTTCCGAACTGTCGCCGGATCGGGAGAATGAAATCCAAAGATAGGACCGCCCAGGCACGACGAAATCATTCACCCCGGTGAGTAGGTCAGTACTGGGGACGGCCCACACCTCGCACTGCCAACTTTGCCGCAGGAGTGCCTCTAGAGTTTTGCCGACGTAATCGGAAGTTCCCGCGCCCACCAAGAACACAGTCGGGCGCTCGTTTGGAGGGTTGCGTATCCCGGCCCTTTGCAGAAAACTTTCAACCTCCGGCGCGAGGCGTGAGAATTTCTCGTACGTCCGCCGCCAGGTCTCCGGCTGCTGAAAAACCTCTCGCGGGGTATGGACGAGACCTTTCGCCTCTCGCGCGGTCTCGGGCAGTGTCAGAATTTTGGAGAGAGGGTCCATGGAAAAGTTGAATCTCTGCGCATAAATGAGGACTTACCAACGCCCTCATCAATGTCCAAGTTATAGCTACTGAAAATTTTGCAATTCTATTTCGCACTATATTAGAATCACCGCCGATCCGAAAGCAATCAAAAGAACTTTAAAGCATTTGAAAGCACGCCACCGGTAACAATGAAAAAGAAGAGTGCTGGAAAAGGCATCGTCGTGATCGGAGAGTTAAATATTGACGCCATAGCCACCGGACTTTCTGAAGCCCCCAGGATTGGGGCGGAAATCCTGGCTTCTGATTTTCAATTAACGCTGGGGAGCGCCTCCGCGATTTTTGCCAGCGGTGTCGCAAAACTCGGGCATCCCGTGACCTTTATCTCCAAGGTTGGGGCGGACGACTTCGGTAAATTCTGTTTGGCCGCGCTTCGCGAGGCAGGAATCTCGACGCGTCACATCTCGCGCGACAATGGTGTGAAGACGGGCGTCACGGTTTCGCTTAGCACCAGCAGGGATCGCGCGCTTGTAACATATTTAGGGTCCATTGCCGCTTTGGGCCATGAGCACATCAGGATGTCATCGCTTAAGGGTCAGAGCCACCTTCACATGACCTCTTATTTTCTTCAGAGGCGCTTGCGTCCGCACTTTCCGCAGATTTTCCGAGAGGCTCGGCAGATGGGCCTAAGTACTTCGTTCGACCCAAACTCAGATCCCTCGCACGCCTGGAGCGATCGTATCTGCGAAGTGCTCGCCCACACAGATGTGCTTTTCCTGAACGAGACAGAAGCCTTGCAGTTCACGCGTGCGCGCAACGCCAGGAGCGCGCTAAAGACCTTAAGCAGGGAGGTGCCTTGCGCTGTCATCAAACTGGGCGCGCGGGGTGCCATAGCAGTTAAGGATCGCGAGATCACTTCCGCGCGCGGCTTTAAGGTCAAGGCGACAGACACTACGGGAGCAGGAGACTCTTTCGCTGCGGGCTTTATTTCTTCGTATCTGCGGGGCGATTCCGTCGCCGATTGTCTTCGTACGGGTAATGCCTGTGGTGCCCTATCGACGCTCCTTGTCGGCGGGACGGCTGGACAGCCGAGCAGTCAGGCGTTGAAAAAGTTTCTCGGGGCACATCGCGCCGCCGAGTACATGTCTTAACCGAGGGCGCCAGCTTAATGATCAGAACCCATGCGCAGGCACGAACACAACAACTGGTGGCGAGCCGGCCGCTGCTAGACGCGGCGCGCCGCGCGCATGGTGCCGTGGCCGCGCTTAACTTCTACAACGCGGAGACGCTGCTCGCACACATCAGGGCTGCTAACGCCCTTCGTGCCTCGATCATTTTGCAAACCACCGAATCGACGATCAACTACCTGGGGCTCGGGCTAGTCGTGGCTATGGCGCGCGCTGCGGCCGAAGATATTGAGCAGCCGGTGGCGTTGCATTTGGATCACGGGGGAAGTTACGAACTTGCTGAGCGCTGTATCGCGGCCGGTTACACATCCGTCATGTTCGACGGCTCGAAGCTTCCGTTCACCGAGAACTGCGCGCTCACGCGTCGCGTCGTCGAACTTGCTCGAGCGCACGGCGTCTCAGTCGAGGGCGAACTGGGCCACGTCACGCACAACGAAGATGGAGGCGGAGATATCACGAAGTTTTTCACTCAGCCGGAAGACGCCCTGCGGTTCGTCGAAGCTACGGGAGTTGACGCGCTCGCTGTCGCCGTCGGCACGGCACACGGCTTCTATAAGGGCGAGGTGCGACTGGACCTTCAACTTCTGGCGTGCATTCGTGACGCGGTAGGTGATCGCGCTGCGCTTGTCCTGCACGGAGGGTCGGGCGTGCCTGAAGAATTGCTGCGGCACGCCATCGCGGCCGGCATCAACAAGATTAACTTCGGTACTGAGTTGAAGAATGCCTTCACGTTGGCGGTGAAAAAATCACTCTCCTCTACCGATGACATTGATTTGCGGAGGACTTTTACGCCGGCGATCGCGGCCGTGCAAGAGATTTCCCTGGCAAAGATTCGGATCTGTTCGCCGCTTGGCTAATGGTCGCCGAATCCAAAACGAAAGGACAGCAGCAAGCGCATGACAAATTTCAACTGGCTATTGGACGGAAGCATAGTCGGGGTTTACCTGGTGGCGACGATGGTCGCCGGTTTGATGGTGCGCAAGTATGTGGGCAAGGTGGAACATTTTCTAGTCGCGGGCCGCGAGATGGACGTCTACCTTGGAATCGCCTCCCTGGCCGCGACCGAGTTTGGCATCGTCACATGCATGTACACGGCGCAAAACGGTTATGAGAAGGGGTTTGCTGGCGCCACGCCGGGCATCCTGATGGCGCTGGCGATGCTCATCGTCGGTCTGACGGGATTTGTCATCAAGCCCCTGCGCGACTCCGGTGTCATCACGATCCCCGAACTCTTCGAGAAGAAGTTTGGCCCGCGCATTCGTTGGGCATCGGGGGTCGTCATTGTCCTCGGCGGGCTATTAAACATGGGCGTCTTTTTGCGCACGGGCGGGGAGTTCCTGGTATTGGTTTCGGGGTTGAATGTGAAATACCTGGAGATCATGATGACGGCGCTGCTTATCGGCGTTGCGGTCTACACGATCCTCGGTGGGATGCTGTCGGTGCTGGTGACGGATTACATGCAATTCATCGTGATGAGCGCGGGGCTGATTGTGGTCACGATTCTTATTCTAATGAACGTCGGGTGGGAAAACCTGGTCAACACGGTCCAAACGCACTATGGCGCGGGAGGATTCAACCCGTTCATCAACCCAACGATGGGCTGGCCTTACGTGATCTTCAATCTCATGCTGAACACGGCTGCGGTCCTGACGTGGCAGACCATCATTGCGCGCGTGTTGGCTGCCAAGGACACGGCGACGGCCCGCAAGGTCTACACGCGTACCAGTTTCTTCTTTGTGTGCCGCTTTTTGATTCCGGGCGTGTGGGGCATCGCCGCGCTCGCAAGCTTGGGTCCGGTCGCGAACACGCTCGAAGCGATGCCGCGTTATCTAAGCACGGCGGTGCCACCGGGACTGATGGGTCTCCTCATTGCTGCGATGCTGGCGGCTGACATGTCCACCGATTCCTCTTACATGCTGACTTGGGGTAGCGTGATTTACAACGACATCATGGCGCCTTTCCGCAAGACGCGCTGGTCCGAGAAGAAAGGCCTGTTCTGGAACCGCTCAATCATCGCGTTCATCGGCGTGTTCCTCCTGCTCTACGGCCTTTGGTATCCGCTCAAAGGAGATCTCTGGACCTATCTCGGCGTAACCGGGACGATCTACCTCGCGAGCATTTCCGTGCTGCTGATAGCCTGCTGCTATTGGCGGCGGGCGAACAGCTGGGGCGCCGGGGCCGCGATCTTCATCAGCGCGGTAATACCCGTTACCTATCTCGTCATAGAACAACTTCCCTCCACTGCCGCGGTCGCAAAGACCATTGGGCCGTACTATTCCGGCATCGCGACCTATCTACTTTCGGGCGCCGCGATGGTTATCGGGTCATTACTAAAGCCGCAGTCCGGTACGAATTTACAGGAGAGGACAGCGTGATGGCTAAACACTGGTTCTGGTGGTTCATGACAATGGCCTGTGTCGTCTGGTATTCAACCATCACGATTTACGTCGCCATCAAGGGCGGCGCCGACATCAAGCACATGCTCGCTCGGCTTGACGCTACCAAGGCGCGTGAAGAGCGGGAGGAGAGAGAACGCTAAGAGTCGGCTGCTCGCTTTCCGGAGATTAGTTTTATGCTCGTCTGCGTTAGTGCCAACCCCGCGATTGATCGTAGGCTGCGGCTGGAGAGCATCGCGGTCGGCGAAGTGAATCGGGCCGTTTCGGCGCAGCCGTTTCCGGGCGGCAAGGCCGCGCACGTCGCAATGGCCGCGCACTCGCTTGGTGAAGCGGTGATGTGGGTCGGCTTTCTCGGGGGCGCGGCAGGAGAAGAGTGCGAGAGCGGCCTGTCTGATTTGGGTATCCCGGTAACTATCGTCCGAACTCTGACGCAGACACGCTCCAACCTGGAGATTATCGCCGACGACGGAACGGTCACTGAAATCCTGGAGCCGGGCGGTGTCGTCACCGAGAGTGAAGTTGAACGGTTGCTTTCCGCGTGCAGAGATATTTTTGCCGAAGGCGATGAGGGATCACAGGTCGCGCTCTCCGGAAGCTTGCCACCAGGCGTGCCAACAGATTTTTATGCCGAGTTGATTCGTCTCGCGCACGCGTACGGTTGGCGCGCGCTACTCGACTCGAGCGGCGCGGCTCTTCGCCATGGGCTCGATGCGAAGCCTGATCTGGTGAAGCCAAACCGGAACGAGGCCGCCTGGTTTGGGGGCCGTCCCATCTCCAATGCAAGTGTAACGATGGAGGTCGCGCGAGAGATGATCGAGGCGGGCGCGCGTAGCGTCGCAGTCTCGCTAGGCGCCGATGGTGTTATCTGGCAGCCCTCCCCAAACTCACAGGCGCTCGTCGCACAAGCACCGCCACTGGAGGCGCGTTCGACAGTCGGCTGCGGCGATGCCGCCCTTGCCGGTTTCGCGGTCGCTCATGCGCGCGGTTTGTCTGAGGAAGAGACCGTCGGGCTGGCGGTAGCGTGCGGGACGGCCAACTGCCTTGCCGAAGCGCCAGGGATGATCGATCGAGGAGAAGTCGAACGGATCATGCGGCGGGTATCTGTACAACGACTACACGCCGGCTACCCGGGGGTTGAGACAAAAGGGGCCGTGAGATGATGCGACTGGCATTGCTAGGCTGTGGTGAACATTCCAGAACCAGCCACGCCGCGCCCCTCGCCAGATACGCAGCCGAGCATGCCGGTGAGATCGAACTCGTCGCAGCCTGTGATCTGAATCTCGCCCGCGCCAACGAATTCTGCCAGGAGTTTGGATTCGCCCGCGCGTACACTGATGTAGAAACGATGCTGCTAACTGAGCACGTTGACGGTTGCGTTTGCGTCATGCCGATAGAACGCATTGTGAAGTCAGGTGTGATGTTGCTTGAGCGCAGAGTTCCTTGCGTCATCGAAAAACCGCTCGGCACTTCGGCCGCGGAGGCCGAACGACTAGCGCGCGTGGCTCGAGAGACAGGCACTCCGCACATGGTATCCGTCAACCGCCGCTTCATGCCTTATCTGAATCAGGGGCTGTCGTGGGCCAGGAAGATTGGGCCGCTTCAATACGTCAGGGCGACTCAGGTGCGACACGACCGGGCTGAACCAGACTTTATCTGGTCGACGGCTATTCATGTGCTCGACGCACTGCGGTACGTTGCCGGTGAGATCGCGGACTTTAGCACTGAAGTCCATCGTCAATCGGGACTCTCCACTCAGTGGTACGTCATCTCGCTTCGCTTCGAGAACGGGACTCCAGGGCGGATCGAAGTCCTGCCAACCGCGGGCATGGTCGAAGAGTCTTACGAGTTATTCGGCGAGGGATTTCGCGTGCGTATCGTAGCTGGCTCAGGCATACAACATTCTTTGCAATGCTGGCGCCGCGGACAACTAGAAGTGGATGAGCACGCTTCAAGCGCCGAACCTGAAGACATGCGCAACGGCGGGTATGCAGAAGTCGTCGAGTTCGTGCGGGCGTTGCGAACGGGCACACACCCCAGGCCCTCCGTTGAAGACATTTTGCCTTCGGCGCGCATCTGCTTTGCCATTGCGGAATCAGTCGCTCGTCAGACAGAAGCGAAGGCATGATCACCTGGCAGCTCAATGCTGTCGTCTCGATTACAGAAAGAACCATAGGTAACTACAGAGAGTTATGAAGAAGTTCTTATATATTTCGCTAGCGTCTGTTCTAGTGTTTGCCTTTTCTACTCCGCGCGTCCAGGGGCAACAGCAAATCGGAGTCGGTGGAAGCGCGTTTCATAAAAACGACATCACCTATTCAACGGAGGTCGTGACGCCCCACGTCTCGTGGGCGACTAGTCTGCCGGGCGGCCCCATCAAAGCGTTCTTCATTCCTTCACTGCAATACGGGAGGGACATGGTCGAGCTAATGCAGCGTCTCTCTCTAGAGCTGACCACTGTCTCGATAGATCGCAGTTGGGACATCAATTGCTGGGGCATCGGTGATTACTACGGGCACGAATATCGCGGCGACCGTGATGACTTCCAGATCGTCTACGGCTATGTCGAAAAAGACTTGACCGGTTCTGCCCCGTTCGAGGTGCTGGTCATTCCCGGGCTCAACGGTTGGTCGCGCATGACGCGCATGACACGTGACGCGATCCTACGCCGCGTGCAAGAAGGTGCGGGGCTGGTCCTTCTGCACCCGTTCGTTGGAGACGTGGAAGGCCATCCCTTCAAAGGGGACGAGATCGTGGGCGACAAGCGTATCTGGGACATCTCCCCACTGGTGGACGTGGCGAACGACACCGTGAACGAGCGCGGCTATCCTGAGATCAATCAAGACGCCATCACGAAGGGCAAGTGGGAGATTGGCCAGAAACATTTCATCACCGAAGGGCTGCCGCTCGATCTGCTACCGGAGGGCAACGCCGGCGGCTCTTTCTACAAGTATAGGGCTAACGGTGAAGTGCTCATCAAATCAGGAGCGTACCCGGTCGTCGCCGTTAAGAACTACGGCAAAGGGCGCGTGGTTGCACTCGGCTACACGGAAGAAGGATTTACGCCACAGAGTGTCAACCCTGTGGACACCCAAATCTACTGGGACTACTGGGAGTATCAGTATTCACTGCTCGCACGCTCGATTCTCTGGGCATCGGGGCGCGAAGCGAACGTTCGCATAAACGCGTTAACCGCAGGCGACTCTGGCATCAAGCTCGCTCTTAACTCTACTACTCCGCGCCGCGTTGAGATCGAAGCTGCCGGCAAAAATGAGTTTGGGCAAGCGCTCGGCTCGCATCGCATGTCGCAAGATCTCGTGGCCGGTGAAAACGTGATCGAGATACCAGCAGACACCTTACGCCCGGTTACGGGTTGGCCCGGCGGCCGGCAGATTTTTAACGTGCTCATTCGCGACTCGCAGGCGGGCGCCACGCTCAATTGGGGCGCGGCTGCGTTCCACGCGCCTAAACGCGCGATGATGACCATGGCGAAACTGGCCGTGGATGTTTACAAGCGCGGCGAGACTCTGAGTGCGGTGCTGCGCGCCGCCGGGGATCTGTCTGGTCTTCAAATGCGAATGCAGGTGGCCGACGATCTGGGGCGGCTCCTCGGTGTCATCGCCCGTCCCGCACGCGGCGAACGCACTCTTACCTACCCGTTAGCAGACTTCCTCGGCAAGTTTGCGCTTATCACTGCGGAACTGGTTGATGAGCGTGGCGCAGTTGTCGATCAACTCCGCGCCAAACCCGTAATGGTGGTGCAAGCCACGCGCCGTCCAAAGGAGTATACGGCGCTCGTCTCTTTCGGCGGCACCAAGCATTACCTGCAGGACGCCCAAACGCGGATGGTGCGCGGCGTGGCGTCTGACACTGGCTTCACGTGGGGAGGCGACGTGGACAACTCACTCAACATTCCGCGCGGCACGTTCGGTGTGTACTGGTACGACCGCGGGCCCACCACGCCTGAAGGAATGGCACAGGCTATCGCCGAGTATCAACGGAAAGGTGACTTCGAGACACTCGGCTACCTGACGAAGAAAGAACTCTTCAAACGCACTGGAGACAAAAAGTTTTTGCGGCGCACTCCTTCTTTCAATGACCCAACCTTTATGCAAGCGCTTTCCGACATCGTCCGCGCCGCCGCCCGCAACAAGGCACGCTATAACATGGATTACTACTTCGTCGGCGACGAAGGCTCACTCACTTCTTACGGTGACGCCGTCGACTTCGATTGGAGCCCGGGGACTCTCGCCGACTTCCGCGGATGGTTGAGGGAGGAATACGGCACCCTCCCCGCGCTCAACAAGGAGTGGCGAACGGATTTCAAAGACTGGGACAATGTCGTCCCTTACACCACCGAGGAAGCCCGCAAGAATGGCAGCTTCGCTCCCTGGGCCGACCACCGCACCTTCATGGAGATCACTTTCGCGCGGGCCTATCAGACGGTGCGCGAAGCCGTCATACAAGGTGATAGGGATGCGCATATCGCCGTCTCCGGCACCCAGGCTACTAACGCCTACGACGGCGCGGACTGGTCGCGCCTTGACCGCGTAATCGACGACTTCCTTTCTTATGACGGCGGCAACCAGTGGGACATGCACCGCTCGTTCGCCAAGCCCGACGCGATGATCGGATTCTGGACGGGCTACGGCTCGCACGGCTTGGCCGTACAGAACGCCATTTGGACCGCTGCGATTCATAATGTGCTGCACCCGAACATCTTCTGGATGTACTCGTTCCTTGATCCTGATATGACCTACTCGCAGTCGGCGCGCGACATGGGCCAGACTTTCAAGTCGCTCAAGTTTGAGGGCGTCGGCAAACTGCTGATGGAGTCAACGCGGCAGCAGGACGGTATCGCTATTCATTACTCAATGCCATCGGTGCACGGGGCGACCATCCTCGAGTATCACCAGCGCAGCAGCGATGACGACGGCGAAGTGCCGAAGGAAACGTCTGCAAGTTTTCCTGCCAACCGCGATGGCTGGGTACGGACGATCAAAGATCTGGGACTACAGTTTGACTTCGTCTCATCCGAACAGTTAGAGCAGGGCTCGCTGGCTTCCGGCAAGTATAAAGTTTTGATCCTTCCGCTCTCGTTAGCGCTGTCGCCCGCCGAGGCAAAGAACATTGAGGATTTCGTGGCGGCAGGAGGCGTAGTAATCGCTGACGCGGCCGCGGGCATAATGGACAGTCATTGCGCCTGGCGGCAGACCGGATCATTGAATGAACTATTCGGTATCACTGCCGCAACTTCAAACAAGCGCGCGCTTAAAACTGCTGCCGGCGAAGTCGTGGTCAATGATGAAGGCGCGCGCTGGGGTCTCACAGCGAAAGAGTTGAGCGGTCTGACGACTGCCGAACCGGACATTAGAGCGGCGGGCGGCATGGCGCTGATCCGCATCGGTGACACCGATGCGGTCATTGTCCGGCAGATCGGGAAGGGGTGGGCCATCTACCTCAACACGCTCTTCGATAATTATCCGAAGCAGCGCGCGGAAAAGTTTGGTGGAGCGAACTACCGTGCGCTCATTGATGCACTGCTCGACCGCTCAGGCGTGCGGCCCGCCGTTGAGATACGATCGGCTGACGGCAAACGGCTGACGCAGGCGCAGGTGGCCCGTTACCGCTTCGGCGATGCGGAGATTGTGACTGTCGTTAAAGACAACGTCGCTGTTGCGGGGATTGTCGGCAGGGACGGCGTCACCATTTACAATGACGCTGATCTGGGGCAAGTTGCCAGGCAGGAAATTATTATCAAGCTGCCGCGCAAGCTGTACGTCACAGACGTACGTTCCGGCAAGCGACTCGGCTACACCGACGTCGTCCATTCTTCTGTGCTCGTCGGCGATGCAGCTGTGCTGGCTTTGAGTTCTGATGAGAATACGCTCACTCTGCGCGGCCCCGCTGAATCCACGCTCGGAGAGCATCCGGCATTCACGCTCACGTCCTCGAGGCCCGGCCGGAGACTGATACGTTTTCACGTTTTCGCGCCCGACGGTTCAATGCTGCCCGCCTACGCAAATAACTTGCTTTCAGACAACACCACATCCACATTCGCTCTGCCTTCGGCGCTTAACGATCCCGCAGGTGCATACACCGTCAGGGCTACGGATGTCGTGACAGGGGCGACCGCCGAGACAAAGATTATTTTGAAGGAAGAAAAAAAGAGATGAGATTGACCGGTGAGCAGCAACAGACCTTGCGCGCTGCGGTTGATCAAACAAGAGTTAACCGATGGGTAAGCACTTTCAGCACTCCGCATAGCTCAATTCGTGGAACCTGTGTTTATGTGGCCGTGTTATCAGTGACGACAAGCAGAATTGCATAGGATGCGGCCCTGTAGTTCATTCTCAATTTGAAAGCAATGCGAAAACTAAACATCGCGCTCATCGGTTATGGATTCATGGGCAGGGCCCACAGCAACGCCTGGCGACAGGTACGCAGTTTCTTTGATGTGCCCTATGAACCTACATTGAAAGTTATCTGTGGTCGCGACGAAGCGAAAGTGAGTAAGGCTGCCTACAGGTTTGGATGGGAGAAACACTCGACTTCATGGGAAGATGTTGTCGCCCGCAAAGACATTGATCTCGTCGACATCTGCTCGCCTGGCGACACGCACCTACCCATCGCTTTAGCTGCAGCCCGCGAGCGGAAGTTCATTTTCTGCGAAAAACCTTTAGCCAATACGCTCGCAGAAGCTGAGGAGATGCTCGCCGCTGTACGCGCCAATAGCTGCCTTCACATGATCTGCCACAACTACCGACGCGCGCCCGCCGTAGCCCTTGCTCGAGAACTGATAGGGATGGGACGGATTGGCAACGTTTATCATTATCGCGGCACCTACCTGCAAGACTGGCTCGTCGATCCTGACTTTCCACGCGTCTGGCGCCTGGAAAAGGCCAGAGCTGGATCGGGTGCTCTGGGCGACCTACTGTCACACTCGATAGATCTGGCGCGGTATCTCGTCGGCGAAATCACCGAGGTCAGCGGACTGCTGAAAACCTTTATCCCCGAACGGCCCTTGCCCCAAAGTCGCACAATGGCACCTGTCGAGGTGGACGACGCCGCGTTGTCTCTCGTGAAGTTTGAGAGCGGGGCGGTGGGCACCATCGAAGCCACGAGGTTCGCCACCGGGCGAAAGAATTACAATCGTTTTGAGATTAACGGCAGCCTTGGGAGTATCGCGTTCAATCTTGAGCGGATGAATGAGCTGGAGCTTTACCTCGAGGAGGGAGCGGAGAGCGGTTTTAGAACTATTCAAGTAACAGGCGGGGAACACCCCTACATGGAAGGCTGGTGGCCTCCGGGCCACATCATTGGTTACGAGCACACATTTACACACACTGTGCTCGACCTTCTTAGGGCCGTGGCTGAGGGACGCTTGCCCACGCCCAACTTTGAAGACGGGGTGCGTAACCAGCTGGTTCTTGACGCAGTTGAGCGGGCGGCAGAGTCACGCAGGTGGCAGCACGTGCTGCAAACGGTTTAGCACCGATAATGTTGGCAGCTATCACAGGCAAACTAAATGGACGTAGCAATCTTTGATTCACGGCTCCAGTTGGCCCAGGCGGCAGCGAACGACGCGGCTGGCCTCATTCGGCAGGCTATCGCGGCACGCGGTCAGGCCTATTTAATCGCAGCCACCGGGGCGTCACAGTTCGAATTTCTCGACGCGCTTACAAGTCAGCAGGACATTGACTGGGCCCAGGTCACTTTCTTCCACCTCGACGAGTACGTCGGTCTGCCTAAGACCCACCCGGCGAGTTTCAGACGCTACCTAAAGGAGCGGATCGTTGACCGTATTCAGCCCGGGGCCTTCCACTTCCTAAACGGCGATGCTCCGGATCCTGCGGCTGAATGCAGGCGAGTCGGCGAGTTAATTTCGCGCCAGACAATTGATGCAGCTTTCGTTGGCATCGGGGAGAACGGGCACCTCGCTTTTAATGATCCGCCAGCCGACTTCTACACGCAAGAACCGTATCTCATTGTGGAACTCGACGAGGCGTGCCGCCGCCAGCAGGTGGGCGAAGGTTGGTTCGAGAGTGTCGATGACGTGCCGCAACAGGCAATATCCATGTCCATTCAACAGATTCTCAAAGCTCGAAACGTGCTCTGCGTCGTGCCTGATCGGAGGAAAGCGCAGGCCGTTAGGGACACCCTGGAGTTGGAAGTCAGCCCGCTGCGTCCGGCCTCCATTCTCCAGCACCATCCACATACAGCCATCTATCTTGATACGGAATCGGCCGCGCTCTTAAAGTCGCGCGGGGCAACACGGTCACCGGGCATTTAGTGAGCAACAGATCGGTGCTGTTTGAACGGCGCGGGCTGAGGCGCCAGGCTATCGGACGCGTACTGGCTCAGTAATTCTGAACTAACGTGCGTGCTATGATGTGACCACCAACGGCGGCGAGCAAGAACCAGATGCGGCATACCATTAAAATTCACGAGAGCGATAACGTGGCTGTCGCGGTGACGCCGCTCAGCGCCGATGCCCGCATTGCGGACGGTTTCCCAGAAGTCGTAACCGCGTCAGAGATTCCTCGTGGTCACAAGATCGCTCTCGCAGACCTTGAGATCGGCCAGCCCATCATCAAATACGGTTTCACCATCGGAAGGGCCACGCAAAAGATCCGCTCGGGAGATTGGATTCATACGCATAACCTTGAGACAACGCTTGGCCAGAACGTGGAATATCACTATTGTCCGTCCAATGCTAACGGTCGCCCGCGCTCGGGAGTGGTCACACCGCCCGCCGGAGACCTTCGGCGCGAAGATGCACCCACGCGAAAAGAGTTCAACGGGTACCGGAGAGCTAATGGGAAGACGGGCACCCGCAATGAGATTTGGATTATCAACACGGTCGCTTGCGTCAACAACGCGGCGGAGAGGATTGCGCGGGTGGCCCATGAGCAGTTTGCGGCAGGCAACATTGACGGAATCTACGCCTTCCCTCACCCGTACGGATGCAGCCAATTAGGTGATGATCTAAAGGCGACACAGAAAGTGCTGGCCGGCTTGCTTAACCACCCGAACGCCGGCGGCGTGCTCGTACTCGGACTCGGCTGCGAGAATAACGCCATAAAGTATTTCGTGGACGAGATCGGGGGTTTCAATCCTGCACGCGTGAAATTTCTGAATGCGCAGGACGTGGAAGATGAGATCGAGGAGGGTCTTAAACTTGTCGCAGAGTTAGCCAAGCACGCTGACAGTTTCCAGCGCGAACCGCGCCCACTCGCTGACCTGGTAATCGGGATGAAGTGCGGCGGTTCCGACGGGCTTTCCGGCGTCACTGCCAACCCGCTCGTCGGGTGTATCAGCGACCGCCTCAGTGACGGTGGGGGCACGGCCATCATCTCTGAAGTACCTGAAATGTTCGGAGCCGAGCAGATCCTGATGGACCGCGCACGAGATGAGGAAGTGTTCCGCAGCATTGTTGAAATGATCAACGGCTTTAAGGATTATTATCGCCGCCACGGCCAGCCGATTTTCGAAAACCCTTCGCCAGGAAACAAAGAGGGCGGCATCACAACGCTCGAAGAAAAGTCACTTGGGGCGATTCAGAAAGGCGGGCGGGCGACTGTCACGCAGGTGTTGGGCTATGGTGAGCGTGCTACCGAACCGGGACTGGTCCTGCTGGAATCGCCAGGTAACGATGGTGTCTCGTCAACGGCTGAGGCGGTGGCCGGCGCTAATTTGATTCTCTTCACTACGGGCCGCGGTACGCCCCTTGGCGTCCCCGTGCCGACGATCAAAATCTCCACCAACACTGAACTAGCGCTCAAGAAGCCGAAGTGGATTGATTTCGATGCTGGAGTCATCCTGAGTGGCGAGAAGACTCTTGGGCAGTCGACAGACGAGTTGCTCGATTTCATTTTGCGCGTTGCTTCCGGCGAAGTCCGAGCGAAGAATGAGTTGAACGGCTTCCGCGAGATCACGATCTTCAAGACGGGCGTGACGCTGTGAT
>CAAGKR010097540.1_pt1 | contig 18563 bp, 16 predicted proteins | sample 2556971 | NCBI WGS metagenome assembly CAAGKR01 (sample SAMEA5207829, study PRJEB30636) | soil metagenome | biome: forest; feature: boreal; material: soil | place: USA | collected 2011-09 | depth 1 m | reverse complement strand
TGCGGTCATCTGCAACGAGAGCGGCTCGACCACCTTCATGAGTTACGACGGCCAGTAATGCGGTCCTCGAGGAGCGGCTCTGTTCGCCCGGTGACGTCCGGGCGGACACCGCGCAGAAGCTGCACCCGCAACCGCGGAGTCAGCGGTGGCTTGATCTGCTCTTCAGCGTTGGTGAAGCAAAGCCAGGCCGTAGCCGGTGGCCACTTCGTCATACCCGGATGCCTCGACGGAGGCGACCTGGGCCTCGAAGACGGCCATGTCGTAGTTGGTGCCTTCGTAGTCCAGCACCACCCACTCGGCGTCTTGCACACCCTCGAACCCGAAGTCGTAGATGTACCGCCGCTCTGATAGGTGGCTTGGGAATCCGTTCTCGGCCGATACCCGTGCGTCCGGCGCGATTCGAGCCAGCTGCGGCACGAAGGCTGCGTAGCGCGATTGGGTCGAGTACTGGTTGGGGTCGAACTTTCGCGAAAACGGCATGTCGCCGTAAGCCCAGCTGAAAACGAGCGAGCTGACGACGACGGCGGCCATCACGGGTCGTTTCGCTGACTCCCGCAGCCGCGCCAAGGCAAGGATCGCAGTGCCGACAACCAGCGGGATCAGGGGCGCCGAGTACTGGGAGGTGAACGAGTACTGCGGCTCGTAGTTGGACAGCAGTAGATAGCTCAGCGTTGGCAGCAGCACCAGAGCCGCCCAGCCGGCCAAAGCGCTGAGGCCCAAAAACGGTCCGAAGATGGCGACCAGGAAATAGATCTTCTTGGGCTGGAGCAATGCGCGCGCGATGCGAAGCGGATCTGTCACCAGCGTTTTTAGGATGCCGCCCGGGCTGCCTCCCACTTGCGCGTAGCGCAAGCCGATGTATGGATACGAGTGCCCGCCAGCAAAGAACGGGATCACAAGTTGTATGACCGCCGCGAAGGCAAGCAGGCTGCCCACCAACACCCCCAGCCCCAGCTTCCAGTCGCGTTTGCCCAGCAGCACGTACGCCCCGAAGCCGATGCCGATCAGCGCCATCTCTTCTTTGACGAGGAATGTGAATAGCAAGCTGAGCAGAAACAGGCCGCGCCGCCCGCGCTCCAGGAAGTAAAGAGCAAAGCCGAGGGGCGCGACCGAAAACGCGACCTCGTGAAAGTCGTAGAGGTTGATGTAGGCGAGCGGAACGAAAAGGAAATAGGCCAGCACCCACAAGACCGCGTATCCGGCAGGCAGCTTCAGCCTCGCGAGGAGATAGACCGGCCAGGCGCCCAACGCCAGTGCCAGCGTTTGGAGCACGAGCAGCGTTTCAGGGTGGGGGAAGCCGAAGTAGAGCGGCATCAAGAAGAGAAAGACGGGGGACAAGTGGTCGCCCAGCAGAGAGTGGGGGATAGGCAGCGCCTGGCTCATGGTTGATTCGAACGGTCGCCCCTGCGTGGTGTTCCAGAAGACCTGATTGAACAGCCCAAGGTCGAACCCAAATGAGTGGTACGACTCGTGACGGAGCACTGCGAGCGCTATATAAATGAGGGAGTAAACTGCCCCGAGGCCGAGCGCGACCAAGCCCTGGTGGCGCAACCACACCTCAACTGGGCGCTTCACCATTGAATAATCATCACCATCGCTTCAGGGACAATGGAGCGGATGCTCACGTCGTTGCAACAGCTTCGCTGTAGGTGACAGCTTCTACCGCGGCAAGGAGATGGCCCAGGCTATCCGCTTCCCGGCGGGCCCGGCGACGTCCCCGCGCGCTCGTGGCTCTCGCGATCGTGGGTGTGATCGTCGCATGCAGCGGCGTCGCAAGCGTACTTGCATACACCACGCTGAAAGGGCAAGCCGGCCAGCTGCAGGCCCAGCTCACGGTCCATCTGCAGGCTGCCCAGACCGAGTTGGAAGCGGCCAAGGTCAGCTTGAAGTCGGCTAACGCAAGTCATGATGAGAAGCTCATCGCCCAGGCCGACGTTCACTTCACAAGCGCGAAAGTCCAGTTCATGGTTGCCCGGCAGATCGCCGACAGCAGCCAGCTTCTCCAGCAATTGGCGGCCATGCCCTCTGTCGGGGACCAGGCCCGGTCGCGGCTCATAGCTGTTGACGGCATTGCGGATATGGGCGTGGCGATCTCGGATGCCGGTCTGGAACTGGACAAACTCGACGGACAACTCATCAAACCCGCCACCGCAGGAGGCCAGCAAGGTCGGACTCTCCTAACGGTGCTTGACCAGACAAACAAGAGCCTGGTCGTCGTTCGCGCATACCTCGATCGCGCTCAGAAGGCCGCCGCCCAGATAGACGTTGGAGTGCTTCCCGCGGGCCAGCAGGCCACCTTCCTCAGGGCTCGAGCCACGATAAGCTCAGCCCTCGCCGCGGCCGCTGAGTTCGAGCAGCTCGTCCCAATCATCACCGATGTGCTGGGAGGCAATGGCGCCCGAACGTACCTGATCGAGCAGGTCAACCCGGCAGAGCTCCGTCCAGGGGGCGGCTTCATCGGCACCTACAGCGTCCTCCGGGCCGATCAAGGCACTTTGAAGTTAATTAGAAGTGGAAACGCCACAGAACTAATCGGCAACCGGGCTGCCTTTGGCCAGCCGGGCTATGTTGCCCCACCTGGTCCATTGCGCGAATTCGTGCCAAACACCAGCTGGAGTTTCATCGATTCCAACTTCTTCCCAGACTTTCCTTCCAACGCGCAGGCGGGAGAGAGCTTCGCCCAACCCTATCTGGGCCACATCGACGGGGTCATCTCGATGGACTACTACACCGTGGCGAAGATGCTCGAGCTCACCGGGCCACTCGCGGTGCCGGGTTATCGAATCACGCTGACTTCAACCAATTTCGTTCCAATGGTGATTCAATCCGATATTGACGCGATCGACGCGACTCACAAGGCGCTATTGAGCGCCGTTGCGGGACCGCTGATGCAACGAATAGCTACACTCCCACCCGACCAGTGGCCGGCTCTGGTCGGCGCACTCAATGACCTCTCATCCGCGCGCCACCTCCAAACCTATTTCAACAACGCCACGGTGGAGAAGCAGATCGACCAGTTCGGCTGGTCGGGCACGCTGAACCCGACTGGCTCGCGGGACTACATGATGGAGGTCGAAAGCAACCTCGGTGGCACGAAGGCAAACTACTTCGTCGTTCGCCACTTCACTGTTGAGCTAACGCGCAGCGGAAGCACGGTGCACCACAAGGTGACGATCGACCTCACGGACAACATGCCCTTCACGTACCGTCCGGGTGAGTATTACAGCGCCTATCTCAGGCTGTATGTCAGCGATACCGCCTCAGCAGCTGGTGACAATCTGAGGCCCGCGAAATACCCGAACCCGGCTCCGCCCGCCGGCACGCGGATGATCGATGGGTGGGTGCCGCTCTTCCACGGCTACGGCCATACAGGCGAGGCGGTGTTCACCTATGACACGCCTTGGATTACGAATGGCCGGGGCGAGTCCACGATCTACTGGCAGAAGGAGGCCGGAACGCTGAATGACGCCATCACAGTGAAATGGAATGACGGCAGCGGCCACATCTACACTACCACCGGCGACCTCGTCCAGGATCGGGTCATCACCTTTTCGTCTCGGGGGGTCAGCCTGACCGCGGGCCAGGCGGCGCAGGCCAAACTGCCGAGCCTCAGCCTGGGCTGACCGGGCCGGCCTCGGTCCCGCAACTCACCGGGCGAAGGGCGTACGAACCAGAAGAGCGCTGGGGAGTCCCCGGATCGTGAGTCTCAAATCCGATCCAATCATCAAGTAGGCTCCAATTCCAAAGGCGGCCGAACCGACCGCGAACGCGAGGATGACGATCGGGATCGACCGCGGGTCGGTTGCAATGACGAGGATCGCGGCCGGCCCGTACGTCAGGGCTGCGAGGCCCAGCGCCTTCACCACATGGAGATACCAATCCAGGGTTCGGCTCTGGAGACATTCGCGGCAGATCCTTGGAACCATGTACGCGTAAGCGAACAGATGGTAAAAGACCCAGGAAAAGCCGGCGCCTGGAAGCCCAAACCGGAAGATCAGCACTAAGGTCACGGGAAGGACGGCGATCAGGGCGTATAGATTCAGGCGGGCCACGATCTGGGGCCGGCCTATGGCCAGCGCAAGCACGTACGGCATGTTGATGGTCGTGTTCATCCAACTCCCGAGCGCCAGGAAAACCGTCGGCAGCAGCAGCCGCTCGGCTACTGCGGCATTGAAGACATAGGTGTAGACAGGCACGGCGGCGAAGCAGATCACGGTGAAGAGCGGCAGGGTGCCGTAGCAGACGAGATCTTGCAGCTTCCGATATTGCTGCAGAAGAGCTGGCCGGTCGCCCGACGCATAGAGGTTCGAGAAAGAAGGCAAGGCGGCCTGGGCGGCGGCTCCCGTGACGAAATTCGCCCGGCTCACGGTCGACGATGCGAAACTATAGAAGCCGAACTCCGCGATCGGCAGCAGCTTGCTAACGATCACCTGGGCAGCCTGGACGTGAACAACCGACAAGGCGGAGCTCAGCATCACGTGACCCGTGAAGCCCACGTTCCGTCTGATCACCTCCATCGAAAGCGACGGAACCAGGGCTCCCCAGCCAAAGAGCCGCCCTGCCACAAGGATGTAGGCGATGACTCCAAGAATCGCGCTGGCTGAGATCCACGCCGCGACCGGATACACGTGACCTCCTACGAGCAAGAGCAGCAGGATGCCGCTTTGCTGCTCAGCTGCCACGACCACATCGATGGAATTGTTGAGCGCCATCATCTGGCGACCACGGAACAGGCTTGTGTAGAGGCTTCTTGGCAGTACCACAAGGGCCGTGCCGCTCAGGATCCGAAGTGTCTTGGTGGCCGTGCCCGGATCGATCGTCTTCAAGTTGAGCCAGTGGGTGACGAGGAGAGGCGCGGTAATCCAGATGATCGCCACCAGCAACAGGCCGACGGCCCAGTAAAGCGCTGAGGCGGTCCGGATCAGGTCGCGGATGTAGGCGGGCTCCGAATCAAATCGGCTGGACACCTCACGTACGAGGGTCGACGAGATGCCCAGCTCCATGACGCCTGCCAGCACTGACGTCAGAACCAGGTTGAAGAAGATGATCCCAAACACATCGTCGCCAAGTCTCCGGAAGATGAACCTGACCGCAATCAGGCCCAATACCAAGACGAGGCCTTGTCCGACCACGTTGTAGATGAGGTTCTTCGTGAGGCGGGTCATGATCTGGGTGGGCCTATCCTGGGTTCTCAGTCACGGTAGTGGAGTGCACCCGGGCGAATCAGCTCTGGTCGACCCAGGAGCTCGCCCAAGGTCTCGACTGGACCGCCGCCGGAACGAGTCTCCGCCCATCCTCATAAGCACATGAGCCGGGCTATGGGTAACAGGCTGCCCTGAGCCACCTGCACCTCGACGGATTGGCCATCGAATGAACGGATCACCTCGGCGTCCCTTTCGAAGTAATCGCGCCGCAAGGGTGCCACCACTGGCGACAGTCTAGGCGCGGCCTCAACGTGCCCGGGTAGTCCCGCACATGTTGACTGGGCCATCGACGAGCGCGATGCTCACCGAGTGGCAGTCAACACCGGCTAGGAGCAGCAGCCGCTACTCGGTTGATGAGATCGATGTATCTAAGAGTAGTGGCATTCCTCGAAAACCGCGACGCAATCTCGTCTTTCGCGTGAATTGTGAAGGCCGCGGGCGTTCTGACGACATCGGCCATAAGGCTTGCTAACCCATCAAAGTCGTCTGGCCTAAAGTACCTGGCATACACACCGCCAATTTCGTGGCAGATTTCAATATCGCTCAGGAACGTAGGGCGATCAAAACTGAGCGCTTCCACTATGGGGTAACCAAACCCCTCATATTGGGTGGGGAAGATGAACGCTTGGCAGTGCTCGTATAGACTCGCCAATGTTTGATCGCTGATGTCACCTGTGATTACCACGTAACTCGCAATTCCTGACTGCGTGATGAACTCCGAACATTCTGCTCCGAGGCTCGCGCGTGAACCGACGAGTACGAGCTTCATCGGCTTCCCCAAGCTTAAGAAGCGTCGAAAGGCCTGCAATAGGCTGAGAGTGTTCTTGTGGGGTGCCAGGGAGGACACATTGAGGAAATACCCCTCGGACAAATCCCAGCCTGGCGGCCCCCCCGCGCCTCCGCGTCTAAGGGGTCGAAGTCTCTCGCGATCGCACTCAAGGTAGATCACCTGAAGCTTCTCAGGGCGCACGCTGTATAGCCGAATCAGCTCATTCTTGGTGAACTGCGAATCAGTGACCACACTAGTCGCCACGTCAATGGAACGTGGAACAGAGATGCGCCGCTGAATCAGCTTGACTTTGGGCCAGTACTGGGGAAAGCGTCGGAACTGAACGTCATGAATGACCAGGATGTGACGAGCTTGCTTTATGAGCGAGCCGTAATTGTATGTATGAAGAATCACCGAATTGTCGTCAAGGCCTAACCTCCAACGAAAAGTGTTCTGGACCAAGAAGAGGTCAGTCACGTTCTTCACGCCGAATGGAACGATGTGTAGTTTGGCGGCGTACCTGGCTAAACGATCTCGCTCAGTCTCCCGGACCGCAACAAGAACATCGTCAGACTGAATTGCGTGCACGTTGTCATACAGGCAGTCCAATAGTGCGACTATGTATCTCTCATAGCCGAGCGACTTGCGGTGCTGATATGCGAGGCAGTCCACCACCACCTTCATTTTCGGTTCTGAGTGTGCCAGAAGATATGAACGAGGAACTTGACGGTATTCCGCCCGATCAACCCGCTGACGCCGACTACCAAAACATTCTGGCGTGGTCCCGAGGTCACGGAGCACTACAGTAGATTGGCTCAAGCTTCTGAGCGATGACGGACGGCCCGAACTCGTCTCGGATGAGTTCGCAACCGCGGCGGTCGAGCATCGCCCTCTCAACCGGATCAAGCAAAGCTTCTATCCGTTCGGCCAAACCTCTAGGGGAAGGTTCAGCAACTGCAACGGCGTCGCGGAGGAGCTCGACGCTTTGGCACGTTTTGGTCACAACGACGGGACGCGCATATGCCATCGCGTGGAGAACCATGAGTGGAAAGGTGTCTCTGCGGGCGGGAAGTACAAAAATGTCCCCGGCACGAATGACCCGATTGATGCCGTCTCGGCCCACGGGACCGAAGAACCGCACTCGCTGATGAAGTCCCAACCGAGCCACGAGGTTTGAGCATTCATCCGCGAATCTCGCGTCACCAATAGCGCCGACGACCGCCAGGTGCACGGACGGCGGCAGCAAAGCCACGACCTGGATGAAGAGATCGAGGCCCTTATTGGGATAGATTCGGTGCCCGTACACGAGTACGGTTGCGCCATCGGGAAAGCCCCACGATGTTCGTATAGCCGCGGCCTCGGCTCCGTCGAGGTCATCCTCGGGGAGCGACATCGGATTCACGACCTGGTACACGTTCACACATGGCCCCAGCGCCGCCGCCAACTCGGCCTCCTCCCCAGGGCTGCCGGCAATAAATACGTCGCCCGGTCGAGGCGGATACCACAACGTGAAAAGCGCGTGAATCATCCGATTCATACCTCTACGGGGCTGGATCGAGCCGTGTGGCTGGATGATGCAGCGCTTACCTTGCTGGCGACTCAGGCTGCGTGCCTGTTGAACGAGGTGATGGGGCCATTCGTGACAGTGCACGACATCCGCGTCGCGCACGGCAGCAGCGAGGAGACGCTTGGAGCCCGGGTGGAATACAGGTCCGACGCCGCCGGGCCAGGACCGCAATGTACGTCCGGGAATGCAGTGAATCTTTACACGCTTATCCAGAAGATCAAAGGTTGGCTTGACAACGGGCCGTGCCTTGGCTATGACGTCCGTTGTGACGACCGTGACCTCGTGGCCGTGGTCCGCCAAGGCGTTTGCTTGCGCGGCAGCAACCCGACCTGGGCCGCCCAGCAGGGACTGGTCCGTAACACCATGAGCCATTAAGAGGATTTTCATCTAAGTGCGCCGCGTCGGCATAATGCCATGGCCCGGCCAGCCGCTCCCGACCGCGCTCGGCTCCATTGCTATCTATAAGAAGCGTGGGTGGAATCCGCGTGGACGCCACTGAAAATCCTGTTCCGCAGGCGCGGCATCAAAGGTCAAGTCCTCGGCCATGCGCGACCCCATTGCGGTGGTAGCGCCGCGAAGTATCGGCGCAGCGAGAACTAAGCCAAGCCGCCAGAGCAAAGGTGGCACCGATACGATCCGCGGGCACCGGCCCATACCTTCAAAGATCCGCTCCGACATCGTGCGGTAAGACAGTGTCTCGCCACCAGGCACGTTGTAGGCTCGATTCCCTGTTGAGGGTGATAGAGCCGCGGACATTGCGCCGGCCGCCAAGTCGTCGGCGTGGACAGGTTGACGTTTGCCGGCTCCGTCGCCCGAAAGCGGTAGGACGCCGAATCGTCTGATCAGGTTGGCCAACCGGGTTACGCTCAGATCCTGACCTTCCGAGTAAATCAGAGTCGGTCGCAAGATGGTCCAAATGATGCCGTGTTCTTCGCAGAAGGACACTGTCTCCGCTTCTGCCGTGGCTAACCGATGCGCGATCGCGCGCTCAGCGTGAATGGGGGACCGCTCCTTCGTGAATCGGCTTGTTGAGGAGAATGCGACCAAACGACGAACCCCTGCGGCGTACAGGTCCGGGAGCGCTTGGGGCAGGAGCCATATCGACGAGATGCTGAATGCAAGTTTCGGGCGTACGTTCAAACGTAGATCCAGGGTCGCCAGGTCTGCGGTGACCCAAACAATGCCCGGTGCTGGTGCCTGGCTGCGGCGACTGACCGCGACAATTTCGATGTGGGCCTCCGCTAACCGCACAATCAGGTATCGCCCCACGAGGCCGCTTGCCCCGAGTAGAAGAACTGGAGAGGGAAGGGACCGGAACGTGCTCAAACGCCGTTCCGCGAATCCGCGATACCGATTGCTATGGCCTCGGAGACTGTTCCGACCGGAGTCCACTCCACACGGAATGCTCCATTGCGGTGGACAGCACGAAATTCCGCACCCTGACGCTGCAATCATCAACCCGGTACTCGTCAGGAATGGCCGTCTTAGAGTGGTCGACGCAAGCCGCATCGATGGCGGCGATGACTCTCTCGGGGCGTAGGTCGGTCATGATGATCGAACCGCTGTCAAGTGCCTCAGGCCTTTCGATCGACGACCGTAGGGTCACAGCGGGGAATCGCAGAATTGAGGACTCCTCGCTGATGGTGCCGCTGTCGGACAGAACGCAGACGGCCTTCATCTGTAGGTGGTTGTAGTCGAGGAAGCCGAACGGTTCGCTGAAGTCGATGCCGGACAGGTCGGCCTTGTTGTCGAGTGCGTGGAGTCGGGCGCGGGTTCGCGGATGCGTGGATACGACTATCGGTTGAGCCCAGTGGTCTCGCACCGCTACCAAACAGTCAAGCAGTGCTCGCAGCCGGAAAGGGGCATCGACATTTTCTTCGCGGTGGGCGCTCACGAGGAAGTACGGTTGCTCACCAAGTCCGAGGCGCGAAAGAACATCGGATGCATCTATCTTGTCTCGGTAGTGGGCCAGGACCTCGAACATTGGTGAGCCCGTGAGCATTATCCGGCGCGGATGTAGCCCTTCAGCCAAGAGGTTGCGGCGAGCATGCTCCGTGTACACCAGGTTGAAATCGGCAACATGGTCGACCAGCCGGCGCATTGTCTCCTCCGGCACGTTTTCATCGAAGCAGCGGTTTCCCGCTTCCATGTGATAGACAGGGATATGGAAGCGTTTTGCCATGACAGCCGAGATTGCGCTGTTGGTATCACCCAAAACCAAGAAGGCGTCTGGCTCCTCCAGGCGCAGCACCTCTTCCGTCTTTCGAAGCGTATCGCCGAGTACTGCTCCCAAGCTCGACGTGTCAACGTGAAGTACATGGTCCGGTGGCCGGAGTCCCAGCTCATCGAAGAAAATCCCGTTCAATCGATAGTCCCAGTTCTGACCGGTGTGTACCAGGATGTGGGTGACACTCCCATCGAGGCATGCAATAACCCGCGACAGCCGGATGATTTCCGGTCGGGTCCCGACAACGGTCATTACCTTCATGCGGGTTCTTTGGCGAGCCGGACTGGTTCTGAGTAAGTGTCGGACGATCCGGAATCCGGGATCTCGTTCGCCCAGAAGAGAGTCATCAGCTCGTCTTGGCCTGTGTTGGTGATCGAGTGGGTCCACATCGTTGGCATGTCAACCATTGCTGGACGACTACCGAGAACGCTGAATCGGACGACTGTTTCATCGAATAGCCGTCTGAGCGAGATGGTTGCTTCGCCACGGAGCACCAAGAAACGTTCAACCTTGCGCAGATGGAAATGATCACCACGGGCAACACCTGGCCGGGTGGATGAACAGAACACGAGAGACTGGCCTCCGCGGCCCCGCACGCATTCAAAGAGCCCTCCTCGGCTGTCCGACCTTACCTGCGGATAGAAGGGGTACAGGTCGGGAAAACAATAGGATCGATAGGTATTGAACAGTGCCCGATCGAACGGACTGCTGAGATCAGGTATATCCCCGACTGCGTAGAGGTCGCGGAAGCCCTGCAGCTTCGTCAGCACTGCTGAGACCTTGGCCGGTACGCCTTCGGGCTGAAACACACCTGTCATGCGTCCGTCGACCAGTTCCAGCATATGGTCGACGGCATCCTGCACGTGCAGCAGAGGTACGACGCGGTCCTCCATGATCTGTGGCTTGCCACCGTGCGCGAGCAGGTGACAGAAGGTCGCAACCACTGAGTTGTAGTGCGGTCTGCCGTGCTCGCCAAAGAGGTTGGGGAGACGCACATCAGACACATGCGCTCCGGTCCGCTGCCCCCATGCACTGAGGTGGTCGGCGGCCGCTTGTTTCGTCTGCCCGAACGGTGTGGCGTTGCCGCCCTGAATTGAATTCGCGTAAACAATGTGCGGGCGAGTTCCCGTCTGGTCAAGTGAATCCGTCAACTGTTGCGCCAGCAGCACGTTGTCGTCCATGAGCGCATCGGTGGTGGAACGGTTCACACCTGCGAAATGGAGCACCGCATCAACACCGGAAAGCGCCGAGTCCAATCTCGCTCCCGCGACAGCCACCGCCCTCGAAATGGGGACGATCTCGTCCGTGGCCCGCGCTCGCAAAGTGCAGCGGGCGTGCCAACCAAGGAACCCGTCGGCCCCGGTCACTGCAATCCTCAGGCGCCGGTTCCTCTCAATTGCGCGATCTCCGGTAACTTGAGCAGGAGCTGCGTCACGCCGGCGGCATCCAGTCGCTCAACGTTGTGCGATGTGTAATCGTCGACAGCGGTCCGAATCCGATCGCCGGTGTCGAAGAATAGCCCGTAGTCCAACGAGCGGGCGTCAAGAGGCACTCTGAAGTACTCGCCTCGATCCTCGGCGTGCGCCACCTCCTCACGGCTGAGGAGCGTCTCGTAGAGCTTCTCGCCGTGCCTGGTGCCGATTATCGCCATCCGTGGCTCGACCCCGAAGACTCCGGCCACCGCATTGGCCAGGTCCTGCACCGTGCAGGCCGGGGCCTTCCGGACGAAGAGGTCGCCCGACACCGCATTGCTGAATGCGTGCTCTACCAGGCCCACCGACTCGGCCAGTGACAGGAGGAATCGGGTCATCTTCGGTTCGGTGATGGTCATCGGTCGGGCCGCCTTGATCTGTTCAGCAAACAGCGGAACCACAGACCCTCGCGAACAGAGAACATTTCCGTAGCGGACTATCGACACTGTTGTTGGTGACCCTGGGTTGTTGCGAACGAACGCTTGCGCTGTCTTCTCCATCAAGGCCTTGGTCATGCCCATCGTATTGATGGGATAGACTGCCTTGTCCGTACTGAGGCAGACGACCGAACGCACGCCGGCGGCGGACGCAGCTTCGATGACATTGGCGCTGCCAATAACGTTCGTTCGAACAGCCTGCGCTGGAAAGAACTCGCAAGACGGAACTTGTTTCAGTGCGGCCGCATGGAAGACAAGGTCCACTCCCCGCATGGCGTCCGCGACGCTGGCATAGTCGCGGACATCACCCAAATAGAATCGGCTGCGCGGATCGCCTAGTCTCCGGCGCATATCGTCCTGTTTCGCCTCGTCACGGCTGAAGATCCTGACCTCGGCCACGTTCTGAGTGAGCAGTCGCGTGGCCATGGTCGACCCGAACGAGCCCGTGCCTCCCGTGATGAGTACGGTCATTCCGCTCACATCAAGCGACATCTTTGCCCTCGATGTTCGCTCCCGACAGGAGACGTTCCAATCGATCAACAGCAGTGTTCACCGCGAATTCCGCCTCGTACGCCTTGCGACCGCGCTGTCCCATCGTTCGCAAGGCAACTGGTGAGGCGGCCAACGCGGCCCGGATGGCGGTCTCCAATTCCTCGACGTTGCCCGGAGAGCACATCCAACCGGCCCCTGCCCGTGCGATCACGCCGGCGGCGTCTCCGAGGGCGGCCACGATAACCGGTTTTCCGCAAGCAAGAGTCGCCGGGAGCTTGCTCGGCATCGCAACCTGTGCCAGTGGATCGGAGCGCAGGCTGACCAGGTGGATGTCACCAATCGACATCAGCCGAGTCATGTCCTTGATCGGCCAGCGACCCAAGAAAGAGATGTTTTCTAGTCCCTCGCGTTTAGCCTGGGCACGCAGCCGAGGCTCAGCAATGCCGCTGCCAGCCACGATGCAGTGAAAGCTTGGCTCATCCCTAAGTCTCATGCATGCCTCGACAAGGACGTCAAGACCCTGAGGCTCGCCGATCGCGCCTGCGTAGAGCAGGACGGTCTTGCCGTTGATACCGAGATCAGCGGCTAGGGTATCGTCTCGTTGCGTTGGGTGGAAGATCGACTCGTCTACCCAGATGGGGACATATGACAGCTTGCTTCGGGGCACCCCTCTTTGAGCCAACAACTCGATTTGAGCACGTGACGTGCATGCCACAGCATCCGCTACCTCGTAGGTCATCGACAACCATTTGTCAAGCCCGCGTCGTACCAAAGGCCATCCGAACAGCGAGTCTCCAAATCCGCTCGCTTGCAGACTCTCTGGCCAGAGATCCATGACATGCATCACCACGCGCGGGCGGTAGCGGGACTTTATGATCCAGGCTGGCAGTCCAACTGTCGGCGGCGAGTTGTATACCCATAGTGCCTCGATATCTCTAAGCCAGCCAGTGCCGACTGCGGACGCGGAAATCGCGAAGCTCCCGTAATTGAGTAGGCGCCCCACTCCCGACGCTCCGTGGCTTGGAAAGAGCGCCACTCGCCTGACGGGCACTTCAGACTCATTAGCGTCACGTCTCCAGGTCATCCGGTAGCCGGCGTAGATACGTCCCGCAGGGAAGTTAGGAAAGCCGGTTAGGACGCGTACGGAGTGTGCTCGCCGACTGAGCTCTCGTGCCAGGACGGCTGGAATGGTAACCGGCTCCGGCTCGTACCACTGGGACAGGAGCCCGATTCGCAACTAACGTCCCCCGAAGGCAAGGAGCGGAGACGGTCCTCCGCGCACTCGATCTAAACCGCCGACGTCGCCAGAGCCTAAGCGTGCACCGCGCCAATGAGTTTGATTGGATTGCGCAGAGGCGACGGACCGCTCGCATGCGTTCCACAGAATGTGGTCGGGCAAGTCTCTGCTGTCAGCTAAGCTCCGGGCGCCTGTAGCCCGCGGACCGTCTGCGCGACCAATCCGACTGACGCGTCGAAGCACGGCTCGTCGCGTGGCGTTGTTCGAGCGACCTGAGCACACGCCGGAAATTCTCTTCCATATTGATCTTTGGCCGCGGCAAGCGGAGTCACGGGTCCGGCCCCTTGGGCACTTCGTTGGTACTGTCAAGCTTCGAGCGACACAGCCCCACGCCCAACCAGAACAGGCTTGCCCCAACAAACGACTCCATGGTCGCAGACGTCAAACCGTTAACTACAATCAGGACGATTGTCACGGGCCCGACAAATTCATAGTTGCCGCCGTAGAGAAGGGCCGGACGAAGAGCCCCCGCGCGAACTACGACGCTTGCTACCCATACAGTGATGGCGAGAAGTGCTGGCAGTCCGATCTCGGCTGCCACTTTTAGCACGGAGCTCTCGCTCACACGAGTGCCCACAAGGTTGTCCGCTGGGGATAAGGGGTTCAACCCCAGTTCCCTGATCGCTCTGGACTCACTCAGAGCCCCAGGACCGGCTCCAAGCAACGGATTGTCCGACGCCAGGTGAAGCGCGGCCTGCCATCGGCTCGCTCGGATGGAATCGTCGGGGCGAACAAAATGAGTGCCTGCAAATATTGCCGCCAGAAGCATGCAAACAACCACCCCTCCCAGCAAAGCTTGTGCAACGGGCCTTGAACGCATACGCGCCATGGTCAGGACTATTGTGAGGAGAACTCCGACTCCGGAAAGAACAATCGCCTCTCGTGAGCCGGTCATACCACCAGCAACCGTGAATATCGAAGCAAGCGCCCAGTTGCGAGCGCGATGTGTCGATACGCCGCCCGCCACCCACGCCACTCCTGCGCTTACACCGTACAGCGTGCCGGTCGCGAGCCCACCTGCTGTCAGCGAGCCTGTTGTATTCCAGCTTGGACCGACTACCGCCGACAGATCCGGCCATGCGATGAGGCCAAGACGGACCGCAAGCATCCAAACCGCATTGATGAGCAAGCTCCCGGTGGCGATCCCCAACGTGGTTGCTATGTGTTGCGAGGTGACGAGCAATCTCGGCACAATGAATCCAATCGGGACATACACGAAGTACGGAGCGAGATCCGCCAGGTTTCTAACGGAATGTATTGCGGCGGATGCGATGACGAGGGCGAAGTAAACGGCGAAGAGGACATCCACCCGCCGAATGCGTGCTCGAGCCGGAAGCGTAAGAGCAATCAGTAGGGTCGCCGCGACGATGGCCTCCTTCCATAGATTGGGGACGCCGAAAGCCACAAGCCCGGCGTGAAGAGGGAGAAGGGCAGCCAGGACATAGAGAAGGCCTCTTCCGATGCCCGCTCTCCAGTGAGGCTCCTTCCAATCCGACGCCCACCGCCCAGACCTTGCGTAGGTCTCTTTTGCGACCGCCCGAAGCTCCATCAGGTCCGCTGGCGCGGTCATGGATCCAGGAACACGGCTTGCGCAGGTCTGACGGGTGGGCGGCCGAGGTATGCCTGACGCACGGTGCTCCACATCACGCTGAACAGGCGACCGGACCAGGCGGAACTACCAATTGAGCTTCGAGATCGGTGAAGAATTCGTTCAGCGACATGGCGCGCTAGGCACCCAAAATAGGCGGCGACTGCGACCAACGTCGTCTCCCACGGGGAGCCGTGAATCTGAAAAAAGGTCGCGAATGCGCGAGCGCCTTCCAGCCGCCTGGCCTCGTGCTGGGAATTGGATGAGGAATGGGCCTTGTGATGCGGAACGCGGACGCTGCGATCGACGGCCACGCGGCCACCCGCTGTGCCAATGCGGATGCAAATGTCGATGTCCTCGCAGTTGAAGAAGAAGGCCTCATCCCAGCCTCCGACCAGGTCCAAGCATTGCCGGCGCACTAAAAGGCAGCTGCCAGAGACGACGTCAGCGTAGTAATGCCGGTCGCGACCATGGAAGTCCAGAGCGCTTAGCGGCGCTTTCGAGCGTGTGAGGCCAAGGTACATGGCAGCGACAATCCACGGTGTGGGCGTCGGGCGCGCGACGTCGGCTTGTGGCTGACCATCCAGTGTCGTCGTAAGCGGCGCGACAGCCCAGATGTCTTCGGGCACGTGGGTCGTGAGCCGGCGCAAGTCGTCGGAGGAAACTGCGATATCGGGATTGACGAAGGCGATCCACTGGAAGCCTGATCCGACCTCAAGAGCACCCCTGTTGCATGCCGCTGAGTAGCCGGCGTTCGTCGGCATCCTGACCACTCGCACCCCCGCCTTCGCCGCGACGTCAACCGATTCATCCGCCGATCGGTTGTCGACGACAACAACGTTTGCCGCGGATGAGGCAATTCTCTGCAGCAGTTCTCGCAAAGGCGACGCAGAATCTCGGGTGACAACCACGATGCCGACGGACGGCGGTTGACCCTGATCACCCGCCTTTTCAGGAGGGGTGGCCGGAAGATCCTCTGATAACGGATTCGTCAGCGTTGGTTCGTACCTGAAGGAATCATTCAAAATCACGAGTGTGGACGGATCGTTGCGCGGGGCACTTCCATAGACCACGCCGGCACTGCCGCCAAAGACTATCAGGGCGACGCCGCATCAGGCCCGGAGCCATGCCGCATATGCGGCAACTTAGAGGGCAATCGGTCGTTCGCGGCGCGAGAGATGATGTTCGGCACCCGCGAAGAATTCCCTTATTACGAATGCGCTCGATGCGGCTGCCTGTGGATTGCAAGGGTGCCTGATGACCTGTCCAGGCAGTACGGCGCGGGATATTACTCGCTGAAGGAGCCGGCCCTGCGAATGTTCGTGCGACGCCACCCCGCCCTTTATCGGGCGGCGCATTATGCCAGGCACCACGCTCCGCTCAGCTTGCCGGAGTGGTGGCCTTCGAAGCGAATGTCGCGGGCTGCTGGCATCCTTGACGTCGGCTGCGGAGTAGGCCTCCTGCTCCTCTACCTCAAATGTCTTGGCTACACGAATCTGTTGGGAATCGATCCCTTCATCAAAGAAGAAATCCGGATACCCAACGGTCCGACAATTCTGAAGAGGTCCATGGGAGAGATAAGTGGTCAGTTTGATCTGGTCATCATGAACCATTCACTCGAACACATCGCTGACTCTGGGTTCGTGTTCGCCGAGCTGAAACGTCTTCTTGCGCCAGCTGGCGTGGCGGTCATTCGTACGCCGGTCGCTTCTAGCCAAGCGTGGCGAGAGTACGGTTCGGATTGGGTTCAGCTCGATGCGCCTCGCCACTTAGTGGTCCACACGGTGCGCAGCATTGAAATCCTGTCGACAGCCAGTGGCTTGAGCTTGGAGAGAGTGGCTTATGACTCGACAGCGTTCCAGTTTTGGGGAAGTGAGCAGTATCGGCGCGGCATCTCGTTGACCGATCACCGCTCATACCTGCTGTCCCCGCGCAAATCGATCTTTACTCGACAGGAGATCGATGAATTCAGCCGGCAGGCGATGGAGCTGAACAAGAGTGGCGCGGGTGACCAAGCCTGCTTCTACTTACGACACCAGATACCAGCTGATCGGCCAGTCCAGGCCTAGCTGTACCTTCTCCGAGTGGCATTGATCCGCTTCCTTTGCTCCGCTTGAAGGTGACCAGGCTCATTGCAGTTGCGGGCCCCGAACTCCCTTCTCGGCGCGCCTCGTGATCGCCGCCTTCATCATTGCGGGACTCGGATCGTTGGGCGTGGCCGTTGTTTGCAGCTGGCTGGTGGTGAAGAACGCTTCGCGATTGGGGCTGATGGACGTGCCAAACGCTCGCAGTTCGCATGAGTCCGCCACGCCGCGCGGGGGTGGCCTCGGAATCGTCGCGGGCGTGGCCGCCGGGATTCTTCTCCTCAACGCGTTCGGCACCGGGAGAAACCAACAGCTCGACACCCTGCTCCTGGGTGCCGCGGCGATGGCCGCCTTGGGTGCTATTGAAGATCTTCACCCGGTGCGTGCCGCCTATCGGCTCTTGGTTCACCTCCTTGTTGCGACGGCGGTGGTGATTGCACTGGGCGGAGTTGGCCGGTTGCCACTTCCGCCGCCACTTGATCTGGCCGTCGGCTGGTTGGCCGTGCCTTTCGCGGTGGTCTGGCTGGTGGGTGTTACCAACTTCTATAACTTCATGGATGGCATCGATGGGTTAGCTGCTGGGCAAGCAGTTGCCAGCTGTCTCGGAGTCGCGGTGGCGGCCTGGTCGCTCGGTGCAGTTCAGCTTGCGCTCGTCCTGGCGGCATCGGCGGTCGGGTTCCTCGTTCTCAACAGGCCGCCTGCCAGGATCTTCCTGGGCGACGCGGGGAGCACGTCGCTCGGGTTCGCAATAGCTGGCTTACCGCTGTTAGCCCCAGCGGGGCAGCGCCCGATGGCACTGTTCGCGGTCGCCGTCGGACTGACGCTGTTCCTCCTGGATCCTGTCGAGACCCTTGTTCGCCTCGCACGCGCCGGGCACCGCATCGGAACCGCTCATCGCTCGCATTCCTATCAGCTTCTCGCCTCGACCCAGGGCCGGCGGGTTATGGTGGCCGGAGCCCTAGTAGCTGCTGGTCTGGTGCTTGCTGTTGGAGGCGGCTTGGCTTATCGGGCGCCTTGGGTCGCCTGGCCGGTTGCCGCGCTTGCTCTGGTCGTTTACGCGGTGGAGAGGTATCTGGCTGGTCGTTCAAATTTGCGACCTGCAGGCTGATGATCTACCGCACCTGAGCTAGGGGACAGCCTCCTTCGCGCCGACCTGCTTGGATTGGGACACGCGCTCCTCTTCCACAGTTGGGATTGCGCGAGCCCAAACCGATTGCTTTAATGCGCGTGCGAGCTCCGTAGACCTCTGATCTTTGGCGAGCTCGCTCAGGTGTTGGATCGTCCATTCGAGGTCCTCAACTCGTTCCGGCATCGGGGTCACGACCTCGCGGATCGACGCGTGCGTCGTCGAACGCCAGCCTTCTCCCGGACCTAGCAAGTCCTCGCTCAAACGCTCCCCATGCCTGACGCCGGTGAATACCACCTC
>CAAGKR010420654.1_pt1 | contig 18571 bp, 21 predicted proteins | sample 2556971 | NCBI WGS metagenome assembly CAAGKR01 (sample SAMEA5207829, study PRJEB30636) | soil metagenome | biome: forest; feature: boreal; material: soil | place: USA | collected 2011-09 | depth 1 m | reverse complement strand
GTTTCCTTCACATAAAGAAATTCGCGGAAGAGAAGATCGTTCAATTGAAGCAGCGTATATGACGCGAACAGTTCGCACTCTTGGCACAGGAAGGAGTTCAACCCCTTCAGGCGCAGCTGGTGTTTCTGCTGTTCTCGTTCCTTCCTTCACGACCTATAATGATGTGTTCTCGCTTTCTATGAAGCAAGCAGGAAACAACGTATTCACATACGAAGAAATGATGCAGAATCAAATCGAGAATCTTTTGAAGAACTTCTCGAAAGGAAATGAAACGAATGCTGTAAATTACATCTACAACAATCGCTCACAGAAAAATATCGGAGTTGCTGATGGCACTTTCAACGCAGCGAACTATGTGTTTGAGATCAACGATTCTTTGAACGGAAACAAAGCGATCCTCATCACAGGAACAAACATGGTAGAAAATTTGTACGGAGGAATGGCTCTTACAATCTTCTGCGATTCTATTGCGTACAACAAATTTGCACTCGCAGCGCAACAAGGAGCAGGCAACGCAACGAACACTTCATTTCAGTTCAACGGAAAAACTTACGTTCACTCAATCGAACTGACTGCGAAAGCAATCGTACTCGGTTACAGCAAAGGATTTTGGATCGCTGCTGCTGACGGAACTTTCGGCATCCTCGATTGGATTCCTAAAGAGAACAGAGAAGGACGCATTCAGAACACAGCGAAATGGAGCATGTTCAGCAACCCTATCGATGGACTTGATTATGCCGTATATACTTATGGCGTTCCTCAGGACAGCACAGGAACAGGAGGATGGACACAAGATTGGCTCGATAACTTCGAGTTCTCAATCGACCTCGCGCCTGAAATCGCTCCTACTGACATCGAAGGAGCAAACGAAACTGTTCTTCAGGCATTCGCACTCGTTTAAAGAAACCCGGATCGGGCAGGCGTAGAAATACGCTTGCTCCTCCAATAAAAAGTAAAAACAAAAAAACAATCATAAAAAAAACAGAGCATGAAAAAACTTCTTTCAATTTTCGCAATAGCAACAATCTTCGCTTCAGCAGCAAGCGCACAGGTTTACAGCAAGCCTTATTCAGGCAGGGCGCAGGACACGATTCACAAAAGCACAACGATACTTTCGCCTTCTGTGAATCTCATCAATTCAGATGGCGTTAAATGTCTGGTCCTGCAAGTTGCAACAGACAGCGTAAGCGGAACGCCTGACACGAAATATGTTCTGCAACGCTCGACTGACAATGTTCACTTTTATAGCATCGCAGGAGATACGCTTGCGCCTGTGTATATTGGTGTAAATGCTGTTCATCCTTCTGTAAGCGCAAATCTTACTGTGAATCCTTATTCATTCGCTTACGCGAGAGTAAAAATTTACACAGGAGCAGGAACGCAAAAATCAAAAACGTATGTAACATTTTTCGGCATCAAAGCTGGAGTAAAATAATATGTTCAACATTTTAATATTCATATCGCTTATGCTCAATCCTGTTACCCTCGCAACGAAATTGACAGGGTTAATTGGAGTTCGTCAGCCTGTCAATCCTGAATATCAGATCATTGACGCAGCGAATCAAGCAAGTAGATCGGGATATTACCTTAACGACAATCCTTTCGTCAAGGTAGAATTCATAAAAGATTCTCAGGACTATGTAGGGAGCAGCGATGTTGATTTCAACATCTTCATTCGAAATAAAATCTCTACATCGATCATAAATGTTGGCAACGCGATCTTCAATGAGCAGGACTATATTGATCGTCAGTTGATCTACAAAAATGCGCTCAACAAGTTTTCACAAACTGATCCTTCAGGAGTAAACACATACACGCTGCCTGCTGGCTTCAATTGTTATTGGTTTCAAATATCGAAAGAAAAAAATATTGCTTTCAAGATCGAAAGAGTATTTCTTGAATTTGATGGTAGCGGGGATATTACACTTCTTCTTTTCAATACGGCAGACCTTAAAACGCCTCTGAAAACAAAAACGATTTCAGTCACATCGCCTTGTCAAGAAGTTCTTCTTGATTGGGTTTGTGATAACACAGGCAACGGATATAAAGGTGATTACTATCTCGGATATTTCTCTGACGGAATGACAATCAAACCATACAGGAGAGAATATCGCGATGGAACTGTAATGTCGATCATCGACAAAGTTGATTATGAAAGAGCGTGTTTCGGATCATTTACTGATCTGAGCAAGCCATTCGATCTTCTTGGCAGAACTGTTTACAATTATTACAATGGCGTAAATCCTGACATCACAGTTTATGAGGACTTCACAGATATGATGATTCAGAACGAAAAATTGTTTGCTCGCGCAATTCAACTCGACTGTCAAATAAACATGCTTACAGAGGTCATCGCTTCTGTGCGTAGTAATCGCAACGAAAGGATTTCGAATCAGCAGATCGCGAATATGATGGCTCAGATTGAAGGAGAAACAGGCGATGGGAATGCAAAGGTAAAAGGATTGCGCCCTCAGTTTTACGGAGCAATATCAGCGATCAAAAAAGAATTTAGTAAGCTGCGCGAGGGGTATTCAGACGCAGGACAGATAATGTTTGAAACAATTTCGTAAGGATGAAAACATGGCATTATTCAGACGATGTGATCCTGATGGAGTTGACAAAGTAATTGATTCTCTACAAAGAGATTTGTTCGTTGAATTAGAAAAAAACTTTGGTTGGACTAAATACGATTCTTATGATCGTGTTTATCGAAACAAAAAGGGATCAGACATAATACCTGAAGCCTACATCGGTAAAGGAGAATATGTCGAAGTCCTGCTGAATGACAAAATAAACGTAACGAGTTTCTTTCTTGCAGACGAAAAAAGAGTTTACGACTACAAGAAATTTGTTTTCACTCAGACTGTTTCGTTCATTGTTCAGGCAGATTTGAAAAAATTATTTCCTGATCTGAAGAACAGAGGCGATGAAAAAATGATCGATGATGTTTGGAAAGCAATCGGAAATATAGGTTGGAACTCTAATACGGAAGAAATAGTTACAGGAGTTGAAAAAGTTTATGATTCTTTGAAATTAAGTTACGATAAAAAATATTATGACGATATGAGTAGGTTTTCGGTAGCAAGATTCAATATTACGATGATCTACATAAATAATAACTGTACAACACAAGCACTTTAAAATGGGAAACTTCAATTCAGATTTTACAAATGCGCCTGAGAACGCAGACAAATATTCAGCACAGGCATTTTCGCCTTCATGCTCAGACAGTATGAGCGTAGCAATTCAGATCGATACAAACTCAATGGGTAATGCAGGAAGTGGAAATTATACTGTACTTGGCTCAAATGTTTCTGCACTCGAAGCAGACATGATTCCTGTAAAGGATGAATCAGGTTCTTCAGGATCGTTCGCAATGGGAACTGCTTTTGTAAAACAGTTTTTCCCTTATAAATATATAGGGATAAAATATGCTGCGAATGGTGATGTTGCAGCCGGAACATTCTCTGTTAAATACGAAACAAAAGTTCAAAGAGTAAACATTGCTTAATTGTTATGAATGAAAATGAAACTCGAATCGGTACTGTTAAATTTTGGCACGATCAAAAGGGATATTCATTCATCATTGATGACGAAACAAAAAAGGAATACTACACTTACAGAAAAAATCTCGCTGAAGGTGTAACAAGATTAACAGGAAACATCGAGGAAGGTATCATTGAAAAAGTAACTTTTGAATTGAAAGATCACAGCGGGAAAGACAGAAAACAAATTCACGCGATAAACGTAAAACCAATAAACTAATTTTTAAATAAACAAAAAATGCCAGTAACTAATTACCCTCAACAAGTTTGCGTAAAAACATGCGACTGCAATGCTACTCTTGCAAATACGAATATTGGCTGTGTTACAACCAAAGCAGTTGAAAAGCAAACATGGATCATGAACGAAATCGGATCGACAGGAGCAAAAAACTTCATTGATCTTACTGTTGCTCTTGACGATACTTATTTTTCAGCTTTGATAAATGCAGCAAATCCGCTCAATCGTTTATACCCGCTGCCTGAAATTAAAAACGTAAACGATGTGCGCGACAAGCCTGTTGTTTACACATGGAAAGACGGAACGGAAGTGTTTGTTCGTGATGGTGTTCGCAAATTTGAAGGTGCGTTTCCTCCTGATGTTGCAAGTCCTCAATTGCTCGGGATCCTCGAAGGGCAACGCTGCGCTGTTCCTTGCAAATTCGCTATCGATGCAAACGGAACTATATGGGGAAAAATCTCTGCTGACGGAACAAAATTATATCCTGTGAAAATGGACGCGAAAAGCATCGCAGGGATTTATGTTAATTCGACAGACACAGAGCCAACAATGCTCATGTATTCCTTCAATCTTCACCCTTCAGAAAGAGATTGTCAGCTTCGCGGAATTCCTGCTGCTCAATTGACAGGCGATATAAATCCTTTGGATTATGAAGGATTGATGGACGTTTACGGAAAAGTAATTACCTGTACTGCGACAAAACTTGTAATCACGCTCTACAATCGTTGGGGAAATCCTCTCGCGCCTGAAACTGTAAAGAATCTTTTGGTGGGCGATTTCACAATGACAAAGGTTGCTTCGCCTTATACTGCTACGCCAAGCCCTGTCGCGTTAACAGGAACAGGGGCTGTATTCTCTGAAGCAAGCGGAACATATTCTATAACATACAAAACCTCTGATGACCCAAGTGTTACAGATCATTTGTCTTTGATAGGAAGTAAGGTCGGTTATGATTTTACTGCGCTCACAGCAACAACGATAGTCGTATCTTAATCGGGACGATTTGAAATAAGTATTGTCATAGTTTTAGTTTTCAAACCCTCGATAATAATCGGGGGTTTGTTTTTTAAAAAGGAATATATGTTTGAAGCATTGATACAAAAATTCGAGGCACTTGCTTCGATAGATCAGAACGAAATGATTCATGAAGTCTTGAATGATAAAGAACTTCAGGCTGATATTGTCGCTCTGAATCAATCACAGCTTTATGACGAAGGAGTTACAGCAGACGGAAAATCAACAGGCGATTATTCTCCTGTTACGATCACTCATTACAAGCCATTAGCACAGGCAATGGGGCGCGATGGAGAAACAGCGCACATGACCGGAAAAGATTCAGGCGAAACGTATGACAGTATGAGGGTTGATAACAGAGGCGATGAATTCGATGTAATTGCTGATGATCGTAATGGTGTTTTTACTCATCCTTTCAAATACGGAAGTCTTGTTGGCGGTCTTGGATTAACAGAAGAAAGCAAAGAAAAAATAATTCCTTCAATAAGAAACATTTTAATTGAAAACATCAAAGAAAAAATCGCTGCCTAAACTTCCTGAACACTATACAGACATTGATGATCTGAATATGTTGTCTTGGATTCGTATTCACAAAAAAAAGGATATGATCTATTTGTTGAAGAAGCCGAAAAAAATAAATGAAGCGCAGCGCAAAGAGTTGAATAAAGTATGGGATAAAATTTATTATGAATACATTTTAACCTTTGGATTTGGTGATGCTTTCATGAACGAGATAGATCAAAAACTTAAAATAGCAAGATTAAAAAACAAGCAAGTCATAACCGGGGATGATTCACTTATAAACATCATTCGAGCAAACGAAATAAAATTACAGGGGATTCAAAAAAGAACAACAGGATCGGATATTTATAAAACAAAAGAAGCAATCGAAAAGAAAATAGGAATAAGAATTCCTCTCGCTGAATGCTCTGTAAGAGAATTTTACTCGTATTTAAAAAACATGAAATAAGAAAATGCCAGCAGTTAAATATACCGATTTAGTAGAAGCAGAAGCACTCGTAAAAGTCGCTGAAGATGCTCGCGTTGCCATTTCTGTCCTTAATGAATTGATTTCAAAACAAAAATTAGTAGCTGGCGAGAACAATAAGCCATCTTCAGGAACAGGAGCGCAGAAAAAAAGCGAAGAAGATTTGATTAAGGTAATGAGGGATAAGATCACCGTCATTGAAAAATCAGATGCTGTTCATAAAGAATATCTGCAAACACAAGTTCTTTTAAAGCAAGCCACAAAGAATGAAATGGATGCAACGAAGGGATTGACTTCTGCATATCAGGAATTACAGAACAAGAAAAACGCAATGGAAAAACTCGCTAAAGATTCAGCAGCGAGAGAACTTCTTGATGGGAAACAGATCAGCGCAAAAACTCAACAATTAATCAAAGATAGCGCAGCGTATAATAATTCTCTGAAACAAATTGATTACACGCTCGGAAATCATCAACGTAATGTTGGTAACTATAATGAAAAATTAGGAACGCTTTCGAAATCATTGAAGGGATTTGGCGCATTAGGTGGAATGCTGACGCGAGCGATAGGCGTTGATCCTGAAGCGTTCATGGCAATTAAGGAAGCAGGAATGGCGCTGAAAGATATTCGCCATATTTCAGAAGGAACAAAACTTGCAAAGGAAGGCGAAGCAGCAGCGAACATCGCTAATACAGAAGCACTCGTTGCAGAAACAGCAGCGCAGGAAGGTGAAGCAGCAGCAGCAGCACTTTCAACAGGGGGAATATTGTTATTGGTAGGGGCATTAATTACAGCAGGAGCAGTAATTTATGAATATATAACTGCTGCAAAATCTCAGGAGATAATTGATAATAAATTACGACAACTTGAACAACAACGCTTCGAAGAAGAAATGGAGCATAATAAAAAAAGAAGGGAAGCATTGAGGGATCAGAACAAAACCAGCATTCAAAAGATGGTGGATGAAGGCAAAATAACTGTTTTTGCACAGAAAAGAATTGAAGTCGAAGGCGATGCAGCAGGAGAAAGAGCATTGAATACAGCAAAAGAATCTTTGGAAATAAAATCCTTGTCAAAAACTTATTTGGATGCTGGATATAGCTACGCAACAATACAGAAATACAAAGAGGAAAACATAAAAGGGTTTGATCTGATAACAAAAAAATATGCACAGAAAGAAGTTGACGTTGCAACCGAAAGGAAAACAAAGTTGATGCAGATCGCAGAGGAAGAACACAAGCAAAACATGGAGGATGGCGCGAAGGCAGTTGAAGCTCAAATGGATTTCTTTGATAAAAAAGAAAAACTGCAAGAGAAAAAAGAATTAGAATCAAAAAAATCATTGTGGTCTGAAGAAGAAAAATTCTTAACCGATTTGAGAATTAAGGAGGATAAGGAACGCGATGATAAAGCAAAAAATAAAAAGGATGCAGTTACTAAAGAGATACAAGATAGTGAAGATGCTATAAATAAAGCAGCACTTCAAAAAAGAAAAAATGAAGAACAGGCATTCATCGATGATGAGATAAGGAGAAAGAAACGAATCGATGAAGAAGAAAAAATGGTTGAACAAATTCTTTCAGGCATTGAATCCGGATTGAAGAAGCGCGAAGAATTAGAGCAGGCATCAGATCAAAAACAAATTGATTTTCATACTCGAACAGCAGAAATACAAGCAACACTCGCAGCAGGAGGAAAAGATAATTCACTCGCATCAGAGCAAGCAGCAACAGCGAAAGCAGAGGAAAAGAAAATACAAGACGCAAAGAAAGCAGCGAAACAACAGGAAGCGATTGCATTGATAGAAACATTTTCAAAGGTACTTTCTGAATCATTAAAAAATTCAGATGGAACAACAGGAGGATTTTTGACAGCATTAGCGAAAGCAAGCGCAGCAGATGGATTGGTTAAAGCAGCATTTTCAAGATTATTCACAGGGTATAAATCAGGAATTGAGGGAATAGATGGAGAAGGAACTGAAACTTCGGATAGTATTCCCGCGCTACTTTCTAAAAATGAATCAGTTGTGACCGCAAAAGGAACAAAAGAAAATCCCGGACTCGCAACGGCTATGAACAAAGGCAAGGTAGATGATTATTTCGAGAAAATGTATCTGCCTCAGTACAATGCTTCGAATACTTCAGCGACATCGATCATTGAAGTAAGTCACGATGAAAAGTTGGCAAAGATAATTGACAGTCGTTTCGATTCCCTGCAAAAAACAATCGAGAACAAACCCGTACATCAGGCGATTTTAGGCTCACGACTTGGAGAATGGACAGACATTGTTGAGCAGAACATGCAGAAGATTATTGTCAATCACAAAAGAAGTTCAGGTAAAAGATCATTAAGGCTTAACGGATGAGAGTAAGATATTTATTAAACGGTCAAGATTGCAACCCTGTAAAACGGGAAGGAATTTATATTGAAGTCAATCACGATCAAGGAGCGATCATCGATGAGCCACAACCGCATGTTGGAGTAAAAAATCTTTATTTAGCTCGCGAAGATATTTTGAAAATAAACGCTGCGCTCAACAATCCTCCCGGAATTACAGAAGGAGCTTCATTTGATATTGTAATTACTGAAGGGCTGCTCGTTGAAACTATCAATATGTATATTGACATGATGGTTGGCTATATCGGAAGTAAAGACGGTATTCAGGTTTCAATCAAGATGCTTCATTCGCTTGACTGGGTAGATGATAGCTTTAATGGCTTCACTCTTGAATCGATGTACAATGAAACAGGGGTTGCATCGTTTCAGATTGACAATATAACCTACACTTCATATCAGGATTTTTTTGACAAACGATGTATTTTTGTTCCCTATGTGCTTTCAACGATACCGAATTTTCGCGATGCGTTCATGGCTTTATTGTCATTGAATTACATAATGGGGCAAATAAAAACTGCTGTCAAATCATTCATTCAATGGTGTACTCCAATCGCAGGAGTTCTTCCGAGTGTAGGAATTGCACAGGTCGTTGTAGAAGTAATATTTTTTCTTTTGATGCTCGCTGCTTTGATCTCTTTATTGATTCACCTTTTCGATTGCTTGATTCAGCATATAAAATATCATGGCGCAATGCTTGTTATCGATATGTTGAAAATAATTTCTCATAAAAGAGGTCTTGCCTTTCAATCTTCAATATGGCAGAACTATCCGTATAATTCAATCGCTTATCTGCCTGAAAAATACAATCCTCTCGAAGAACAAAACCCGGCTGCGAATACAATTTTCGGTGTTACATTCGGAGGTTTTGCAAAACGAGGTTTTCACAGCCCCGGATATGCAACCTCTGCTGTTCATGATTCGTCAACATCTACTGTTCAAAAGGGATATTACAATGGAGTAGCAGGGGATTTTCTTCGCCTTGTGAAAAAGTTTTGCAATGGTAAAATAATAATTCCAGATCAGACAAATACGTTTTTATTAGAGCGCAGAGATTTTTATCCTTCGAATACACCTTTTCAAATGCCAGATATTCGTCAGGACTGGAATGGGTACAACACAGATGAGTTATCGGCTTCTATCGAAGTGCGCTTTGCAGATGATCTCAACGACAAGAACAGCATCGATCAATATATTGGTACTATTCTCGAAGCAGTTCATCAGCAGATCATCACAAACGATCCAAGAAAAGTAAATCTGAAAGGATTGAGAGTAATTGCGATTGAAGCAGCAAGAGGAATCAGAAAAACAAAACTGAATTTTATCGAGCAGATTCATAAAGATTTATATGTGGCGTTTCACAAAATTGCAAACGCAGGAATTGCTGTCCTCAATGTCGCGATTATTGTAATGGATGCGCTGATAATTATAATTGATGCGCTTGTATTAGTGTTCAATGTACTGATGGACGTTTTGATCGCAGTCGTGAAACTTGTCGATGATATTATAAATGCAATATCTTCTTTGTTCGGTGGAAACGGTCTTGTTGTTCCTCCGTCATGGGTTCCGTTAAAGCAAAATATGATTTCTCCTGTTTCAACAATTCATTTCCTACATGGACATTCAAGTTCATACATAGATCGAATTGATGCCTTGCTTCTTGAAAACGATATGGTTGCAACTCCAAAATTCTTGCTTGTAGATATGAATCGCCCTGAGTTTACAGCTTCAGGAGGATATTCAGGACAGCAAAGAATTGCATATCTGAAGCCTGTTGATAATGAAAATGTTATCAACGCTCAATGGCTTTGGAACAATTTTTATTTCATCGATGCTTTTGTCGGGGCTTTAAATAATCGATTTACGAAGATCGCGCCTGCAACTAATCACGATTCAGACAAAAACCCTATTTTATTAAGATGCGCTGATTTTAAAAATCTTGTGTCTAATCCGAAATTTAAAGATAACTTTGCAGAAGATGTAATTGCAGAAACAATTCAATGGCACATCGAAAGAAATGGATCAGCAGATTTACAATTCAGAAAAGCGGGGTGGCTTCGTGATCCTCAAAATAAAAATGGTTCAATAAGAGCGCAGGAAATAAATATCAATTTGCAAGTTAAAACATCATTGCCAAATGGACAGTAAAAAAGATGAATACAAATTGCCACCCGATTCTCCGATTCACGGAATGATCTCAGCAGTAATGCAGATAGAAAATATTATTAAGCAAGTTGAAAATGGCGACAATCTTGGTCTTAATGCAGAACAAAAAATTGAATATAAAAAACAGATGCAGGAGAAAGGAGGCAATCAGGCGATTACTGATATTCAAAACAAAATTGTCGAATTCAGAAAAAAAGCTATGAATACAGCGCAGGAAAATGATAAGCATTGACGGATATTCTATGAAAGAAAAAGCAAAAAAAATATTCGATTCTTTTTCTCAGGATAAAAAAAACTCTTTAATACATTGCAAATTAGTAATTGATGAAGAATTTTATGGAAGCGCAAAGCAAAATTTTTACAGAAAAATTCAATCCGAGATAAAAAGCTATCCTGATAATAAATAAAACTTTTTCAACTGCAATGATTGTCAAAACTGTACAATAAAATAACTCTACGCGAACAACCTGATCTTTCCCCTGTTGCAGATGCTTCATTCAAAAAGGGGCATTCATTTATTTTTCCAGGCGATGAGATTGTAATGTGTACAAAAATCAATGCTCCTGTTGACATAGGAGGCTCATGGAGTCAAATTAAATTTCAAGCAGTAAAAGTATCGATCATCGCGAAGAAGCCGAATATCTTCAGCGAAGAATTCAGTATTGAGTTTGCATCAACAAGAAGTTTTGAACTCGATTCATTTATTGTTGCGTTGAACAATGTAAACTGTCCGAGTATTGCTTGGGGAACAGCAGGATATGCGCCTAATCTTAATTTGACACAAGATAGAAACTGGTCGCTTCCTTCAGGAGATTTCAAAAGGCAAATAAATTTCTTTACAGGCTTCACTCCGGGTGGCGGAGGAAGCGCACCGAAATGGGATTATAATTTTTGGTTTCCTTTTATTTTTGATGAAAGATACTGGATTGCTCTCGCTGCTGCTGACAATGATTTCTACAATGTTACACAACCTCAGAATGGTAAGAATGACAAATGGCTTCGTTATCATAATTTAGCTGCATTGCCTTTCGGATGGCTTATCTATGCGAAGTTTGAATTACAATACACGAAAGGAACAACTCCAAAAACTCTTACATCTGAATATTGTCTGAGCAATGAGCAGACAGGAATTCAAGATTATAATAGCAATACTGATTTCAATAACAGATCAATCAAAACCTGTGCTGTCGGTGGAACTCCTTCTTCATCATGTTTTATTTTCGGCTATCAAAATACTTCCTGCTTCGGATATATGTCGAAACTTACTGCTTGGGATGCAGGAGAAAAAGCAAATCTAAACGCAGTATTCAGAATCAGACCTTTTGAAGGTGGTGATCGTTTAGGTAGCGCAGGAAGTTCAAAATTTCCTCCAACCTCAGATGTTGTTTGGACTGATTTGACAACTCCGATAAATACAGATGCTGCGCTCGATCTCGATTGCGATGATGCAGATACGCTTCTCATTGACAATTCAGGCGCATCAGTAGTTATCGATTTCGATCCTCTCGATGATAAAAATGTTATTATCGAAGGAGAGATAGACTATCAAAAACTTGCTTTGATATTTCCGAATGTGATAAAGTTCACAATCTATTGTAGATTATACAACGGAACAATTTTACTCGGAGAAACAAAAACAACTCTTGGCAATCCAAACGTAACAGGGAATCAATTCGTTGATATTTCAACTCATGAAAGTTATGTTGTGAACGGAATAGGAGCAGGATTTACGCTCGCGTCCTCTGAACTTCCTGATGGCTGGACAATATTTTCAACAAGCGCAATCGTTGCAGGAGTGCAAACATTTGTTTTCAATACAGGAATCGGAAGCGGTACTGTAATATTGACCTATCAAAATGGAACTAATTTAAAATATATTTATCTCGATGTTTATTGCGATGCTGACAGAATGGGCGAAGAAATAAAACATGATGGCGCATTGCTTGTTCCGAATCCTCCGCCTCGCCCGAAAGTAAATAACTGCGATGATCCCGGAGAGTGTCCTGCACAACAATTTGATTGTCCTTTCGTACTTGATGTATTCGCAGACGCAAATGATCCTACCAATGATTTGCACAATGACAAATCAGATTTTTACGGAGAACAATATATGGGCGATCCTTCTGTTGCCAATATCACATTGACGCTTCAGAAAAATAATGATGCTTGCGGGGGCTGCAACTGGACTGACAAATACACTTTTGTTGAAGGCGTTGTTGGTGAAAATAAAATTACTTGTCCTTACGGTTCATTCTTCGGATTCGGTCATTCGCCTAATTTCACAACAACAAATTTAGTTGATGCTTACGGAAATAAATATACAGGGCTTCTTTTGTTTTGGATAAAAATTCTTCAGGCGTTCGGTGAAGGACAATATCGAATGAAGATAACATATACATCTGCGATTGACGGAAGTGTTACAACTGACTATGATATTCGCATTTTCTGCCTGCATCAATGGAATTGCTTCAACATAGATGGCACAGTACGAATTGAAACTACAAACAGCGGCTTCAGGGGAACGATGAACAATAATAAATTGCAAATAGATTATTTTTCAGGATGGTACGGACAGGTTCGTTTAAAGGGAATCTTTTACGAAACAAAGCCTGCCTACAATAAAGAGTTTAATCAATATGGCGATGCTGAATATAATGCGTTTAGACCTGTCATTCACGAATTAGCACCTAAATTTAACTTGGACGTAAAGCCTGCTCCCGGCTGGATAGATTGGCTTTTAGAAAATTATATTTTGCTTTCAGATCAAATGCTAATGACTGATTACAATATTTCGAACAGAAAAAAATTCCTTCAAACACCTGTAATGAATGAAGGCGGAATTGATACAAAAGATGATGCCTTTGTAAATCCTTTAGCTTGGTCAAGAGTTTCATTGACATACGGACAAAATAATCTGCGAAGGCGCAATGATTAAAAAAATAATAGTATATTTGTAAAGTTATAAGTTACACCTTTTTCAACTCTGATGATTGGCAGCAAAGAACACCGCAGCACTAACGACAGACAACAATAATAATGTTGTCAATCAGAACACGCCTGAAAGTATAACTCCTGCTACTTTAGGAACAAATATCATTCAAGAGATCATCGATTCGATGTTGAATCCGCTTGATACTCCTGTCGTTTATGCTGGCGTATCAATGACAAGGGCGCAGCTTGCAACAGCAATCGCAGGAAGTACATTAAATGATCAGCAACAAATTCAAATTACTGATCGAATAGACGGATTTCCTCTGCTTGTAAAAGCGCAGGGGGTTAATGAAATTTCCCCTTTTGGAATATGGATAAAATCAGGTGAAAGACTTGGCGTTGTCATGAATTATACATCAGGATTTGAAGGCGAAACACATCCTTTCTTTGCTGTTACCGATGCAGCAGGAATTCTCACGACTGCGACACCTTTGAAAATTGCTGACGGCACACAAGGCACAGATAAAGTTTTAGTCAGCAATGCGAACGGACAAACATCTTGGAAAATCGCTGCAAATTATCAAAGCGGAATATTAAATCCTGCTGCTAATTCAGGGGCTGCGCCTTTGATGTGTGGACTTGCAGGATCAATTTTGCCAACAAAAACAGGAAGGGTTTTAATTAATATCAGCGGAGAGTTTGTAAGTGATGATACTGCAACCGATACTTTGTTTTCAATTAAAACAGGAACAGGAGCTGCGCCAACAAACGGAGCAGCAAATACCGGAACAAGTCAACAAACTGTTTCGCGAAGAGCATCTTCAGCGACTTTAAGAATTCCATTCTCATTTAATGCTATGATTATTCTTACCCCTTTAACTACTTACTGGATTGATTTGGCAACAATAAATAATTCATCAGGATCGGTACAGCTTTTTAATGTTTCAATTTCGGTAATCGAGCAATAATTTTAAAAATATTTCATGGCAGGAATAAAAGTAAACGCATTACCATTAGAAACAAATCCGTTAATTACTGATTCAACGATCAATGATTCAGGTAATGTAACGACAAAGAGAACGACTTGGCAGAGTGTATTCAATATGTTTTTTTCTTCTTTGCCTGCAAGTGGAATATCAGCAGCGGGAACAAATCAAGCAACAGCAACTATACTGACAAAAGAAATAAATAGAATTGATACTGTTGGGGTAGGTACAGGAGTAATAGACAACGCAGCACCGACAGTTGGATTTAAACGAACAGTTCAAAATAATGGTGCAAACGATTTACTGTATTATCCTTTTCTTGGGAAAAGATTTTATGTGATCGGAGCAGGGTTAATGGCAGTAAATGCACCAATTACAATTGGTTCAGGAAATCAAGTATCTGTGATCTGTTACAATGCAAATGAAACAACATTAATATAAAACCATGAAAAAACTATTTTTATTTCTCGCTTTTGTTTTCCTAACAGCAAGCATCTATTCTCAAACAACGCCTTCTGAAAGACAAGTTCTTTCTGCTGGAACGGCATTAACGAGATTGCCTGCCGCTAAATCATTAACGGTTGCTCCGACTGATACAGTAATAGTCTTTGTTGGCGGGTCGTGGATTAAAACAACTGTGAGTGCGCTTGGCGGAGGCGGTGGCGGAGGCGGTGGAACATTCACAAAAGACAGCGTTTATAAATATGCTTGGTCGAAACTCGGCAACTCCGGCACAACAGCGGGAACAAATTTTATCGGTACAACCGATAATGTTTCTTTTAAAATTAAGACAAATAACACAAAGAGAGTAGTAATTGATTCTTTGGGAAGTTTTAATTATTTTCTTCCCGACAACATCGGTGCCGCTTTAAATATTTCGGAAGGTGGAAATGTATATCAATTAATAAATACACAAAATGGAATGGAGAATATGTCGTGGGGCAATGGTAATAATCCTACAATGTTTTGGGGTGGCACAGGACTAAAATCATTTTCGGGTAATGTAACCCTAACATCTGGAAAACTCTTGGTAAATGAAAATGTTGCAACCGGATTCTTTTCTGTTGCAGGAACAACTTCCGTTGTGGCTTTGTATACTGAAAATAGTTCCGGTACTGCGATTCAGGTTGTGGATGGGACACAAGGAGCAGGAAAAGTATTAACAAGCGATGCAAACGGGAAGGGAAGTTGGCAAGCAGCGGGTGGTAGCGGTTGGGCATTAACAGGCAATGCAGGAACTAATTCAGGAACGAATTTTATAGGAACTTCGGATAGTGTTGCTTTTGAAATTAAGTCACATAATCTTTTAAATATATATATATCTCCGAAACGCTTTATAGGTTTTGGAGGAATTTTTTCCCCACGCTTTTACGATTATGGCGAAGGTGGTGAATTTACTTTTGATTCACAAATGGGGAGATTACACGCGGAATTTGTTGACAATGTTTCAGGCGCGGGAATAAATATACGTGCTTACAATGAACCCTATGAAAATACTTCTTGGACGGGAATAGATGCGGGACAAATTGGTTATGCAACAAAAGATAAAGGCGTTTTATTTTCAAAAGACGACAACGGTCATGTCGGTCTTGGGGGTAATTGGAGCGAATCAATGCCGGCAAATGTTCGATTAGGGTTTGAAACTAATTGGAATGATTTTGCAGGCACTGCATTTCATAATGAAGAAATAGGATATTTTCAATTAGACACTTTAATAAATACCGGAATAGTAAATGGATATTATTTCGCAAATAATGCGAGAAGGGCAAGTCCTCGAAAGGTTGCCGAATTTGATATTTTAAAAGCAGATTCATGTAATTCATGTTTTTCTATGAATCGAAATCAGCGAACATATTTTTCGTGGAAAAATATTGACGGAGTTTCTACTGTTGTCGAGAGAATGCTTTTAGATAGTGCAGGAAGATTGGGTATAGGTATTCATGTCCCTACTGAAAAGCTTCATGTGGTGGGGAATATCAGAATGGTGGACGGCAATCAGGGCGTAGGAAAAGTTTTAATAAGTGATGCGAACGGAGTAGGAAGTTGGAGTTACAATGTTCCATCATCTGCTCGCGCTTATTTAGTGGCTCAAACTTTTACAACCGGTGTAACCGCACCGATAACTATTCTCACTTATACGACTGTTGCACATGATACGATGTATAGGGTGAGCGCGAATATTACTATTACTGCGCGAGAATTAGATTTTTTAAATACTGAAGTTCTTTGGACTGACGAAGCTGGAAATTCTAATACGGCAAATATTGGTATGGCTACAGTTGGAGGGGTTTCAACTTCTATCTCTACTCCTGGCGGTTATGCTGGTGTTGGGTTAGATATTCACGCGAAGGCATCAACTGTGATTACTGTTCGAGTAAATCCGTCAGTCGGAACCGGATCCGCAACATTCAACGCAGGGGCAATAATTCAACAAGAATGAAAACAACTTTATTCATAATTTCAGTTTTGCTTTCTTCTTGCATCACAATAAAATGTGAGTGTCCTGAATCAACGCAAAAAATAGTTTATCCTGAGTATAATTACGGAAGACAGTTTAACAATACAGCACCTTTTATTATTGACACAGCTAATTTTAAACAGATATTCAGACCGCAATAATTCAACATTAGTAACCTTAAATAAGAAATCCGTTATTTAACCTTTAACGAGGGAAACTTAAATAGTAATTCAACAGGAATAATTTCTTATAAAAACACATGCTTCATTTTTTCTCCATACTCGAAAAAGACCTTCAAAATCATCCGGGCACAAGTATTTTTATGATCTTTTGCGCTGTGACAATAAGAAACGCAGCAGAAATAATGTCTGCTTTCAGCGTAACATATTCATTTACCTTCAATGCTCTTTCGTTGTTTTCAGTTTCCCTTGTCATTCTCTGTCATTGGAGAAAGGGATATGATGAAGCGAGAATTCTTCGTCTGAAAATCAAGGGATTGTTTTGTAAATTAACAATCAAAGAAAAGATCAAAAAGTTTTTTACAAAAAAGGGAATTTAATAAAATGATTTACGAATTCAAACATCAGTTGTTAATTGGAAAACCCTGCATAATTCATGAGGGCTTTACTTCTGCGATGACTTTGTTTTGCAAATTACTCGCGCTGAACGACCTGAAATATCACAACAATTGTTCCTACGATCCTAATCATTTATCTCTCACTCCTGCTGAAGGTGCGATTGTAAAGCCTGCTTCACATGGAGATCATCTTATCGGTCATGCAACTGACGGAAATCTTATTGACAAAACAGGAAAGACATGGACAAGCGAAATGCTTCATCCGTATTGTCAGCACAGCAAGCAATATGATATTAACGCTGAAAAAAATGATGTCTATCAATTTCTGAAAAGCATTCGTTCAAGTAACGTATTGCGATGGGGCGGAGATTTTGTAGACTTCGATCCTGTACATTTTGACGATGCGCTTTATCAAATGAATCCTGCGCGATGGCAACAAATTTACAACGAACTTTTTCCTGAGAAATGAAAAATGTGGTTTCTTCCAATAATAGGCAAGGCATTGTTATATGTCGGGAAAGTCATATTCGAAGGCTATGTTTCTGAACTGATAAAAAAAAGATTCAAGAATGTCGGTAACAAATTAAAACTCACAATAAAAAAAATCAAATTAAAATGAAAACAAAAATCGTATTTGGACTATCTCATTTCTTTGCAGGCAACACGCCTCAACTGATCGAGAAAATTGGAAATTTCGCTTTGATCCTCGCGTTCATTGCAACAGCAATCGTTGGATTGCCTGCTGAACTCGCAGCGCAGGGAATCGAAGGATTTATTCTTCCTGTGTTTGTTGCCAAGCTGGTAAAAATCATGATAGCAGCAAGCATCACAATAAAAATGATCTGCAAATGTTTCGGGGTTATTGATCCTGCGACAGGAGAAAAAATTTCAACCACAACCTTGCAGGCTCCAAACGCTGCGCCTATTGCTCAGTAATGAAATCGATCCTTGTGAAGAAAGCCTGTCAAATTCTGATAGGCTTTTTTATTGTTCTTTTCTGCGATTGCAAGACGCATCGTTACATATCTGACGCTGAGTATCAAAAACAGATTGATCGCTGGGAGAAGCAATATAATGAAGGCAGGCTGTCAAATTCAGACTATATCTACCTTGTTTTAGGATATAAAGAATTGCATCAAAAAAAATAGCAGACGCATAGCGATGTTAATGGCAACATTGCTAAAAATAAATCATAACTTATTTTTATCCAAAAAATACTTTTCAATAAAACAATACAAACGCGTAATTTATTCTAAAAATAGCTGTGCTATAAC
>CAAGKR010499940.1_pt1 | contig 18573 bp, 21 predicted proteins | sample 2556971 | NCBI WGS metagenome assembly CAAGKR01 (sample SAMEA5207829, study PRJEB30636) | soil metagenome | biome: forest; feature: boreal; material: soil | place: USA | collected 2011-09 | depth 1 m | reverse complement strand
GGTAGCCGGTAGCCGCGCTTGGAGTGCGGCGGCCATGCCGCCGCTTTAGCCGCGGCATACGAGCGGCGGCCATGCCGCCGCCCAACGATTCCGGGACGATCGATAGGCCTTCGCAAGCGCCCGCGCGGCATGGCCGCGCTGACAAAGCGGCGGCATGGCCGCCGCACTCCAAGCGCGGAAACCGGCAACCGCCTCTCTCACCCCGGCGGCCATCCGAACACCCTCCCACCCAGCAGGTGAAAGTGAATGTGAAACACGGTCTGCCCCGCAGCCTCGCCGCAATTCACGACCAGCCGGTAGCCGTCCGAGTTCAGATGCAGGTCGCGCGCGATTGCGGCCGCGCGCGCCAGCGTCGCACCGACGATGACGGAGTCGGACTCCGACATGTCGTCAAGGCTGGCGATGTGCTTCCGCGGAATGACCACGACATGCGTCGGTGCCTGCGGGTTGATGTCCTCGAAGGCGATGGTCGCATCATCCTCGTACACCTTCCTGGCATTGATCGCCCCGCTGGCGATGCGACAGAAGAGACAGCGCTCACTGCTGGTCTGCATGAACCCTCCGCGCGTCAAGCGCCTGTTTCAGGATCGCGATGATACGACGACCCGCGGAATGCCCGCGAGATCGGACAGGACCTCGTCAACGCGCCAGCCCAGCCTGGCCGCCAGGGCTCGAACGGCGCTTTCCTGTCCAAAACCGATCTCGAAGATCATCCTGCCGCTGTCGTTCAGGAGATCGCCACCGGACCTCAGCAGAGACTCGATCACCTCTGTCCCGTGTGCGCCGGGAGTGAGGGCCATGGCCGGCTCCCACTCTCGAACCACAGGGTCGAGACCGCGGACTTCGTCGGCCGGAATGTATGGGGGATTCGATACGATCATGTCGACCGGGCCGTGAACGGCGCTCAACAGATCGGAATCCAGCAGCACTACTCTCGATCCCAGCCGGTCGCGGTTCATTCTGGCCACCATCAAGGCATCGAAGGAGCGATCGAGCGCCAGGACGCGGAGATCCGGCCTCTCCCGCTCCAGCGTGATGGCGATGCAGCCGCTCCCGGTTCCCACGTCGACGACGGCGCCCCCTTCCGGAGCGAGGACCAACGCCCGTTCGACAAGCAACTCGGTCTCGGGCCTGGGGATCAGGACGCGACCATCCACGAGGAACTCGCGCGAATAGAACTCCGTACGTCCCCGGATGTACTGCAGCGGCTCGCCTCGAAAGCGACGCTGCAGCAAAGCGGTGAAGTGATCGTACTGTTCCCCCCTCAGCGTATCCTCGGCGTGCGAGATTAGATAGGTCATCGGCCGATCGAGCACGTCGCAGAGCAGCAGATCGGCATCCCGCGGATTCAGATTTCGCTCGACCGCTTCCCGGCGGAAGCGATCGCGAACCTCGCCGAGGCGGGTCATGCGCCTTCGTCCGCCTCTTCTCCGTACGTCAACTGCAGGAACAACTCCTCCAGAGCGCCACCCGGCCTTCCATACAGCTCCGCAAGCTCGCGTGGCGTACCGGAGGCCACGATGCGACCACGATGCAGAATGGCGATGCGATCGCAAAGCGACTCCGCGACCGAGAGCGTGTGCGTGGTGAGAAACACGGTTTTTCCCTCATCGGCAAAGCGCCGCAGGAGCAGACGAACCTGGCGCTGGGCCAGAGCGTCGAGCCCGACCATCGGCTCGTCCACGATCAGCAGACGCGGATCGTGGATCAGCGCCGCGATGATGACCAGCTTCTGTTTCATCCCATGCGAAAGGTTCTCGATCCGAGCGTCGATCCAGTCCTGAAGGTCGAAGTATCGAACCAGCTCGTCGGCCCTCCCTTCGCATTTCGACCAGGGCTGTCGATAGAGGTCGGCGACGAAACGCAGCAACTCACGGCATGTCAGCTTCTCGTACAGGTACGGCCGCTCCGGAATGAACCCGGTCAGAGCCTTCGCCTCCAGCGCCTGCCGCTCGAGATCGAAGCCCGAGATGCTGGCCCGCCCGGTGGTCGGCAGCGACAGACCCGCCAGAATGCGGATGGTCGTGGTCTTCCCCGCGCCGTTCGGACCGAGGAAGCCGAAGATCTCGCCCACCCGCGTGGAAAGCGACAGATCCTCGACGGCGGTGAAGTCGCCGTAGCGCTTGGTCAGGTTTGCGATCTCGATCATGCGCGAGGCAGTCTAACCGGTTGCCGGTAGCCGGTTGCGCACGTCATCCTGAGGAGCGACTGGCGACGTTGTCATCCTGACCCTGAGCTTGTCGAAGGGGAAGGATCTCCGTGCAGGGATTGAGGCAATGTCCTCAGGTCGTACTTTGAGATCCTTCGCCCACGCCCGCCCGACCACCTCGCTCAGGATGGTCGGTGCTCATACCCGCCCAACCACCTCCCGCAGGATGACTTGCAAGTCTTTGCAGCAACTACTGTTATCATCGCGGAAAAACTTTCCGGGGATGCAATCGTAAATACCATGGCACAGGAGGAGATACTCGACGACCGGGCGCTGGTGGCCCGTATCCTCGGGGGCGAGCAGGACCGGTTCGCCGACCTCGTCCGGCGGTACGAGAAGCGGCTGGTCAACTACGTCTACCGCATCACGCACCGTTACGAAGAGGCTCATGACCTGGCTCAGGAGATTTTCGTCAAGGTGTATCTCGCTCTCGACCGCTACGATCCGAAGTATCAGTTCTCGACCTGGCTGTTCCGGATCGCCCAGAACAGCGCCATCGATGCGCTGCGCAAGAAATCAATCACCGAAGTGCCGCTCATGCGGCCCACCGCGGACGAGCCGGGCGGCAAGGAGCGAGAGTTCGCGGATGGCGGAATCTCCCCATACCGTGCCCTCAAGAACAAACAGCTCAGCGCCGCCATCGACAAGGCCGTTCAGGAACTGCCCGTCGACTATCGCGAGCTGATCCAGTTGCGACACTTTGCTGAGCTTTCGTACGAAGAAATCGCCGAGATGAAGCGCCTGCCGCTCGGCACGGTCAAGAATAAATTGTTCCGGGCGCGCAATCTGCTCAAGCAGACGCTCGACTCGTTCGTAGAGCCGTTATGAAGACGCCACAGTGTGAGCTGTTTCTGGAGGATCCCGCGGCCAACGAGTCGCATCTGCGGGATTGCGCCGATTGCCAGGCCCTGGTGCACGAGCTCGACACCAGCGACAGCCAGATTCGCCTCGTGGGCGACACATCGATGGCCAACGTCTCGCTGCCCGTGACTGTGGAGAATCTGCCGCTGGCTCCCTGGGAAGGCGCCGGTCATCGCTCCTGGCCGCTGGTCCTCGGGGGCACTCTGGCTGTCGTCGCGCTGACCGCCGCGCTGTTCGCCATGGCCGGCATCGCTCCGCTGACAGGGTTCCGCGACACGGTCACCAGTTCGGTGCCGCCGCGCGGACTCTTCGATGTGCTCCGGCACTTCGCCACCGGTCTGCAGTACGCGCCGACGAAGTTCCACCTTCTGGTCGGGATCGGCTTCATCGCTGTCAACGCCGTCCTGTTGATTCTGCTCAGGCGCTCGCCGAGGGGGGTCGATGTCTCGAGCAGGTAAGCTGATCGCCCAACTCACCTGCGCCGCGGCGATTCTCGTGAACGTCGCGCTTTTGATTCCGCAGGGCATCAGCGGCGAATCGCGCGGCACTCCGCGCGTGCCGGAAACCAAGAGCGTCTATCACTTCGGCACTGATGCCATCATCGAATCGCCCATCGACGGCAATGTTCAGGTCATGGGCGGGCAGGCGGTGATTCGCAGCGCCGTGCACGGAAGCGTCTATGTCTTCGGCGGCAACGCGACCGTCGCGAAGGGCGGCTCGGTCAGCGGCGACGTCACGTGCATCGGCGGGAAGTTCTCGGGTGATGCCACGCGGGTCGGCGGTCATCTCTATGCCGCAGGATCGATCAGCGACACCATGGAGGTTCTCTCGCAGGCAGCGGGGCCAACCGGCGGCTATTCCTTCTCCCTTCTCGCCGTGGCCGTCAAGCTCTCCCTCCTTTGTGTCTGGCTGCTGGCGACGATCATTCTCGTGCTCATCAGCAATCGCGAAATCCGCGCATCGTCCGGCGAAGTGCGCCTGAGCCCCTTCCATTCCTTCGCCCTCGGTCTGGTCGCCTACACGAGCTTCGTGCTCACCGCCGTAGCGTTCAGCTACCTGATCCCCTACATGATCGGGATCCCGCTTCTCGCCGGGCTGGCCGTATTCGCCGTGCTCACCAAGATCTACGGAATGATCGCTGTGTTCCACGCCGTGGGGGTCATCGTAGCCGGAGCGCGCAGCCGCGCTGATCTGGATCGGCGCCGGTGGTTGCGCGGAGACATGGCCATGGCGCTGCTGGGCCTGCTGCTTCTCGGAGCGATCCGGATGATTCCGGTCCTCGGCGCGGTCGTCTGGATGACGGCCTCGCTGCTCGGAATCGGCGTGGCCCTCGGCACAAAGTTCGGCCGCCGCGAGCCCTGGTTCCTGGTCTGGCGCCCGGTCGAGAGCTAGAGCGACCCGGGGAGCGCCGGCGCTCCCCCGCCCCTTGACTCCCTCCCTCGCGCGATCCAAACTGCACGCAGCCTAGGGGTGGCCGACCTTGCGCGGCCTGAGAAAGACCCTTGAACCTGATCCGGTTTGTACCGGCGGAGGGAACGGCGCGGTGATCTCTCCTTTTCCGTGCACGCTCCGCCATTGAGGAGACTGAAATGATCCGATCTGATTGGATTTCCCGGCGCCGTGGCGCTCCGAATGTTTCCCAGCTGCACTACGCGCGCAAGGGAGTGATCACCGAGGAGATGGAGTACGTGGCAAAGAGCGAGCAACTCTCCCCGGAGACGATCCGCGACGAAGTGGCCCGCGGGCGGATGATCATTCCAGCCAACATCAACCATCCCGAGCTCGAGCCGATGTGCATCGGCATCGCCTCGAAGTGCAAGATCAACGCGAACATCGGCGACTCCGCCGTCACCTCTTCACTCGATGAGGAAGTGGCCAAGCTGCGCTTGTCGATCAAGTACGGTGCCGACACATTGATGGACCTCTCCACGGGCCGCCGCATCCATGAGGTTCGCGAAGCCATCATCCGCGACTCCAGCATCCCTGTCGGCACGGTGCCGATCTACGAGATTCTCGAGCGCGCCGGGAAGGTGGAAAAGATCACCGTCGAACTGATTCTGCAGGTCATCGAAGAGCAGGCGCAGCAGGGCGTCGACTACATGACCATCCACGCGGGCATTCTGCTGCGTTACCTGCCGCTGGTAGCCGGACGGGTGACCGGCATCGTCTCCCGCGGCGGCGCGATTCTGGCGCAATGGATGATGTTCCATCATGAGGAGAATCCGCTTTACACGCACTTCGACGAGATCTGCCGGATCTTCCAGAAGTACGACGTCTCGTTTTCTCTCGGCGACTCTCTGCGGCCGGGATGCCTGCATGACGCATCAGACGCAGCGCAGTTCGCCGAGCTCGAAACCCTCGGCGAGCTGACGCCCCGCGCCTGGTCGCATGACGTTCAGGTCATGGTCGAAGGCCCCGGGCACGTCCCCATGGACCAGATCGACATGAACGTGAAGAAGCAGATGGAAATCTGCCACGAGGCGCCGTTCTACGTGCTGGGGCCTCTGGTCACCGACATCGCGCCCGGGTACGACCACATCACCTCCGCTATCGGGGCGGCGCTGGCAGGCTGGTCCGGTGCCGCCATGCTCTGCTACGTCACGCCCAAAGAGCACCTCGGACTGCCGAATGCGGAAGACGTTCGCAACGGGATCATCGCCTACAAGATCGCGGCGCACGCTGCCGACATCGCCCGGCACCGTCCGGGGGCCAGGGACCGGGACGATGCGCTGTCGCACGCGCGATACGTCTTCGACTGGAAAGAGCAGTTCCGTCTCTCGCTCGATCCGGAGCGCGCGCGCGGGTACCACGATGAGACGCTGCCTCAGGAGCACTTCAAGACCGCCGAGTTCTGCTCGATGTGCGGACCGAAGTTCTGCTCCATGTCGATCTCGCAGAAACTCGGCAACAAGGAAGAAATGGAGCAGTTCGTAGCCGAGGTTCAGCAGAAGATGAACGCGGGCGCGTTTGCTGCGCCGTAGTTGCGTGGCCGGTAGCCGGTAGCCTTAGCGTGGTGACGTCAACAACTGCTCGAAAGGAAAGAGAAAAAAAAGATGACCGCAAAAATCACAATCCGCGACAACGGCCCCTACGTCGTGGAGGGCGAGTTCGAGCTCGTCGATCAGCAGGGCAACAAGATCCCGGCCACCAAGAAGGCCCTCTGCCGCTGTGGCGGTTCGACCACCAAGCCTTTCTGCGACGGCACCCATTCGAAGATCGGCTTCCAGGGTGCGGTCGCCGCCGTGCAGAAGACGGAGAAGTAGGCCTCAGTGTGGCGCGGCCGCGTCGGCTGCGTCGGGGGACTCCGGAACTCCGCGCCCTTCAACGGCAAAACCATGCAGTGGCGTACACCTTTACGGGCCGGAGGCCCGAAAGAGGGTAGCCGGTGGCGAGCGCGAAGCGCCGCCACCGGATGACGACCCTCACGTCATGCGCCCTGCCCCGGAGGGGCGGAAGCGGCGTCACCACAAATACCGCTCATCGAACTCGATCTCGTAGTCCTCAAGGAATTCTCGATACTCCTCCTGAAACGATCGAGTCCGATGATGTTCCTCTTGTCCTTTCACGTACTCGCGAACCGCGGCGACACCGGATTTGCTCACGGTGAAAGCGCCGTATCCCTCCTGCCACGCGAATTTTGTCAAGCGGAGCTCGTCGTGAATCCATCGAGACGAATCGCCCTTGAGGGCACGCAAGACGTCCGCGACGGAGTGTGTGGCCTTCAGTCCGAAAAGCAGATGCACATGGTCGGCGGTACCGCCTACTTCGAGCGGGGTACCTCCCAGGCCACGCACCACGCCGCCAAGGTAAGCGTGGACCCTGGGGCGAATAGCAGAGTCGACGGTCGGCACGCGGTCCTTTGTGCTGAAGATGACGTGGTAATGAAGACTGACATGCGTTGAGGGCACTCGTCACACCTCTGTCGCCCCTCCGGGGCAAAACGAAATCGTTGATTGGTGGTAGTCCGGTGGCGGCGCTTCGCGCTCGCCACCGGCTACCGTCTTTCGCGCCTCCGGCGCGTAAGCCATGACGCGAGTCAGGCCTGAAGCGAGACAGAGATTTCGCGCAAAGAGGCGTCCCTACTCCTCCCGCGTCAGCAGCGCCTGACCCGATCGGATGGCGTCAGCGATCAGATCGCATGAGCCGCCGTCGTCGTCCTCCGCATCGGCGAGCTCGAAGATCACTTCCTCCCACCCGGTGAGAAAGCCCCGCGTCGCCCGACGACCGGACAGCCATTCCGGAAGAACCCTGCTCATGGTTGAACCTCCGGCGCCGGGACAATCCACGCCCCGTTCCGGAAGCCATCACGGTGCAAAGAGCTGAGGAGTCGCGACTTCGCCGCCAAGCTGGCGCGGCGCGATGTCAAAATCTCTTTCCTCTCAGAGCCAGGGAAGCTGCCAGCCACACAAGATCGACGCCAGCAGTAGCAGCGTGAGGGAGCCGAGAGCGCTCCAGCTGATCTCGGAGCAGTACCGGATCATCAGGCCAATGGCCGAGGCTAGACCGGCAATCAGACCGGCGGCGAGCAACAGGTCTTCGCCTACCAGTGCCGCCGGAGCGTGGAAGGTAGTCAGGACGAGGTCGTGGTACACCGCCGCCGCCAGGAAAGCGGCGACAGGAACCGCGGCCGCGGAGCGCAGCCGGTGCGGAAGAGTGGGTTGACGGAATCCGGAGAGCAGCGGGGTCAGGAAACGGCGCTCTGGACGGTCGAGCCGACGTGCGACGCCTCCCAGGCGTCGAGCTCGGGCGCGAAGAGCTGGATCCGTTCGCGCTTGTACTCTTTCGTCGGATAGAGCGTGCGCCCGTCGCGCAGTCCGGTATCGATCGACAGATCGTGAATCACGGACTCGCACTCATCGACGCTCCGGCCATGAACGGTCGTGAACAGATTGAACGGCCAGTCGTCGTACGTGGGGCGCAGATAGCAGTGCAACACGGCGCGATGAGCGGCCATCTTCGCTCCGTACTCGTCGGCCTTGTTCTGCGGGACATACCACACGGCCATGGCAGTGGCGGTGAATCCGCCCTTCCGCGGATGGACGATGGCTCCGAAGCGCCGGAGCTGCTGGCGCCCGACCATGGCCTTCGCGGATGACAGAAGCTGATCCGCGCCGATCGTTCCGTACGTCCGCGCGAGAACATCGAACGGGCGCGGCTGCAACGGGAGATCGCCCTGCAGAAGCCGGGCGGCCTCGATCTCATCCGCGGTGAGCGGCGGATTGGAGTCTTCTCCATGCGGATGCTCGGGATCGGAAGTATGGCCGTCGGCCAGCTCGTGATTCGCGGCTTTGTAGAGCTTAAGCGTGGGCAGAGCTCGCATTGCCGCAGCGCCGCTCTGCTCGCCGAGGATCTCGATGGTGCGGTCCAGCCCGAGGCGCGAGGTCGGCGCGATGTTCAGGGTGAACCAGAGATTGAAATCATGATTGCGCCGGTAGTTCTGCGTGACGCCGGGATGGGCGCTGATGGAAGCAGCGGCTTCGTCGACCTGCTCACCTTCGACGCGGGCGGCCACAAGGCACGTTCGATAGCCGAGGGCCCGCGGCTCGAACACCGCGGAGATCTGCCGGATGATGCCGTCCCGTTTGAGGCGCTCGGTGCGCTTGATCACTTCCTTCTCGGACATGTCGATCATCTGTCCGATGACCGCGAAGGGAGTGGACAGCAGCGGGACATCGGATTGCAAAGCTGCCAGCAGCTCGCGATCCCTCTGATCGATCTCCTGCATATTGACCCTCGTCGGCGCTGAGGTTTTGTTTGCGTTCGGGTTGATGTGGCGGATTGTAGCTCGTTCCGAATCGCGCGTTCAAAAGATTCCTTGCGCGAAAATTTCGACATCTTGACAGACGCGATTTTAGGACATTACCACTGTTCCCGTGGCGGCATTTCGCCAAGATCGACTACCGTGATCCGCGGATACTCGTCCGCACCGATACGCTCGGCGGTGGCATTCGCGTCACCGGCTCTTCGCGCCGCTTCGCTGGCCCACGCTCGATGAGGCAAGGCCTGCGCTTCGACCCTCGATCGATCGATTCCGCAGTAGCCCGGAGGAAATGCGCTCAGGCGGCGCATTGCCGCATCGAAAAGCCGGACCGCGCCTCGCACCGTTCCGCGCTGGACGTGGTGGTAGGCCGCAGCCATCTGGATCATTCCCTGCAGAAACTGCTCGGCCTCCGATTCCGCCACCAGCCAGAGCTCTTCCCACGACTCGTGCGCTTCCCAGAACTCCCTGGAGTTGAAGTGCTCGACGCCCTGCAGAAAGCGGGAGCGAAAATCGGGTTTCTCCGCAGCCTCAGCCACGCTCCAGAGCCTTGCAGATGGCCGTGGTGTACGCCGACGTCGTGGCCGTGCCGCCGAGGTCGCGCGTCCGCACGTCGCCTTTTTCCAGGACCGACACCAGGGCGCCATAGACGCGAAGCGCTGCATCTCGCTCCCCGATGTGATGGAGCATGAGCACCGCCGACTGCAGCAGCGCGGTCGGATTGGCTCGGTTCTGTCCGGCGATGTCCGGCGCGCTGCCATGCACCGCCTCGAACACCGCGCAATTCAGACCGATGTTGGCCCCGGCCACAACACCGAGGCCTCCCACCAGGCCGGCAGCCAGATCTGAGACGATGTCGCCGTAAAGATTCTCGAGCAGAAGGGTGTCGAACTGGTTCGGGTCGACCACCAGCTGCATGCAGAGGTTGTCGACGATGCGATCGTCGGCCTTGATGTTCGGATAACCCTCGGCCACCTTGCGGAAGCAGCTCAGAAACAGGCCGTCCGAGAGTTTCATGATGTTGGCCTTGTGCACCGCGGTCACACGCTTCCGGCCGTGAGCCACGGCGTACTCGAAGGCGAACTTCGCGATCCGGGTGGAGGCCTTCTCCGTGATGATCTTCAGCGACTCGATCACTCCCGGCACGACCTCGTGCTCCAGCCCGCTGTACAGATCCTCGGTGTTTTCCCGGACCACCACCAGGTCGATGTTCTCGAAGCGCGTCTTGACGTTCGGAAGCGAGACGACAGGACGAAGGTTGGCGTAGAGGTCGAGCATCTTCCTGAGGCGGACATTGATGGACGCGAAGCCTATTCCCACCGGCGTCGTGACCGGTCCCTTCAGGGCGACCTTGTTCTTCAGGATCGAGTCGAGGACTTCCTGGGGCAACGGGTCACCGAACTGGCTGAGGGCCTCGGCGCCGACCACGAACTTCTCCCAGGAAACGTCGACGCCCGCGCATTCGATGATGGCCACGACGGCGGCCGTGACCTCCGGCCCGATTCCGTCTCCGGGCAGCAGAGTGATGGCGTGACTCATTCCCCGTCCCCCTCTTTGCGCAGCGATGCTACCGCGGCGTGCGCGTTCTCGAGAGAAAAATCGAGGGGCAGAAGGCGTCCGATGGGCGCGAACTCCGGCACCTTCTCGAGGCAGATGCGGATGCTGCGGATCGTGGGAGGAATGTACTCCAGGTAATGCACCTTGCCGCGCGTGATGGGCTGTTTGGAGAAGGTGCCGAGAATTTTCACCGAGCGCTGGAGCAGGGTCTCGTAATAGCGCTGGATGATCGCGGCGTCAGAGTGGCTCCGGATCCGGTAGTAGTCGATCAATTCCCGCTCCGCGGTCTCTCCGAGCAGGTCGGCCACACCGCGGTCCCGGAGCAGCGAAGCCAGGTCATAGGTATCCGGACCCATGCGCAAGTCCTGGTAATCGATCATATAAAGGCCATCTTTTAAAACGTGAAGATTCTGGCCATGATAATCACGATGGCATAATACATATGGATGTTGTGCCACTTTATCGGCAAGCCTTCGAAACCAGGGAACCAGCTGGCCGTCGTCGTCCGCTCCCATCAGGCGCCGCACGTAGTACTCGTGCGTCATCTCCAGTTCCACAAGAAAGGATTCGGTGGTGAACGGTGGGTTCACCTCCTGACCCGGCGTGGCCTGGAAGCGCACCAGCAGATCGATGGCCTCGCGATACAGCGGGATGGCCGCGTCACGGTCGCGCTCCAGGAGCGCGAAGAGCGTCTGGTCGCCGACATCGCGCTGCGCGACAGCGAAGCCCGAGTGCCGCACGACCTCCGGGACTCGTCCGAGAGGGGCGATCGCTTCATAGGCCCGCAGGAACCCGCTGACCTGGGAGCGGACCTGCTCCGGGTAGTACGCCAGTACGTAGGTCGCGCTGTCAGGACCGATGATCCGGTAATAACCGCGCACCGAGGCGTCGCCGTGCAGCGATCGCGCACTCCAGCCCTCTCCGAGCCATTCGCGGACAAATGCCTCCGCTTCCGGAGGAAGTGTGGTGTCGTTTTTTCCCTGCAAGGCAGCCAAACCAGTCGTTCTCCCCGTCGAGGTAGAGAAAAGCATGCCACGAGACGGATCGACGGCCGGTTGCCGGGGATGCTAACAAATTGTCATTCCGAGCAACGCGAGGGATCCCGTGGCCTGAGAGACCAGCGTGAGAGCCACGGGATCCCTCGCGTTGCTCGGAATGACGTCGCCAACGTGCTAACTGGCAACTGGCAACCGCCTTGCCGCCCTACGCCTTCAGCGCGCCCTTTTCCGCGGCCGTCGCCGAACGGATCGTGATGGACTCCACGATCACGGGCGATTTTGGCCGGTCGTTGGCGTCTCGCGGCGTGTTGGCGATGGCATCCGCAACGTCCATCCCCTTGGTCACCTCGCCGAAGGCAGAGTATTGCTTGTCGAGGTATCCGGCGTCGGCTACGCAGATGAAGAACTGAGACGAGGCGCTGTCGGGATCACCGGCGCGAGCCATCGAGACGATTCCTCTGGCGTGGTGTGTCTTGTTGAACTCGGCCTTGAGGTGCTTGCCCGAGCCGCCCGTGCCCCAGGTCGAAGGGCTCCCGGAGATGGTGTTGGGGTCCCCGCCCTGAATCATGAAGCCGGGAATGACGCGATGGAACTTGGTGCCGTTGTAGAAGCCCTTCTCGGCCAGATCGATGAAGTTCTTGACGTGGTTCGGGGCCACTTCCGGAAAGAGCCGGATGGTGATCGTTCCCTTGTTGGTCTTGATGTCGGCGACTTTGTCCGTGTAGTTGTTGCTCATCGACTCCTCCTTCTTCGCAGCTTTCTGGGCCGGCTTTTGGGCGCTCGCTGTCGACGCGCCCTTCGTCGCCTCAGCGGCAAATGCAGATCCGATGAGCAGGACTGTAGTGAGAATTCCGTAAGCAAGCTTTTTCAAGTGGGCCTCCCCAGGTGTGTTTCGTTATTCGGCGGCGAATCGTAGCAGAAACAAGGAGTGGAGCGATGAGGTCCGGCCTCCCGACGTTTCAGGTTTCAGAGTTTCAGGTTTCAAGTTGTGTCAGGCCAGCTTGACGCCCGAACCTCGCAATCTGCTTTCAGCGGTCCGAGCGATTCGAGGGTCCACCCACGGCAAGCTCAGGATCGGGAGAACTTGAAACCTGAAACTCTGAAACCTGAAACAGCGTCAGTGGTCGGACTGCGTCATCAACTTGATGGGCGGAGCGTTCTGGCCGACGATGTGGATGTCGCCTTCCTCCGCGACCAGCTCGACCTTCTCGCCGCCGCCGTTGACCTTGCCGGTGGCGTGAATGCGGATGCGGTTGCCCACCTGCCGGCGGTCGATGACCAGGCCGGCCAGATCGGATTGAATGACGTTCCCGTTGGGATTGGACGTCGTGATCGTGGCATCGATGTTGGCGGCGAACTTCGGTGTGACACGCAACGTGATATTTCCATCGGTCGTCCGGGCTTCCACTCGCTGCGAGCGAACAGCCGGGGCGATCGTGATGGTGATGTCGCCGGACCGCGTCTCCGCGTTGATCGGACCGGAGGCCTGCCAGACGACGATGTCTCCGCCGCCGGAATGCAGGGTCGTCGGACCGTTGGTGTACAGCACGCGGATCGCTCCACCGTCGGTCCAGAGAGTCCCACCCATCTTCGCGGCGCGGATCACGATGTCGCCGGCCGAGGTCCGGGCGTTGACGACCGAGCCCACTTCGCCGAGGTTCAGGGGACCGCCCAGCGAGGTGACGTCGAGCTTCCCGAGCACGCTGCCGAGCTCGACCTCGCCGGCGCCGGTCTCGATGCGCGCGTCACCGCGAATCTCCCCGATCGACACGTTGCCGAGCGACGTGGAAAACTCGAGATTGCCGTCGACAAAAGGCTGTTGAAGGGCCCGGGCCGGGATCAGCCCGCCGCCGAATCCCCGCACGTCGCCCGTGCGCACCTTGGCAAATTTCGACACGGAAAAGGCTTCTTTCGTCGAGGATCCCGCCTTGAGCACGAACACTCGACCCATCATGCTCGAGGTAGTCAGAGTCGGCCCGCCCGGCGCATTCACATTCCCTCGAAACGATGTCCCGTCGATGAAGCCGCGGACCGAAGCCAGCGTGGTCAGGATGTCGCCGGTGGCCGTGTCGGCCTGCCACTGGAAGCGTCCGTCGCCCGGCACGATGACTTCGATCTGGCCGTTGACCGTGTTGAGCTGTGCGTCGGCGTTGAGTGCTGTCGGAAAGTCGGCCACGATGCTGCCGTTGATGCTCTCCACCGTGATCGGTCCGGTGATGTTCTGCAGCTCGATCTCTCCGTTGACGTTCTTCACGAACAGGTTGCCGCTGATATTGCTGACCCGCAGCTTGTCGCCGCTGTTGGCCGAGATCTTGACGTGAGTGGTGCGGGGCACGTGGATCGAATAGCTGACGTAGCTGGACCAGCGCTCGCTGCGTAGCGGATTCATGTGCTCCGGCGGAATGACGGTCTGCAGGGCGCGTACGCGACTGTCTCCGCCGATCACCAGCGCGGTCTGCTCGCGCGCCTCGCGGAGCGCGGCATCATCGACGGCGGTCATGACCTTGGCCGCGGTCACGAAGAGGCCCGGATTGTCGGTTCCAATGACCTCGATGTTTCCGATGCCGTTCTGCAGCCAGAGGGATCCGCCCTGGTCGAGAGTGAACTCCTTGACCGTGTTCTCGATGACAGGCTCATTCGCAGCCAGGGCGGCGCCGGCGAAGATCAGTGCAAGTGAGAGGAGTAGAGGAAAGCGTTTCATAGGATCAGCGGCTGATGCGGGCAAGGGCCTGAGCGGCCTTGACCCGCACATACATGTTCTCGTCGTTCTGACCGGCCTTCTGGCGAAGCATGTCGACGGTTGCGTTGTCCAGCGTGCCGCCACTGCGCGCGAGGTTGGCCAGAGCCTCGACGGCCTTGATGCGGACGGCCGGGTTCGGGTCGCTCCTCAGCGCTTCGATGAGCGCGGTTCTGGTCTCGGGCGCGAGCGCCGGAGGCATGGAACTGAGCGTGTCGGCGGCCTTGATGCGAACGCCCTCGTGCGTATCGTTTCGCAGGACGTTGGCCAGGGCCTTGGCGATGTCGGGATTCGCAGCGCCGCCCTGCATGTAGGTCTGTCGCACCCAGTCGATGGCCCGCGAGCGCGACGGCCCCGGGCGATCTTCGTTCTCCATGACGTAGGTCAGCACCCGGACCATGCTCTTGTCCGTCGGCTGTCCGGTGATCGTCACGTGCGACTTCATGTCAAAGGAAACCGCCACCTCGTTGTCGTTCGGGTTGTCGTCGACGAAGCGGACGTTGTCGATCTCCGGCCGCCCCTGGATGTCCGGATTGATCTGGTTGGCGGGCAGCACACGGCTCTCGGCGATCGAGAAGGGAGCCGGCGCGCTGACCGGAATCACGCTGTTCAGAGTCGCTCCCGTCGGACTGATGGTCATCGGCCGCGCGCGGTGCCCCGCGTAGTACGAGCCTCCGACGAGAAGAACGACGACAGCCGCCTCGGCCAGACGGCGTAGCGGGCGGCGGAAACTGAAGAAGGACACGTTGGAACGCTCCTGCTCCGGCGCGATGGCAGAGAGAAACCGCCCGCGGACGTGCGCCGGGACCTCGACGTCGGCCACTTCCGCAAGAAGGGCCCAGGTGTCCCTTGCAGCGTGCCACTCGGCCTGGCATGCGGAACACGACTCGATGTGCGCATGGGCGCGTTCGCGCGAGTCGTACTCCAGCGATTCGGTGAGCAGCAGCGGCATCCGCTCGCGCGTCACAAAGCAGTCAGACATTGATCTCCTCCGCTCGCGGTCTCTCCGGTCAGAACCCTCTTGAGGGTCTCCATGGCCCGGAACACACGAGTCTTCACTGCCCCCTCGGAGCAGCCCGCGATCTGGGCGATCTCCGCGTACGACAGCCCCTGGTAGCGCGACAGGAGAATCGCTTCCCGCTGCTCGGGGGTCAGGGCTTCCAGAGCGCGCTGCACGCGCTGCTCGTTCTGCCGGGTCTCCAGCAGCCGTTCCGGCCCCAGTTCGAGCGGGGACGGCAGCGTCACCAGCACGTCGTCGCTCTCCTTGCTCTTGTTGTCGGCCTTCCGCAGATGATCGCGGCACCAGTTGGCCGTGATGGAGAAAAGCCACGTCGAGAGCTTGGCGTCGCCGTGGAATTGGTTGGCATGTTTGAGCATCTTTACGAAGACTTCCTGAGTCGCGTCCTCCGCAGCCTCGCTGTTCTTCAGGAATCGAAGGGCGAAGTTGTAGATGCGGCCGCTGTAACGATCGAATATCTCTGACGCAGGTGAGAAGTCGCCAGCCTGAACGAGTTTCATCAACTCCTGATCGCTCAGGTGCTTCATCTCCCGCGGCTCTCTTCCCTTCGACGGAGTCATGTCTGAAAAGTTACAGGCCCGGCCCGGCGGAGCTCGTCGCGGCGTGGTCTGAAGCTCTACGCAACAGCAGGCGCGGGTGTTCCATTCACCGGCGTCGCAGGCCTGGCTAGAGGGTCACGCCCCTCACCGGGCGGGACAGCTCCAACGGACACGATGACCAGGGCAAAGAGGTCCAGCATCGCCAGCAGAACCTCCGTGTCGCCGAAGTTGAATTCGAATAAACCAGCTGCCGTCAATGAGATTGCCACGAGGATCCCGGCCTCTGCCATGATGTCCCGATCCTGCATCCACCGCCGGATCGTCTCCCTGAGAAAGAGGATGAGGAGCAGCACGTATCCGGTCAGCGCGAGGATTCCGCGCTCGGCCCAAATCTGCAGGAAATTGTTGTGCAGGTGAGGAATGCGGAAGCGGGGGGCGTCGTGCCGCCGGTAGAGCGGATACACCTCTTTGATGTTGGCCGGACCGACGCCGAACAACGGGTAGTCCTTGATGATCTCGACGCCTGCTTGAGCCATTCGCAGGCGGTCGAAGTTCGAGGACTGCTTCAGATCGAACGTCGAGACCAGCCGCCCGAAGATCGGCAGAGGGCTCAGGATCACCAGCCAGAGCGCCAGGGTGGCGGCCCAGCCCAGCCACCGAGTCCGCCGCATCATGACGAGCACGATGACCGCCGCCCCGTAGCCCACCCAGGCGCTGCGCGTGAATGTGAGAAGAAGCGAGAGGCCGGTGACCACGGCCCCGGCGAAGAGCCACGGTTTGCGCTTGTGAAGAGCGAACAGGAGAAAGAGCAGCGATATGGGAAGGAGGAGGCCCGAATAGGTCATCACGTGGGGCGCCGGGCCGGTGATGCGGTGTTCGAGATCCCGCTGGTGCAGGATGAAGTACTGGACCAGGCCGAACGCGCTCATGAACAACCCGAAGCCCAGGAACGCCAGCAGTGCCAGGCGGCGCATGGCCGGGATGCGGACGAACAGAGCGACCGCCAGCGGAAAAATCAGCAGCTTGTTCCAGAGCGCGCTCTCGGCGAACAGATGGATCCGGCGATCGGAAACGAGCGCGGAGATGGACGACGCCAGCGCGTAGAGAAACAGCGGAAAGTAGAGAATGTGAAAAGGAATCGTGAGCTGCCGCTTCCAGACAGCCACCGCGGCGGCGATCAGGGCGATGGCCAGAAAGATCTCGGACGACGCGATCCAACCCTGAACAAGAAGATGAGCCAGGTAGCTGATCGCTGCAATCCTGACCGGGCGAGGTAGGTCGGGAGGGAGAATTGAAAATTGAAAATTGAAAATTGAAAACGGCGAACGCTCAGTGCCAACTTCGTTTTTCAATTTTCAATTTTCAATTTTCAATTCTTGGTCTTCGAAGGCTTCTTCGACCAGCATGACCGGAATGTCGCTGACTACGGGATAAACACGGTGGCACTTGACGCACTGCAGGCCCTGTTCGACCACCGGCTCTTCGCCACGAAACTTCTCGCGGTACTTGTCGCGCACGGTGGTCCGCCGCGCGTCGGAAAGGGATACGAGCTTGACCTCCTGTTTGCACAGAGGGCAGGCTAGGATCTCGAGAAGCTCGGAATCGATGGCCATGGCGCGGCGAAGTTTAGCATGAGGCCTCAGGAAGGAAGCGGACAGTGCGCGTGCTGCATTTGAGCGCCGCAAATCGATGGACCGGAGCCGCTGGACCGGCGTTCGCCGAGGTCCAGTCGCTGCGCGCTGTGGGGGTCGACGCGCACTACGCGTACGTCGGAGGATACAAGCTCCAGGACAAGCTGCACGACGTTCCGTTCGCTCATGCGCTGATCGACAAAGCGCAGAATCCGCTCTCGTTCCGCTCCTCGGCGCGCAGAATCCGAGCATTCATCGAGGAGCAGTCGATCGACGTCGTTCACGCTCACCTGACCTGGGATCACTGGCTGGCCTGGTTTGCCATGCGCGGCATGGCGTCCAGGCCGCTGCTGGCCCGCACGTTCCATTCCCGGCGCACGCTTCGGTCCGATCCGCTCACGCGGTTCCTGGTTCGCCGTACCGGCATCGTCGCCACGGTCAACGAGACATTCATCGATCTCCCGCTCATTCGAGATCGCGGCCCTCTGCTGACTCCGCCGCCGCTGGACGAGTCATTTTTCAGACCGGCGGGACCGAACGTACGGGAACAGTACGGGCTGCCTCACGACGTGCCCGTCGTGACGGCCATCGGAAAGCTCGCGCCGGAGCGGGGGTTCGAAGATGTCCTGAGAGCCTTTGCCCTTCTCCGGGACGTCTCGAGAGCCCGGCTTCTCGTCATCGGCCATGGTCCACATCGAGAGACGCTCGAGACGCTGGCGGCGGCGCTGGGCGTTGCGGACGCGGTAACCTGGGCCGGTTACCGCGAGGACGACCTTCCCGAGCACTACCGTGCCGCAGACATCATGTTGTTCACGGCCAGAGGCTCGGACGAAGGTCATCGCGCCGTGATCGAAGCGATGGGATGCGGCGTTCCGGTGATCAGCTATCCGATCGAAGGAGTGGACGCGCTGCTCGGTGAGCTTGCACCGCGGCTGATGAGCAGCGAAGGCACTCCCGTGGCCATCGCTTCGACCGCCCTGACAGTTCTTGTCAGCCGTTCGCCCGCATTTCGTGAGGATTGCTCACGCGCCATGTCCCGCTTTCACCTGCGTCCGAGCGGCGAGCGGCTGCTCGACGCCTACCGGACCTTTCTCGAGCGCCCGCTCCGCTGATACACTGCACCCGCGCCCGAAATCCCAAGGTCAAAACCAGCACCCGGGAGGCCTCTCGCGGCGCTTCATCGGATGCCTGACCTCAAGCTTTCCATCGTCACGCTGTTCCTCGCGCAGGGCGCTGTTGCTGCGCTGATCTGTGCGCTCATGCTG
>CAAGKR010462574.1_pt1 | contig 18611 bp, 18 predicted proteins | sample 2556971 | NCBI WGS metagenome assembly CAAGKR01 (sample SAMEA5207829, study PRJEB30636) | soil metagenome | biome: forest; feature: boreal; material: soil | place: USA | collected 2011-09 | depth 1 m | reverse complement strand
GTCGCGTTCGCGTTGGTGTATTCAGTTCTCGGCCTTACCATCGTCCCTGCAGCACTCGAGTGATCAGCACGACCGCGAAGACCACTTCTGCACTGCGCGCGCGTCCCTTCCTGGGCGCGGCGAGCCTCGTCGCGCTGTTCGTGGCGCTCTGGATGGCCCTCATCTGGTCGCCGCCGGACGCCGCGATGGGCAACGTCGTCCGCATCCTCTACGTACACGTGGCGAACGCGTGGCTCGCGTACCTCGCCTTCGTCGTCGTGTTCCTCGCGAGCATCGCGTACCTCTGGACGAAGCGGCCGGTCTTCGACGCGATCGCCGTCGCGTCCGCCGAGATCGGCGTCCTGTTCACCGGCCTCACGCTCGTGCTCGGCTCGATCTGGGCCCGGCCGACCTGGGGGGTTTGGTGGAGCTGGGAGCCGCGAGTCATCACCACGGCAGTGATGTTCGCGATGTACGTCGGTTACCTTCTCGTTCGGAACCTCACGGATGACCTGGAGCGGCGCGCGACGCGAGCCGCAGTGCTCGGCATCGTTCTCGTCGTCGACGTGCCGATCGTCCATCTCTCGGTGACCTGGATGAATGCACTGCATCAGCTGCCGAGCGTCCTCCGTCCGGATCTCTCGCCCACGCTCGACCCCTCGATGCTCGCGTCGCTCATCGCGATGACGATCGCGTTCACGTTCCTCTACGCCTACCTCATGACGGCACGCGTCGACATCGAGTGCCGGCGTCAGGCCCGGATCATCGAGGCGCGGGCATGAACATCGACAACCTGCCCTTCATCGCGGCCGCATACGTCAGCTGCTTCGGCGCGCTCGGCTTGTACGTCTGGTCGCTGGCGCGCCGCCGGCGTGACGGTGAGTGAGCGCGGCTAACCGGATCGGCGGGCGTCGCGTGCTGATCATCGCCGCCCTCGCGATCGCCGTGGTCATCGGCTACGTCGCCACCCAGACCCTGCAGAGCGCGGCGGTGTACTACCTCACCCCGACGGAGGCGGCGAAGCGCGGCATCGCCCCGGGGCAAGCCGCGCGCCTCGGTGGGCAGGTCCTCCCGGGGACCCTCACGTACGACCCGGCCAGCCGGGATCTGCGCTTCACCATCGGCGACGGCATCTCGACCGTGAAGGTCATCGGCTCGGGCGCGCCGCCCGGCCTGCTCCGCGAGGGCGCCGGCGCGGTGGTGGAAGGAAGCTTCGCCGCCGACGGGACCTTCCACGCGACGCAGGTCATCGCGAAGCACGATGAGGTCTACAGCGCGCCCACCGGATCCGCGGTGCCCACGCACCAGACGCCCGCCCCATGAGCTGGGGCGACATCGGCGCCGGCGCGCTCCGCGCGGCGCTCGCGTTATCGCTTTGGGGGCTCGGCGCGGCGGCGTACGGGGCGTGGAAGCGCGACGCGCGGGCGCTCACGAGCGCGCGGGCCGTCGCCATCGGCGCGTTCCTGCTGGTGCTCATCGCCGACCTCGCGATGGTCGGCGCGCTCGTGACCCACGACTTCAGCCTCCGGTACGTCGCCGAAAACAACGCGCTCGAGACGCCGCTCTTCTACAGCGCGATCTCGCTCTGGGCGGCGCTCGCCGGCTCGATCCTTCTCTGGACGCTCATCCTCGCGGGCGCGGTCGTGTATGTGGCCATCCGCGGCACGCGGTCGCTTCCCCGCCTCGCGACCGTCGCGCTCGCGGTGCTGTTCGCGATGCTCTCGTTCTTCCTCGCGCTCGTGGTGACCGCGGCCGCCGATCCGTTCACCCGCATCGCGGCGGATCAGGTCCCCGCCGACGGCAACGGCCCGAACGCGCTCCTCCAGAACCACCCGTTCATGGCGCTCCATCCGCCGCTGCTCTATCTCGGCTACGTGCTGACGAGCGTCCCGTTCGCGTACGCGATCGCGGCGCTCATCCTCGGCGAGACCACCGACCGGTGGCTCACAGAGACACGCAAGGCCGCGCTCGCGTCGTGGGCGCTCCTCGGCGTCGGCATCGTGGCGGGCGCGTGGTGGAGCTACGCGGTGCTCGGCTGGGGCGGCTACTGGGCCTGGGACCCGGTCGAGAACGCGGCGATCATGCCGTGGCTCACCGCGACCGCGTATCTGCACTCGGTGATGGTCGAGGAGAAGCGCCGGCTGCTGCGGACGTGGAACATCGCGCTCGTCATCGCGACCTTCGCGCTCACCATCCTCGGGACGTTCCTGACGCGGAGCGGCGTCGTCAACTCCGTCCACTCGTTCACGCAATCGGCGATCGGTCCGCTCCTGCTCGGCTACTTCGTCGCGATCCTCGTCCTCGGCGTCGGCCTGCTGCTCTACCGGATGGACGACCTGACGGACCGCGGCTCGATCGGCGCCCCGCTGTCGCGGGAGGCGATCTTCCTGTTCCAGAACGTGCTGTTCGTCGCCGCGACGCTCACCGTCCTGCTCGGCACGCTCTACCCGCTCATCGCCGAAGCCGTGAGTGGCGCGCAGCTCTCGATCGGCGCGCCGTACTTCGATCGCGTCGAGGTGCCGATCGGCCTCGCACTCCTGTTCCTCATGGGCATCGGGCCGCAGCTGCCGTGGCACGGCGCGTCGCGGGCCACGCTCGAGCGGCAGTTCACCGCTCCTTCCATTGCAGCCGCTGCCGGCGCCGCGGTCGCGATCGCGTCCGGCATGACCGGATGGGCGCCGATCCTCACCTACGCGCTGGCCGCCTTCGTGACGGCGACCGTCGTGCAGGAGTTCGTCCGCGGCGTGCGGGCTCGCCGCGCGCTGCACGGCGAGCCGGCGGCGACTGCGTTCGTCGCGCTCTTCCGGCGCAACGGCCGCCGTTACGGCGGCTACGTCGTGCACCTTGGCATCGTCATGGCCGTCGTGGCGATCGCGACCAGCCAGGCCCGCACGACCGAGCTCGAACGGACGCTCGCGCCGGGCGACGCGATGGACGTGGCCGGCTACCACATCGCGCTGACCGGGCTGCGGGACATCGCCGAGCCGCAGCGTGCGACGACGGTCGCGGACCTCGTCATCACCGGCAACGGCGCGTCGGAGCAGCTGCATCCGGGGCTCGTGCAGTACCCGAACACCGAGTCGGCCATCGGCTCTCCGGGCATCGCGGCCGGATCGCGCGACGACCTGTACACGATCCTCGCGGCGTACGACGGGACGGGGCACGCGTGGGCGACGATCCGGGTGCGGGTGATCCCGCTCGTGTCGTGGCTCTGGGCCGGCGGCGCGGTCGTCGGGTTCGGCGCGCTGCTCGCCGCCCTGCCACCACCGAAGCGCCGCACCGTCGCTGTGCCCGTGCGGGTCGCCGATGCGGTGGGCGCCGAGTGAACCGGATCGCGCGGTACGCCGCGGTCGCGCTCATCCTCGGGCTCGCGCTCGTGCTGACCCTCGCGTTCCAGCGCGATCCGCACGACATCAAGACCGGCACCGTCGGCAAACCCGCGCCGGCGTTCGCGCTGCCTTCCCTGAGCGCAGGCACGACCGTGTCGCTCGATCAGTACAAAGGGAAGATCGTCGTCCTCAACTTCTGGGCCTCGTGGTGCATCCCGTGCAAGGAGGAGAATCCGGCGCTCACGGACGTGTGGGAGCGGTACCGCGGGACCGATGTCGTCCTCATCGGCGTGGTGTTCCAGGACTCGGCCGACGCGGCCCGCGAGTACACCACCCGTCTCGGGAACACCTGGGTGAGCGCGCTTGACGACGATGGCCGGATGGCCTTGAGCTACGGCGTGTTCGGACCGCCGGAGACGTACTTCATCGGCACCGACGGCGTCATCGCCGGCCGCCACATCGGGCCCATCGACGAGCAGACGCTCATGACCGGCATCGAGACGTTGCGCGCGAAGAGCGCGACGCGATGACCAGAGCGCGCTGGATCATCGTCGCGGCCATCCTCGCGATCGGTCTTGCGATCGCCTGGAGCGCGCGACCGCAGACCGCGACCGCGGCGGAGCGGGTCGACCGGATCTCCACGGAGCTGCGCTGTCCGGTCTGCCAGGGGCTCTCGGTGCAGGACTCGCCATCGGAGACTGCGCGCTCCATGCGCGCGCTCGTCGCGCAGCGCGTGGCCGAGGGCCGGACCGACGACGACATCCGCGCCGAGTTCGTTCGGAGCTACGGCGACTGGATCCTCCTGGCGCCGCCGTTGCTCTCGCCGAGCGGGCTGGTGTGGCTCGCGCCGCTCGCCGCGATCGTCCTCGGAGCCGCTCTCGCCTGGAGCCGCGCGCGGGCACCCGCGCCGGTGCCGGTCGTCGCGGGGCCGAGCGACGACGAGATCCGGCGGCTGCGCGAGCTCGTCGCGAGCGAACCGGAATGACCGCCGTCGTGTTCGGCCTGGCGATCGGCGCGGGCGCGCTCGCCGCGCTATGGCCGTGGCTCTCGCCGAGGGCCTCACGCTGGCCGTCGGAGCCGGCGACCGTCGGCGATGACATCGCACGCGCGGTCTCGTCGCTGCGCGACCTGCAGTTCGCCGAGGCCGCCGGCACGATCGATCGCGCGGACGCGACCCGGCTGCGCAGCGTGCTCGAGCGAAGCGCGTTCGGGGCGGACCCGGTCGCGGCTCGCTCGCGCGCGCCAATCCGCACGATCGGCATCGCCGCGCTGCTCGTCGGGATCGCCGCAGCGCTGGTCGCGCAGAGCCTGCCGCAGGCCGCCGGCGATCGCGCGCCGGGCGAGCTCATCACCGGCACCGTCCCGGCCGGTGCGCCGACGACCGCGGCGCTGGAGGCGCGCGCGAAGGCGTCGCCGACCGACGTGCCGACACTCCTCGCGCTCGCCGATGCGTACCGCCAGGACGGCCGCGCCAACGATGCGGTCACGACGTATCGCGCCGTGCTCGCGATCGACGCTAACAGCGTGCCGGCCCTTAACGGCCTCGCGCTCATCCTGGCCCAGGCGGGCCAGCCCGACGGCGCGATGATCGCGGTCGACCGGGTGCTCGTGCTGCGACCGAAGGATCCAGACGGCCTGTTCCTGAAGGGCCTGCTGCTCTACCAGAAGCAGGACTGGCAGGGCGCGGTCGACGTCTGGACGGTCTACCTCGACGTCGGCGAGTTCCACCCGGCCGCGCCGATGGTGCGCTCGCTCTATCAGACCGCCAAGGACAACATCGGTCGCTAGAGTCCGTGGCGGCATGAAGGCAGTCGTGTACGACCGTCCTGACGATCGGCCGCGACTAGGGCTGGTCGCCGACCTCGATGCGGACGCGTTCGATCGCGCCGTCGCGATAGAGGCTCACGAACGCGGCGACCACGTGCGGGTCGAAGTGCTTGCCGGATTCGGATTCGATCGCGGCGAGCCCCCGCCCGGGGCTCCAGGCCTCCTTGTACGGACGCTTCGAGGTGAGGGCGTCGTACACGTCCGCGACCGCGACGATCCGCGCGGCCAGCGAGATGTCCTCGCCGCTCTTGTGGTCCGGGTAGCCGGTGCCATCCCAGCGCTCGTGATGCTCGCGCGCGACGGCCCGCCCGGTCGCGAAGAACTTCGCGTCACCGAGCATCGCCTCGCCGTCGATGCAGTGCTGCTTCATCACGTCGTACTGGTCGACCGAGAGCTCGTGCGGCGCGCCGAGGATGTCGTCGGGCGTCTGGATCTTGCCGACGTCGTGGAGGACGCTCGAGTAGCCGAACTCCTCGACGGTCGCCGGCGGCAGGCCGAGCTGGCCGGAGATCGCCTCGACGTACTTGCGCACGCGCAGGAGGTGCTGGCCGGTGGTCATGTCCTTGAGCGAGACGGCCATGAGGATGTGGCTCACGCCCTGGAGCCCGGTGCGCCGTAGTTCGAGGTTCGCGTTCTGCTCGGCGACGAGCGAGCGTTCGAGCTCACGGCGGCGCTCGCGCTCGAGGCGGAGCAGCGTCGCGAGATCCTCGGCATAGCGCGTGGCCTGCCGCTCGAGGAGCGCCAGCTCGCCGAGCTTCGCATCGAAGTCCTTGGAGAGGCGCTGCTCGCGCGCGTACACGGCGGCGAAGTCGGTGGCCATGCGCAGGGCCTGCGCGTTCGCCTGCTCGGAGACGCGGATCGCCTGCTCGAGGAGTTGGCGGAAGATGTCCGGCGCCTTCCGCTCGACGTCGGTCGCTTCCGACAAGGCGGAGCCGAGCTCCACGACCTCGACGTTCCGGCCTAGGCCGGTGTGCAGCGCGGTCGGTCGCTCGCTGTCCACTCGGGGCTCGTTATGAGGCCGGGGCGAGGATGGTGCGGATAGTGTCGATGAGCTCGAGCGGGCCGAACGGCTTGGTCAGGTACTGCGCCGCGCCGGCGGCGAAGCCGACCGCGCGGTCGCTCTCGCTGTCGTGCGCGGTGAGCATCACGATCGGGATGCCCTTCGTGTCCTCTCCCGCCTTCAGCTCGCGGCACACGTCGAATCCGTTCGGGCCGGCCCCCATGTCCACGTCGAGGAGCATGAGGTCGGGGTGCTCGGCGCGAGCCATCTCGAGGGCCTTCTGGCCGTTCTCGGCCTCGAGGATGGTCCAGCCTTGTGTCGACAGGGTGATCCGGACCATTTGGCGGATCGGGACGAGGTCATCAGCGATCAGCAGCTTCGCCATGTCATGCGCACCTTTCATTACGGCCACACCGGGAACGATGGCCGAACTCTACGAGGGCCGAGACCCCCCGGCGGGGGAAGCTCATACGACTTCCTTCGGACGGGTGGCCGCCTTGTCGCGGGACCAAGCATCGAGGGTGATGACCCCCAACCGGGCGGCCTCCGCGACCGCCTCCAGGCGGGAGTGGGCCCCAAGCTTCCGCAGGATGGCCTGCACGTGTGCTCGGAGCGTGGCGCTCGAGATGCCGAGCTGGTCCGAGGCCTGGGTCGTGGAAGCGCCTTCGGCAAGCAGCTGCAGGACCTCGAGCTCGCGGGCCGTGAGCGGCTCGAGCGGCCGCGGCCGCGACTCGCGCTCGAGGAGGAGCCGCTGGAGCTCGCTCGGGGCGAACAGGATCTCGCCGAGCGCGGCGGCGCGGACGCCCTCGACGACCTCGTCGAACGGGCGGTCCTTCGTGAGGTGGCCGACCGCGCCCGACCGGGCCACGTCCGACAGGACGGAGACCGACGGGTCGCCGGTGAGGATGAGGACCGAGGTGTCGGGCAGCGTGGCCCGGACCGTACGCGCGATGTCCGATCCGGTCCCATCGGGGAGGTGGTAGTCCGCGAGGACCACGTCGGGACGCGCATCGGTCATGCGGCGGACGGCGGTCTGCACATCGTGCACGACGTCGATGACCTCGATCCCATCCGCGCGCCCAAGCGCCACCCGCAGCAGCTCCGCGAAGAGCCGCTCGTCGTCGACGATGAGCACCCTCGTCTTGGTCTTCGTTCCGATCGTCATGATCCCGTCGCCTCCCCTCGATCGTGGCCGCGGACACCGGCGGCCAGCGCGGCGACGACCGCCGCGTCGAGCTCGCCGCGCTGGACAGACTGCAGAAGGATCTGCACCGCCGCGTCGGCCGACATCGCCGGCCGGTCGGGACGTGCGATCCGCAAGGCCTCGTAGCGGTCCGCGACCGCGACGATACGCACCTCGAGCGGGATCTGCGGGGCCTTGAGGCCGTCGGGGTAGCCGCTGCCGTCGAGGTGCTCATGGTGCGAGCGCACGATCGGAAGGAGCCGCGCGAGCGGCCGGAACGGCGCGAGCAGCTCTTGCCCCAGAGCGGGGTGCTGCTCGATCTGCTTGCGCTCGGCGGCGGTGATCTCGCCGCGGCCCCGCACCAGACCGAGCGGGAGCTTCGTGTTGCCGATGTCGCGGAGCAGCGCGCCCACGCGGATCGTCTGGCAGGTCTGCGAATCGAGCCCGAGGGCCTTGGCGATCGCGACCGCGCGGCCCGCGACGCGCTCGCTGTGGCCGGCCGTGGAACGATCGTGCGACTCGAACGCCATCGCGAGGGAGATGAGCGCGTCCGCGGCGGCATCGACATCGCGCCCGAGCTGATGCTCGCGGACGGCGAGATCGGCGATGCGGGCGAGCTCGTCGTTGAGGACGACGGTGTCGGGACTGGCCGGCGCACCCGCGGGCGCGACGCGGAGGACGGTCGGACCCTCGCTCCCCATCTGGCTCGCGACGCTCGCGTCGGCGTCGACGACCAGCAGGTCGACGGCCCGGCCTTCCGCGCCGATGGGGATGATCTCGAATTTCGGTCCGAGGATGAGCTGGGCGCGCTCGCGTCGAGCCACATCGGCCAGCGCGACGATGGCCGTCGGCCGTCCCACGCGCGCGCTTTCGGCCGGCTTCGACAGCCGGGGTCCGCGGACCCGGCGCGACTGGCTGAGCACCGCGTCGACGCGCGCGAGGAGCTCGGCGGGGTGGAACGGCTTGGTCAGGTAGTCCGACGCGCCGCACGAGAGCCCCCGGACCTTGTCGAACACGTCGCCGCGCGCGGACAGGAAGATCACCGGGATATCCGCCGTGGAGCTGTCGCTCTTCACCTGGAGGCATACGTCGTAGCCGTCGGTGTCGGGAAGGCCGACGTCCAGGAGCACGAGGTCCGGGTGGAGCTCGCGGATCAGCGCGAGGCCATCGCTGCCGGTGCGGCCGACGGACACGCTCATCCCGTTCGCCTGGAGGCGACGCTGGAGGACATCGGCCGACGCCGGGTCGTCCTCGACGACCACGACGCTGGTCTCGGACTGCATGAGGTTCACGGCTGCTTCGCCTCCCCGAGGAGATGCCGCATCGCGACGACGAACTTCGATGGACGGTCCGCGGGCGCTCGCTCGCGGAGGTAGCCGTGAAGCTCCTCGGCCCAGTTGGGCAGCTCGCCGATCCACTTCATCTCGATGACCACGTCGGTCTCGCGCGCGAGGATCGGTCCGATGCGGATCGGGACCGAGTCGTCGGCGTTCGTGGTCCAGGGCACCGCGAGGTAGATCAGGTTGTGGTCCGCGGTGATGCGGATCCGGTCACCGGGCGCGGCGTAGGCGAGCCGGTTGTACTGCGTCACGACGACGGGCCGGGCGCCGGCCTGGACGAGCTCGGCGGCCTTCTGGCCGAGACCGCTGGTGCCGTCGGTGAGACTCGTCTCGCCGCGAAGGAACGCCGGGACGACGTCGCCCGAGATCTCGAACCGCTCCTTGCGGGACATGTCGACGGTGTCTTCCTTCAGCTCGAGCCAGAGCCGCGCGCTCGTGAACGCCTCGTCCGGCCGCGTGCGGTGGTACTCGCGGAACCGCAGGCGCAACGCTTTCCCGGCCTCGGCCGCGCGGTAGATCGCCCAGTCGTACGTGTCGCAGTACGCGGTCGTCGACCACTGGTACGGCCGGTCGTCCTGGGCGAGCTGCAGGTGCGAGCCCGCGGTGCGCATGACGAGGCGGGCGAGCTCCTCGCTCGCGATGAACCGGTCCTCGTGCCGGGGAATGCTCTCCGGCTGGACCGAGCGGTCGGCCTGCATCTCGGAGGTCATTCGGTGTTCCCCTGGGCGACCCGGAGCTTGCCCCGGCGCACGAGGGCGTGTTGGACGCGAGCCTCGATGTCGGCACTGCCTTCGCCGAGCAGCCCTTGCAGGTCGGCGGTCGGGACCGCGCGGCCTTCGCCGTGGAGCATCTGGGCCGCGTTGCGCCGCAGCTCGGGATCCTCGGACCGGAGGTTCTGGACGATGCGCCGGCCGAGCGCGCGGCGCAGGCCGAACGTGTTCGCGACGAAGAGAGCGGAGCAGATCGTGCCGAACCCGAGGACGACCTGCGGGCTCGCGCTGATCGCCCCGGCGATGAGCACGAGCGCGGCGCCGATCTCCGCGACGGCATTCAGGCCGCCGGAGAAGAACGCGCGGGCCCGAGGACGCACGCTTGAGGCGACTTGGTTGTAGATGATCTGCGTCGCCGGCAGGTGGACCGCCGGGATGACGATCCGCTCCGCGGCCTGCAGCAGCACCGCGATGAGCAGGCCCGCGCCCGCGGCGAGCCCGTAGTACGTGCCTGCGCCGAAGGTCACGAGGTACCAGAGCGGGAACGCGAAGATCACGACCGACACGCCGAACCGGCGGATGAGCCCTCCGGTGAGGAAGGTCTGGATGAGGAGCGCGACGATCGAGCCGCTCGTGTACACCGAGGCGTACAGCAGGGTGTAGTCATCCTGCGACTGCTGCAGCGTACCGGCCTTCGACGCGGCATCCAGGCCCGCCGCGAACAGGTAGTTCGCGATCTGCATGAGGAAGTACCAGAAGAAGATGTTCACGCCGAACGGGCGCAGCAGCTTGTCCCGCGACACAAGCTTGTAGCCGTTGAGCGAGCCCGCCAGCCGCTCGCCGATGCTCTTCGGCTGGCCCTTCTCGACCGTGACCGCGCCCTCGCCTTCGGGAAGGTGCCGGCGGAACAGGATGAGGACCACGAACGCGAGGGCGAAGCCGGCGGCCTCGATGGCCATGAACGAATCGGAGTGGATGATCGGCGTGAGGCCCGCGGCCAGGAAGCCGCCGACGATCTTGCCCACGAGCAGCGATCCGGCGAACAGCGGGAAGATGCGCTTGCTCTGCTCGCTGTCGAACAGGTTGCCCGCGTACACCCAGAAGATCAGGTAGATCGTGTCCTTGACGACCTGCGCGAGGACGTAGGTGAACCAGTAGTCGGTGTTGGTCACGGGCAGGAGCACCTGCGCCGCGATCGAGAGCAGCGTGACGATGCCGACGTACCAGATGAACAGGTCGCGGCGCCGCATCCGGCCGACGAGCGAGAAGATCACGCTCGACGCGACGAGCAGCACGAGCGGGGCGATCACGTAGGCGATCGGCAGGTACTTCACGCCGACGCTCTTGATGAAGATCGAGTTCGAGCCGACCTTGCCGACCCAGTTCGCGATCACCGTTATCGACAGGAGGGCGTAGAGGAGGAACACGATCCCGCGCTCCTCCCGCCGGACCGGGACCAGGCCGCGCAGCCAGCTCATCCCGTCACCGCCTGGGCGGGCGCCACCCGCGCCGCAGACGGGATCGTGAACTCGACGATCGCGCCGGGCTCGCCGCCGTTCGCTACGCCGATCTTCCCGCCGTGCAGCTCGACGGCGAGCTTACAGAACGCGAGACCGAGGCCCGTGCCGCCGCGGCTGCGCCCGGTGTCGGTCTGATAGAAGCGATCGAACACGTGGCCCGCGTCCGCCTCCGGGATGCCGGGGCCCGTGTCGGTGACCCGCACGACGATGCTGTCAGCGGACGACGGCGCTGCGTCGATGGTCACGGTCCCGCCGCCGGGCGTGTGCTTGATGGCGTTCGAGACGAGGTTCGTGAGCACCCGCACGATCAGGCCGGCGTCGATGAACACCGTGGTGTCCTCAGGGATCCGCTCCACGAGCGAGATGCCCTTGGCCATGGCCTCCGGGATCAGCTGCGCGAAGCTGCGCCTCACGACGTCGCCGAGCTTGTTGACCCCCGCGACCGCCTCGAGACGGCCCTCCTCCATCTTGTAGACGTCGAGGAGCGCATTCACCATCCGGAGGACCTCGGCGATGTTGGCCTCGGAGAGACCGAGCAGCTGCGCGAACTCCGGCCGGTCCGGCGTGAGCTCGCCCATCCGCGCGAGCTGGAGGAACGCGACGACGCTGTTCGCGAGGTTGCGGATGTCGTGCCCGAGCATGCCGATGAGCTCCTGGCGGGAGCTCTCGAGCCGTTTCAGATCCTCGTTCTTGTTACGGAGGTCGTCCTGCAGCCGCTTCATGTAGATCGCGTTGCGGACGCGGGCGAAGAGCTCGACCGGCTCGACCGGCTTGTTGACGTACATGATCCCGCCCGCCTCGAAGCCCTGCGCGACGTCCTCGGGCCGGTCGCGCGCAGTGACGAAGACGACCGGGATGTTCGCGGTCTTCGGGTCGCCCTTCAGCAGCCGCGTGGCCTGCCAGCCATCGAGGCCCGGCATCATGATGTCCATCAGGATCAGGTCGGGCTGCTCCTTCGTGGCGATCGCGATCGCATCGTGGCCGTTGCTCGCGGTGAGCGTCTCGTAGCCGTTGCCGCCCAGGCGGCGGACGATCAGCTCGACGTTGGACGGCTCGTCGTCGACCACGAGCACCCGGCCGAGGCGTTCGGACGGCGCGATGCCCGAGGCCGAGGGCTCGGCTGCCCGCGTCGCGACCTTTGGCACTGAGCCGTCGGCGAAGTACCGGTTGAGCAGGAGGCGCAGCTCCGCGGGCGCGTACGGCTTCGTGACGAAGTCGTCGCACCCGGCCTCGCGCGCGCGTTCGCGGTCGGCCTGCATCGCGAGCGCCGACACGGCGATGATCGGGATCTTCTTGGCCCAGGGCTCCTCGCGAATCGCGCGCGTGACCGACCAGCCGTCGAGCTTCGGGAGCAGCAGGTCCACCAGGACCGCGTCCGGACGCTCGCGGCGGGCGATCTCGAGCCCGGCGAGCCCGTCGGTCGCCGTGAGCGCCTCGTGTCCGGCGCCGCGGACGATCCGGCGCGCGACGTCGAGGTTGTTCGCCTCGTCCTCGATGATCAGGATGCGAGCCATCAGTCTGCCCCCGCCACAGCGGCCACTACGCGAACGTGCACGGGCATCGTGAAGCTGAAGATGGCCCCGCCCGAGATCCCGCTCTCGACCCAGATCCGGCCACCGTGCAACGCCACGAGGCGCTTGCTGATGGCGAGCCCGAGACCCGTTCCGCCGTACCGGCGCGTCGTCGACGCATCAGCCTGGCGGAACTCGTCGAAGATGTAGGCCTGCGCTTCGTTGCTGATCCCGATGCCGGTGTCGGCGACGGAGACCGTGACCCAACCCTCCGCGCTGCTCGCCGAGATGGTCACCGCGCCCTTGTCGGTGAACTTCACCGCGTTGGACATCAGGTTGACCAGGACCTGACGGAACCGCGCGCGGTCCGCGAGGATCGCCGGAAGGCCGGCCGGGATCTCGGCGCGGACGTCGAGGTCCTTCGAATCGGACTGCGGGCGCACGAGCGCGACGACGTCCTCGACGATCGGTCCGACGTCGACCTCCTCGACGTTGATCTCCATCCGGCCGGCCTCGATCTTCGAGAGGTCGAGGAGGCCGTTGATGAGGCCGAGGAGGTTGTCCGCGGCCGTCGTGACGCGCTGGAGGTCCGCCTCCTGCTGGGCGTTGAGCTCCCCATCCAGTCCGTCGAGCATGAGCTTCGAGTACCCGATGATCGCGTTCATCGGGGTCCGCAGCTCGTGCGAGACGTTCGCGAGGAACTCGCTCTTCAACCGGTTGGCGCGCTCGAGCTGGAAGTTGTTGTCGCGCAGCTCGCCGACCAGGTCGGCGTTCTCCTTCGCGACGGACACGAGCCGTGCGACGGTGCGCAGGGTCCTGGCCTCGGACTCCGTGATCTCGGCCTCGCCCTTGAAGTACACCGACAGCAGCCCGGTGATGAGACCACGCGTCGACAGCGGAACGTGGGCGGCGCTGCGGAGCGAGCCGTACGGGATGTCCGACCGCTGCACGACGTCCGGGTCGCTCGTCTTCGCGCTCAGGACGTCCGTCGCGATCGACATGGCCGTCTCCGGCTCGATGTTTGTGGTGCTCGCCGCGACGAGCTGCGGCTGACCCGGGCCCTCGCGCAGCACGATGGCCGCCGCGTCCGCCTTCACGAGCGCGACCAGCCGGTTCAACGATTCGGCGAAGATCCGCTCGCGGTCGGTGACGCCGACGACGGCGTCGGAGACCGCGTTCACAGTGCGGACCTCGTCCAGGTATTCCTGCTGGGCCCGATCACGCTCCTGGAGCGAGCGGGCCATCGTGTCGAACGCGCGCTCGAGCGTGCCGACTTCGTACGGGGAGCGAGCCTCGATCCGCACGCTAAGGTCGCCGGCTTCGATCTTCTGCGCCGCGTCCGCGAGGTGCTCGAGGGGGGCGGTGATCGTCCGGGCCGAGCGATATGACAGCACGATGACGGCGGCGATCACGCCGATGAGCAGCCCGCCGAGGATCACGAACAACGACCGCTGGGCGTCCTCGACCGGTGCGGCCGCCACGAGCACGCCGAGCAACAGCGGGTCGGCGTTGGCGGTATGCGTGCGTTCCAGGGTGAAGATGCCGAAGTAGTTGGCGCCATTCACGTTGATCGTCTTGGAGACGAGGTCCGTGGGCGAGTTGTCGACGTCGGCGCTGGTCGGGAACTGGGAGATCTCGTCGCTGCCGATGCCGATCGTCGCCGCGCGAGCCTGTCCGCGCCACAGGATGGCGAGCTGGGAGTCAGAGGTGGCCTGGATCGCCTGGAGGAAGCTCACATCGAGCACGGTGCCGACCATGACGTACCCGAGCACCACGGTGTTCGCGTCGTCGCGCACGATCGACAGGGCCCGCACAGTCACGCCGGCGGGCTCGTCATAGAGGACGTAGGCCTGCTCGGGGCTGGCATTCGCTCGCGCGAGGAGGTCGGAACCGAGCTTCTCGCCTAGGGCGATGTCCTGACCACCGGTGATGACGTTCCCCGCCGCGTCGGCGTAGCTGAGGATGTCGGCACCGATGCTCGCCTTCGCGAAGATCAGGAACTGCTGGATCTCGGCGACCTTCGCAGGCGTGTTGCTGGCGATGAGGTCGGAGGCGAGGCGCTTGGTGGTCGGCAGGCCGGCGACGAAGCGCGCGCCGCGGGTCGCGGTCACGACGCGCGCATCGATGCCGGCCGTGGCGGTGTTCGCGATGACGTTGGCCTCGTCCTGGAACCGAGCCTGGACAAGGTTGTTCGACACGTACTGGGCCACGAACACGATCACGAGAGCCGCGAGCAGGCTAACCGTCGCCGTGCGGAACACGAGGACGCGCAGCAGGCTCGGCGGTGCGATCCGTCGCAGCATCAGATAACTCTCGCTCTAGCTCTTCGCGCTCACAGGCCGGTGATGATCTTCTGGCCCGCCGGGCTCTTGATGAAGTCAAGAAGCGCCTTGATCGTAGGCTTGACCTTCGCCGGATCCGGGTTCGTCGTGATGTAGCTCACTTTCGACATCGTCCACGCGCCGTTGTTCAGGTTCACGAGGGTCGGCTGAACGCCGTCCATCCCGATCAGCTTCATGGTCGTGTCCTTCAGGTTCTTCGCGGACAAGGTCACCGTGCCGAGCGAGCCCTTGAACGCGCCGAGCGCCTTGATCGTGTCGGCCGACTCGAAGATCTCCTGCACGTCAGCGGAGTACGAGGGCGTCGCCGAGCCCCAGACGTATGACTCGATCGTGGTCCGGGTCGAGCTCGCGGCTTCGCGGCGGAAGGCCTTGAGCGGGCCGGCGGCGCTGCCGACCTCCGACCAGTCCTTGATCGTCCCGCCGTACATCTTGGCGATCTGATCCGCGGTCAGGTTCGTGATCGGGTTCGCCGCGTTCACGGCCATCGCGCTGCCGGAGACGCCGATCGGCGTGAGCGTGATCTTCGGCTCGGTCGTGCGCAGGTCGCGCCCGATGTAGCCGAAGTCGACGTCGCCAGTGCTCACGTTGACGATGCTCGTCTCGGTGTCGATGTCATTCAGCTTGAAGTTGACGCCCGGGTGCAGCGCCGAGAACGCCGTGATGAGCGCGGTCATCTGCGGGTTGGCCCCGTTCGCCCCGGATGCGACGTAGTCACCGGCCAGCGGGTCCTTCGTCTTGGCCGGCGTCGGAAGGACGGTCCCACCGCTCCCGCCACATGCCCCAAGGACCAGCAACGCCGCGACCAGGAGCCCAACTCCCCGCCCCCACTGCCGGATGTCCAAAGCTCGCCTCCATCAAATGATTCGCGTGGACCGTCAGATGCTCCGTCAGTCGGTGTAGGCCGGCATCCCTCAAGGGGGGGAAGCACGGAGGTGAAAGCGGCCTATTTCCGTACAGAACGGGTATCAGCGAAGGGGCTGGAGCCGGGTTGCCATCGCTTCAGCGAACGATGACCGGTCGGATCAGTATCGGCAGACCGAGGACTCGGTCGAATGCTGCGGGGCGATCCGGCGCACATCGATCATTCGACGGCGTGGGCGCATGTCGCGCCTCGGCGCGCGACGAGCTCGCTCCTCTAAACTTGGAGACCCCACGGCACGCGCGGAGACGCTGGTGTAATGGCAGCACAACGGGTTGTGGACCCGTTTGTAGGGGTTCGAAACCCCTGCGTCTCCCTGACGAGAGCGGCTACCTAGTGTTCGTCTTTGAGCCGTTCTTCCTGCTGGCGTGCGCGTACGGGACCGGGACGGTGATCCTGAGCGCATAGCTGAACGAGCGTGCGCCGGTCGAGCCTGGCTGTGTGGCGCGCCGATCGGTCGACGGTCCGATCGCATCCCGCGCGCTGAGCGCGGTCGCGCCGAGGTCGGATGACCGTGTCGGTCGCTCCGCCGGCGTCGGTGGCGCCTTGCCCACCTTCGGCGACGGCGCGTCCTTCTGATCGGTCGTCCTCTCGAGCGAGGGCGCGTTACCGGTCCCCTTCTTGATGTCGACGCCGGCGTTCGTTCCGGGGGCGACGGTGTCCTTGAGCTCGACCGCGGGCTTGCCCTTGTCCTCGACCTTCGTCGTGACGTCGGCGGCCGAGCTGTCGCTGGCCAGATGCGTCGTCAGCGCGCCGTCGGGAACGTCCGGCAGGGTCACCACGAGGTGACCGTCGACGACCCGCAGCTGCGCACCCGGGGTCTGCAGGATCTTCTTCCCGTCCTGGATGCCGTTCGCACGGCCGAGCGTGTCGACGACCAGTGCGTTCTGGTCAGCGATAGTCACGGTCACCGTGCGGTCGGGCTCAGCGACAGGCGCCGGGCGCGCGGGCGCCTCGCCTTTGCGCGTCGTCGTCTGCTGGCCGGGTGGCGTGAGCACCGTCGCAGTGCCCTGCACGTCGGTGTCGGCGACCGCGCCCTCCGTGGTCGTCTGCGTCGTCGTCTCATCGGACGCGACGGCGACGGTGAACTGCGTGCCGCGCACGGACGCGGTCGCGGTGGTCGTGTGCACCTCGTAGAGCGAGCCGGTGGTGATGAGGTGGGTCACGACGTGCCACGTGGTGCCGAGGTTCTGCTGCATCACGATGATCGTGTTGCCGTTCGGATCCGCGCGGGCGGCATCGATCCTGAGCTCGGAGTCCGGCTCCATCTCGACCGTCGAGCCTTCGAAGTACGTGAGGACGGCGCGCGCGTCCGCGCCGGTCTTGATCGTGTCGCCTGCGATGAGCACCGCGCCGTCGGCGGCCGAGGTGAAGTCACCGCCGGCGTGCCGGACGGCGACCGGACCGGAGAGGATCGTGAGTGTTGACACGCCGGACGCGGCGACCTGGCCGGCCGGCACGAACGCACCTGTCGCGCCCAAGATGATCGCGATCACGAACGCCAGACCGGTGGCCGTGACGCCCAGACGCAAGCGCCTATTCACTGCTACCCCTGCGCGCGAACTCCCCATGACCGCGGGCCCTACTGGCGCGGCCGCCTTTCGGGACGTTGGAAATAACGGGATACCCACGCCACCGGTAGGGGGCTGTTCGGCTGCTTCCGTATCTAACAGGTGACAGCCCGCTTGTTCGCTCGATAAATGCTCTATTCGCGCGGGGGCGAGTACTCCGAAATGAGTACAAGGAATGGACGAGTGCGTCCCGCCTGGACTGTCAACGGCTCCGGAAGTCCCGATCTCGCGAACACCGCGACGCGCAGCCCATGCAGCCGCTCCGTCCGTCGCTCCCATTTCGTTCCGCACACCGGACACGAGAACTGACCGTCCGTCATCCGCTCCCCGTACTGGAGCAGGATCTTCGCGCAACACCGCTCGACGTTCGGCTCGTGGCCATCCTGCGCGGCGAGATACGGGAACGCGGCCTCGGGCCCATGACGCTCGCGGCGGACGAAGATGCGGCCATCACCGCGCGTGAAGGTGGCCGCAGCGGTCTTCCGCCAGCTCGTCGCGTCCTCTGGGCAGTTGAACGTCGCGCCGTCCGCGTAGAAGCCGCCCCACTCGATGATCCAGTCCTCGCAGCAGTCCGAGAGGATCACACGATCCATCGAAGCACCGCTTTCTGCACGTGGAGCCGGTTCTCGGCCTGGTCGAACACAGCGCTCTGCGGCCCGTCGATCACGTCGTCGGTGATCTCCTCGCCGCGATGCGCCGGAAGGTCGTGCAGGACGATCGCATCCGGCTGCGCGTTCGCGAGCAGATCGCGATTCACCTGGAAGCCCTGGAACGCGCGGCGGCGGCGTTCGTACTCCTGCTCCTGGCCCATGCTCGTCCACACATCGGTGTACACGACATCCGCGTCGCGCACGGCGGCGACCGGATCCTGGACGAACGTGATGCGCGCGCCCGTCGATCGCGCGGTCGCCTCGGCGAGCTGGCGGTAGCGCGGCAGCGGCTCGAAGCCGGCCGGCGTCGCGATCCGCAAGGTCATGCCCGTCTTCGCCGCGCCGAGCATGAACGAATGCGCGACGTTGTTGCCATCGCCGATGTACGCGGCGACGACATCGGGCAGCGCGCCCTTGCGCTCGCGGATTGTGAAGATGTCCGCGAGGCCCTGACACGGATGCGTCAGATCCGACAGTCCGTTGATGACCGGGACAGACGAGTACTTGGCGAACTCGTCGAGCGTCTCGTGCGCGAAGGTGCGGAGCACGACGACGTCCACGTACCGGCTCACGACCCGCGCGACGTCGGACACGCTCTCGCGACGGCCGAGCCCGACCTCCTGGGGCGACAGGTACGAGCTGTGGCCGCCAAGGTCGCGCATCGCGACGTCGAAGCTGAGCCGCGTCCGCAGGCTCGGCTTCTCGAAGATCATCGCGAGCGTGCGGCCGC
>CAAGKR010147906.1_pt1 | contig 18618 bp, 21 predicted proteins | sample 2556971 | NCBI WGS metagenome assembly CAAGKR01 (sample SAMEA5207829, study PRJEB30636) | soil metagenome | biome: forest; feature: boreal; material: soil | place: USA | collected 2011-09 | depth 1 m | reverse complement strand
TCATCGCCACGAAGAAGCGATACGACTGCTTCATCGGAACTGACCTCGAGTTCGTATTGAGGTCGGGTCGCCACGATTCCGTGCTTCTCTTCGGAGTCAACACCAATTCGTGCGTCATCGCGACGGCCATCGCCGCCAGCGTCAGGGACTTCGCAGTGTTCGTTGTCGACGAAGCCGTGGACACGATGATGGGAGCCGACCTGGACGTGGCGGCGAGACAGGTGATCGATGCCTCCTTCGGGTGGTGCATTCCGGCTGCGACCACAATCGAGCTGCTGCGTGACCGAATTTCGGGCGCAGGTCGCGGATGAAGCCCATGGCCGTTGACGTCCATTCCCACCTCTACCCGCGGCGCTACATCGACTGGCTTCGGGCGCGAACCGACGTGCCTTTGATCACTGGCGATGCAGGTCAGGAGCGCTTCGTGATCTTCGAACATGAAAAGGCGAGCAACACTGGGCGCCCGATCGATTCGACCTATTGGGACGTGCCCGAGAAGCTCGCCTTTATGGACCGCCACGGCATCGACCAGAGTGTCATCTCGATTGGAAATCCGTGGCTCGACCCAATCGAGCCGGACCAGGCTCTCGATCTCGCAAGGCAGCTGAACCGTGATCTCGCCTTGCTCGAGGATGAGACCGGTGGCCGGCTCTGTGCGCTGGGTGTGCTGCCGGCCGGAGACGTCTCCGACGCGGTTGCGGTGGCGGCCGAGATCGCGCGCGAGCCCAGGCTGCACGGCTTGGTGACCGGAACGCGCCCGTGCGGGCGCCCTCTGGATGATCAGGAGCTTGACCCGCTCTGGGAGATCCTGGACGCCACGAGTCTGCCCGTCTTCCTCCATCCGCACTATGGGGCGGGGATGGCTGACCTGGGGGGCAGCGGCCACTCGCTGCCTGTCGGCATTGCCTTTCCACTCGAGACGACGATCGCTCTGGCTCGCCTGGTCTTTTCGGGCGTGCTGCGCCGGTTCCCCGACGTGAAGCTCATCGCGGCCCACGGCGGTGGCACCGTGCCGTACCTCGCGGGTCGCCTGGATGCCGCGTGGCGGTCTGACGGATCCATGCACGCGCGGCTACCCGTGACGCCGAGTACGGATCTGTCGAGGATCGCCGGCGATGCCGTCCTCTACCACCCGAGGGCGATGCGGGCGGCGGCAGACCTCTTTGGCACCTCGAAGCTGATGTTCGGCACCGACCACCCGTTTTCTGTTTCCGACCCGGTGACCAACCTGGCGGCGGCGCGCGCTGCGTTCGCGGGCGACGAGCTCGCCGACGTGATGTCGCGGGCCGCGCAGTCGTTCTTCGCCCTACCCGACATCCAATCGCAGTCCACCATCGGCCGCACTCAAGCTGGAGAGAAGTCATGACACAAGAACGGGGGATCGAGGAGATCACGGAAATCAAGGGTCCGCACTACGAACCTTTCGGTTGGCATCAGTGGCCGGAGCACCCGTGGATGTCGTACCAGTTCCGGCGCGCGCTCGGTGAGACGCAGGAAGGTGGTGGCTCGGTCAGCGAGTCCTTTCAGGCCGCGAGCCGGATGGTGCCCGGCGACAAAGAAAGCTGGCACCGGGAGTGGTTGACCGTAGCCGATCGCAACTACCAATATGCTGCCGACGCCGCTGCCAAAGGCCATCTTGCATCCGCCAAGGCTGCATGGCTGCGTGCGGTCGACTGCTACAGGTCGGCAGAGTTCTGGCTGGGCGCAGACGATCCGCGGCGCCTCGAAACCTTTACCAAATGTGAGACGAGCTTTCGCAACGCCGGGCGCTATTTCGACCCCGCTGTCGAAACCGTGAATGTCCCGTACCTCGCCGGGTCGCACATGCATGGCTATTTCATGCGCTCACCCCTTGGGCCGGCCCGGCAACCGGTGTTGATCAGTTTCGGGGGACTGGACTCCTTCAAAGAGGAGCTGTACTTCATGGTTGGTCGTGCTGCCCTCGCGCGCGGCATCTCGTGCCTTCACATGGACGGACCCGGCCAGGGCGCGACGCTGCGAAGAGAACGCATCACCACCCGGTTCGACTACGAGGTCCCGGTGGGCCGATGCATCGACTACCTCGAAAGTCGTGGCGACGTCGACATGGCCCGAGTCGCCGTATCCGGAACCAGCCTTGGCGGTTACTACGCGGCCAGGGCTGCGTCATTCGAGCATCGTCTGGCCGGCTGCATCTCGCACGGCGCAATCTGGGACATCAGCGAGCTGTGGGCTTCAGCGGGCGAAGACCATGGGCTTGCGGATCACATCAAGTGGGTCTTCGGCTGCGGATCCATGGCCGAGGCGCATGAAAGGTTCGTCCAGTTCAGCCTCAATGGTGTGCTCGGCGGCATGCGGTGCCCATATCTGATCGTCCACGGCAGCCACGATGTTCTCGGGGTCCGGCAGGCGCGCACCGTGTATGAGCACGCGAAGGACTCGGGCGTCGATGTCGAGCTGCGGCTTTTGAGCGCTGAAGAGACCGGTGCCGAGCACTGCCAGCATGACAATCCGACGCTTGGCGCCGAGATCATGTCGGACTGGTTGACGGACCTGTTCGGGATTGGGAAGTCATGAGGATCGCCGTAGTCCAGCCCATCGCGCACCGACCTCCCGACGACTTCAGGAACGTCCCAGATGCGGTCGCCTACGTTGAACAGGCGTCTGCCGGTGGCGCCGACCTGGTGGTGTTTCCGGAGAGCTATCCCGGGCCCTGGCGGATGCCGGCAACGTTCGATCCGCGTGCAGAGATGGCGCAAGCCGCCCGGCTTAACGCCATCTACGTCCAGTACGGCTCACTCGAACCGATCGACGAGGCTGCGCGGACGGCCTACGGCCTTCTCGTGCTGGCCGACCCCACGGGTGAGCTTTCGACCTACCGGCGGACCCACCCGCCAGGACCTTGGATCTACACGGGTGGGGCGTACTGGGACTTCATGTACGTAGCGGGGAACGAGTATCCGGTCTTCGAAACCCCTCACGCTGAGATCGGCCTGGCGATGTGCAGCGAGGTTTACATGCCGGAGGTCGCCCGCACGCTGTGCCTGCGCGGAGCCGAAGTGCTGCTGATGCCCGCAGGCGTCGAAAAGGGAAAGCTCTGGGCCTCGTGGCGTCACCTGATCTGGGCGCGGGCGATCGAGAACCTGGCGATCGTAGTCACTACGCAGAACCTATTCAGCGAGTCCGAGCGCGGGCTGGCAATGGTGGCGACACCCGAGGAGGTCGTCTTTGAAAGCACACGGCCGGGAATCTTCTTCGTCGATGTCGACATGGGCGCCCTGCGGCAGCTGCGCGCAGACGTCGACGTGGTTGGATCATGGGAGCGAGTCGGCGTGAAGGCGGGTGTGCTCACCCAGTGGCAGCGACCCGAGATGTATCCCAAGTTTCACGAGCGGGGCCGATGAGGCTCTGCATGCCTCAGGACGCGATAACCGCGAAGATTCGCGCGGGAGCGCCCTCTGCACCTACGACCTTGTAAAAGGGCGCGAAAAACTCAAACCGGCGGCCGATCAGCTCTGACAGTCGCGTCGCCTGCTCGATGATGACGATGCCACGCCCGAGGAAAGCTCGATGAACCCTGAAGTCCTCTGAGGTGAAGTCCGGTAGGCGAGCCGCATACTCCTCGAAGAAGTCAAAGCAGACGGCCTTCGGACGCCGCGCCGCCAGCCACTCCGCTCCCTCCAACGAGAGATAAGGGGATTCAACGAAAAACCGTGGAAAGTCGCCCCATGCACGGTCTGTCCAGGCGGTGCGCACGATCGCGATTCGGCCTTTGGCGTCGCCGGGGTCGGCAGCCTGGAGCATCTGCGCAGTGATTTCGGTCGACGGGGGCAGCTCGCCGAGATCGAACAGCACGGCTTCGCCGCACACCTGTTCCAGGGAGATCTGGTCGGTCGTGCCACCATCGTCGTAGCAGTGAAGTCCGGAGTCGACATGGCTCCCGGTATGGAGGCTCTGATGTATCGAGGTCACCTGCCAGAATCCCGGACCCCGCCGGTGCTGCTGCAGCTCCACCCGCATGTCGGTCGAGGGCGGGCTCTTCGTCTCCGAACTGACCGGCACCGTAAGGTCCACGATTCGCATAGTCATCGCTCCTCCTTAATAGACAACTTGAAGAGCCGATCGGCGTTGTGCTCTGCGATCAGCGCCGCGATATCCGGCGATACCGCCTGACCGAGCTGGCCGATGGGGTCAGGCGTCGCCATGTCGAACGGGAGGTCGGTACCAACAACGACACTCTCCGCCCCAGCCATGGACACGAGAAACCGGAGCGCTTGGGTGTCGTGGGTGACGGTGTCGTAGAAAAGGCGGCCTCCGTATGACATCGGCTCAACGGGTGCCGCGGACAGCTCCGGCCGAACTCCGATTGCGTGGCGAAGCCGCCCGGCGCCGTACGGAAAAAAGCCACCGCCGTGAACGAGCAGGATCCTGAGCTTGTGGAACCGATCGAGGATCCCGGCGCAGATCAACCGCTCGATCGCGACGGTCGTCTCAAGTAGGTTCCCGATGACGTTGTCGAGATAAAAGTCCCGCAGCCCTGGATACGAGGCGTTGTAGCCGGGATGGATCATGACCGCGATCCCCATTTCGTCGGCGGCTGCCCAGAAGGCGTCAAAGTCCGGCTCGTCCAGCCGCCGCCCGGCAATCGATGTCGCTACCTCGACCCCGACGCATCCCTTCGAGTTCGCTTCCTCCAGGACCTTTACAGCCCGATCGGGCTGCCGCATCGGAACATGGGCCATCCAGTGCAGTCGGTCGGCGTCGAACTGGCAAAACTCGGCCAGCCCGCCATTAACGGCTCGCGACATCGCTTCGCCTTTGTCGATGTCTGCGTCGTAGTAGAAGAGGGGCGGCGCGGCAGAGATGACGGCGCCATCCAGGCCGATCCTGGCAAGCTGCTCAATCTTGGCGGCCGGATCGATAAAAGACTCCGCGATCGCGAAGTCCACATGATTGCCGCCGGCCCAGTGGTGCCCATCAGTGGTCACTCTGTAAGCGGGGTCGGATTGCAGAAGACGAATTGCGGCCAGGGGAATCGCGTGATTGTGCACGTCGAGTTTCACGGGATCACAGTCCTTTTCCGACAAGGAATTGCGTCCAACGATCCGCCGAGGGCTCGCCCTCCTCTGCGACAACCTTGCTTCGAATCGCACCGACGCCCTCGACGGAGACTTCGACCACGTCTCCTGTATCGAGAAACCTCTGAGGTGATTGCCCGGCTCCAACGCCACCGGGAGTGCCTGTTGCAATAAGGTCGCCAGCCTCCAGCGTCAGCCAGCTAGAGATGAATTCGATCAGCGTCGGAATGTCGAAGAGCATCTGTGAGGTTCGCGCGGCCTGGACGGTCTCGCCATTGAGGCGCGTCTCGATCGCAAGATCGTGCCAGTCGACCTCGTCGGCGGTTACCACCTCTGGACCGATGGGGAAGGTGTGATCGAAGTTCTTTCCGGGCGTCCATTGACGCCCGCCGTCCTGCCAATCGCGCGCGGTGGCCTCATTGACGACAGAGAAGCCGAAGACGTGGTCCATGGCCCGAGCTGCGGAGATGTACCTTCCCGGCTTGCCGATGACAACCGCCAGCTCGCCCTCGTAGTCGAGCTGCCTCGAGACTCGTGGCCGGACGATGTCATCGAACGGGCCGACGATGGTGGTGGGGAAACGGGCGAAAACCTCAGGCCAACCACTCGGTTGGTTTTTCATCTCCGCGATGTGCTGCGAATAGTTCCTCCCGACGCAGATGATCTTGCCGGGCCGGTCAACCGCGGGGCCATGTGAGGCGCCCTCGATGCCTTTCCGATCGACTGCTCGGTGGCTGGCTTCGAGCAGCTGGTCGGAACCCGCCGCCATCCATGATGAAAACGTCGCCACGTTGTTCAAGTCGATGGGCGTGATCTCCACATAGCCGTTCGGGGTCGCCACGTGCAATCGCAATCCGTAGCTCGTCCGCAGGTTCGCGAACCTCAAATCAGGAGCTTGGCCAGAGCCGCCAGCCCTCCGATCACGATCGCGATGCGCAAGGGAGCCGGTGGAAGCCTTCGCGCCACGATCGCCCCCACCTGTCCACCTGCCACGCTTCCGATCGCGACGAGGGCAGCCGCGGGCCATGCCACCTGCGCGCCAATCACAAAGTAGATGGCGGCGACCCCATTGACGATCGCGACCAATACATTCTTCAGGGCATTCAGGCGCTGGAGCGAATCGTCGAGCAGCATCCCCAGAAGGCTGATGAGGATCACACCCTGAGCCGCGCCGAAGTAGCCGCCGTAGATGGCGCTCGAGAAGACGGCGGCCGGCAGCAGCCGCGCTCGCCAGCTTCCGAAGGCGCCATGACCGCTCGACTTGGTCAGCCATGGTTGAGCGATGACGAGCAGCACTGCGACGACGATCAGCGCCGGGACGATGCTGTTAAAGAATCGCTCTGGCAACGTGAGGAGCAAAGCCGCTCCGGCGACTGCGCCGGCAACTGTCGGTAGCAACAGCGTGAGCACCCGCTTGCTCTGACCGGCCAGCTCATTGCGGTAAGCGACCGCTCCGCTCACCGAGCCAAACGCCAGCCCGACCGTGTTGCTGACATTGGCGACCACTGGCGGGAAGCCGACCGCGAGCAGCGCGGGAAACGTGATGAGCGACCCGGAGCCGACGATCGTATTGATCGTGCCGGCAAGGAACCCGGCAACCAAAACGATGAGAGCTGCGTGGAGGCTCATTCCGTCAGCAACGCTTGGTCGTCGTCAGCGGTCGCGGGCTGCGGTTGACCGAGGAATGGGCTTGTTCCCTCCGGCCAGGTTCTCGACGTCAGTCAGATGCTGGCGCATCGCCTGTCCAGCCGCGGTGCGGTCTTTGCGCCGGATCGCTTCGATCAGCCGCTCATGACCGCGCAGCGATTTCTGCCTTGCCTGGACTGTCTGCAAGGACTTGTTACGGCTGTCCCGCAGCAGCCCGTGAATGCCTTCGATCATTCGAACGAGGAGATGATTCTTTGTCGCTCGGGCAATCGCCAGGTGCAGGGCAGCATCTTCATCGACGAATGAGAGGCCCGCTTCAAACTTGGCCTTTTGGGCCTCGAAGCAGCGGTTCATCTCGGCGATGTCGGTCTTGTTTGCCCGTAAGGCGGCCAATTCGGCAACTTGCGGCTCGATGATTCGGCGCAGCTCGACCTGCTCGCCGACTGTGCCCTGAGGGCCGGGAATGACGGTGGCGAGCACCGTCACAGTCAACTCGGCGGAATTGTGAGCAAACGTTCCGTCACCCACGCGGCTCTGAACGAGGCCCATCGCCTGCAGGACCGAAAGGGCCTGACGTATGGCGACCCGACTAACCCCAAAGCGCTGAGCCAGCTCCCGTTCGGGAGGTAGGCGGTCACCCGGTTGCAACTTTCCCTGTTGCATCAGGTTCTGAAGCTGTTTGATCACCTGCTCGTGGATTCGTGCCCGGTTGATCGGCTCGATTTCTACCGTCACGCGGACCTCCATTGATGGTCGCCAGCGTCGTCCTGATCATCATCGCAAGCTGGCTTATGCGAGTGCTTGACACGGATATCCGGAGCCTGTATCGTCGGCATGTCCTATGAAAGGATAGTCCAATTTCTCCCGGACGGAATAGTCAACCGAAAAGATCCGAGAGCGACAGGACGGGAGAGCTGGTGAGCATTTAGGGAGGACGACATGGGAGTTGATCAGGGGAGAGGAAACATGGCGCGAGTCGCGCTGACTTGGCTTCTCCTTGCAAGCGTCGCAGTGGTCGCCGGATGCGGAGGGGGGACAGGCAACAACGCCGGTTCGTCCAACCAGACCAAAGTCGCTTTCATTCCAGTCGGGCCAATCACAGACAAGTCATGGAGCCAGTCGGGATACAACGGCCTGCTGAAGGCGAAGGCCGACTTCAATCTGCAGGTGGCTTTCAGTGAGCAGGCCGTACCGCCTGCAGACGCCGAGCGGATCGCCCGCACATACGTGTCGCAGGGTTACAAGCTGGTTATCTTCGACAGCGCTCAGTTCATCGACGCGGCCAAGGCGGTGAGCGCGGCCAACCCAAGCCTGTGGTTCTGCGTCGGTGGTGCGATCGTTTCGTCACCGCCGAGCAACGTCTGCTCGTACGATCCGCTTGCGCAGCAGGGTGCCTTCCTTGCGGGCGCAGCCGCGGGCTTGATGACCAAGACCGGACGCTTGGGCCTCGTTGGTGGGTTCGCGTTTCCACAGCTGACGCGCCAGCTGGAGGGCTTCAAGCTCGGTGCTCGGTATGTCAAGCCCGATGTCAAGTTCCAGGAGGTTTACATCAACAACTGGGACGATCCGGCAAAGGGCAAGGACGCCGCCACCGCGCTGATCGCCGCCGGAGCCGATGTCGTATTCGCGGCGACCGACCAGGCATCACAGGGAGTCTTCACCGCTGCGGAGCAGCATGGCGTCTACGCGGTGGCCAGCTATATCGATCAGAACAGTCTCGCTCCCAAGACAATCCTGGGTAGCGTTCAGTACGACCTGAGCTCGCTCGTGTACGCGTCGATCCAACACTACGTTCAGAAGGACATCAGCACGAGTGGCTATACGGCCGGCCTCGAAAAGGGCGTTGGACTCGTCGCTTACAACACGCAGCTGCTTCCGGCCGGCGTCGTGTCACGGGTCGACTCCATCAAGCAGGACATAATCTCGGGCAAGATCCACATCCCCAGCACAGACGCATTGGGAACGCCCGGAGCGAGCAGCAAGATCGATATCGCTTCTCTGACCTCGTAACCGAATAGGAGTCAACGGCGCGGTGTTACACCCGGTGGGTAGGCCGGGGTCGTCCGGAAGGGCGGCCCCGGCCGTGTCGTCCAGCCAGGTTCCAGGCGAATCCGCCCTAAGCGCGGAGTCGGTCTCGAAGCGTTTTGGTGAAACGCTGGCCAACGATCAGGTGAGCTTCAACGCCCGCTGGGGCGAAATACAGGCCGTGCTCGGTGAGAACGGAGCCGGCAAGACGACGCTGATGAACATGCTCAGCGGCCTGTACCAGCCCGACTCTGGCCGGCTCCTCGTGAACGGCCAACCAGCTGTAATTGGCTCGCCGCGCATGGCGGCGACGTTGGGAATAGGCATGGTCCACCAGCACTTCATGCTCGTTCCCACCTGCACCGTGCTCGAGAACGTGATCCTCGGCACGTACACGACGGGGCATTTTCTATTGCGCCGTCGAATTGCGGGCCCGCGGGTTCAGGTGCTCGCGCGCAGGCTCGGGCTCGACCTATCCGGCAACGAGCTGGTGTCGGAGCTTTCAGTTGGAGCCCAGCAGAAGGTCGAGATCATGAAGCTCATGTTCCGAGGCGCACAGATTCTCCTACTCGACGAACCGACAGCCGTCCTCGCGCCTCAAGAGTCGGACGAGCTGTTCCGGATGTTGCGCAGCCTTGCGCACGAGGGCAAATCGGTAGTTATGGTTACCCACAAGCTGCGCGAGGCGCTGTCGGTCGCGGACACGGTCACGGTGCTGAGAGGGGGTAGGTTGGTGACCAGCCGGCCGGCCGGGGAGCTTTCAGAGGAGAGCCTCGCGCGACTCATGGTGGACTTCACCCCAAGGCGAAAGCACTCCCGCGAGAACAGGGCGAACCAAACTCCGCTGCTCGAGCTCAACGGGATCGGGGTACGGGGTCGAGGCAACCGGTGGTCGGTCAACTCGGCAACATTCAGTGTGCACTCGGGGGAGATCGTGGGGGTCGCGGGGATCGAGGGCAACGGGCAGTCCGAGCTTGCTGACGTGATCAGCGGTTTGAGACGAATCGACCGCGGTGAAATGCGCATCTGCGGCGACGTGGCCAGGTCGCAGGACCCGGCTCAGCGGATCCAGCTCCGCATGGCTGTGATTCCGGAGGACCGGCATCGCTTCGGCTTGATCAGCCGGATGAGCGCGGCGGAAAACGCAGTGCTCCCAGTGCATCAGAGGGCGCCTGTGGCCCGTTGGGGCTACATGCGCAGGAAGGTCATGCGCGACCTGACCAGCGCTCTGATGGTCGCCTTCGACGTCCAGCCGCAGGATCCTGCCAAGGAGGCCGGGACGTTCTCTGGAGGGAACCAGCAGAAGCTCATTCTCGGCCGGGAGCTGACGCGGATGCCAAAGGTCGTGCTCGCGTGTCAGCCGACCCGCGGCCTTGACGTCAAGGCGATCGACTATGTGCACGACCGCCTCGTGCAGGCGCGAGACGACGGGGCAGCGGTTCTGCTGGTATCGCAGGACCTGGACGAGATCCTGGACCTAAGCGACCGAATCATGGTCATGTTTCGCGGCGAGATCGTCGCGACGCTCGATCGAACCGAGGCAACAGCAGAGCGGTTGGGACAGCTGATGCTGTCTGGGTCCGCCGCCTGATGTCCTGGGCCGCTACGGTGTTAGGTTTGCGTCGCTCTTCATACTCCGGCTGGCGGAGCGACGCGGCAGACATCGTCGCCGCTCTGGTGGTGACAGCGGTTCTTGTCGGAGTACTGCTTGCGTTTGTTGGCGTCAACCCTCTGTACGGGTACCAGCTGCTCCTCCAAGGAGCGTTTGGGGACACGTTCAGCATTACGGAGACGCTTGTTCAGGCCACGCCCCTACTTCTCGCCGGCCTTGGTGTTGCGCTGGCTTTCTCGGCCCGCATCTGGAACATCGGGGCCGAAGGTCAGCTCTACGCCGGCGGGATCGCCGGCGTTGCTGTCGGACTCAACCTACTGCACCTGCCCGGTTACATGCTCATTCCAGCCGGCTTGCTTGCGGGAGCGGTTGCCGGCGCGCTGTGGGCGTTGATCGCCGGTGTGCTCAAGGTCAGGTTTGGCGCGCAGGAAGTCCTGGTGACGTTGATGCTGAACTACATCGCGATCCTTCTCGCGGACATGGCGATCACCGGGCCATGGCGCGACCCTCAGGTTCCGAAGACACGCGATGTGGTGGGGGCGGCCTTGCTTCCGGTGCTCATAAGCAATTCCCGGCTCAACATTGGCGCGCTGATCGCGCTCGGGTGCGTCCCGATCACCTGGTTCCTCCTCTACCGGACCGTCTGGGGCTTTCGGATGCGCGCCTCCGGCCTCAACCCCGAGGCCGCAAGGCTTGCAGGCCTTCCTATCCGCCAGGTTCAGCTGGGCACCTTCGCGCTGAGCGGGGCTTTATCCGGTCTGGCGGGGGCCATCCTGGTGCTGGGCATCGAGCGGGCGCTGATCGCAGGCTTCTCGCCCGGCTACGGATACACGGCAATCGCCGTAGCGCTGCTCGGAGGTCTGAATCCATTGGGCGTGGCGGTCTCGTCGATCTTATTTGGGGCGATCTACGTCGGTGGCCAGTACATGCAGATAGTCACAGGCGTGCCCGTGGCGTTGGTGCAGGTCATCACCAGTGTTTTGTTGCTCAGCTTCCTGGCTGTGCGCGCGGTCAGGCTCATGTGGCGATAGATGGACCTCGCTCCCCTCGTTGCATTGGTGACTGGCCTCCTCGTGGCCGCTGTGCCGATTGCGGTTCCGATCCTGCTGCCCGCCCTGGGCGAGGCCGTCGTCGAGCAGTCGGGAATCCTGAACATCGGCATCGAGGGCCTCGTCTTGGTCGGCGCCTGGGGCGCGTATGCCGGCGCGATCGTCACGCACTCGCTGCTTGGCGGCGTCTTGGCCGCAGTGGTGGTTGGAATTGCGTTCGCACTGGTCCTGGCTCTGTTCTACGTCACCCTGGGCACTGATCAGATCGTGACGGGCGTCCTGGCAAACATCTTCGCGGTCGGCTTCACCAGCCTCACCTACTTTCAGTTCCTCCCAGAGAGGCCGACGCTTCCGGCTGCCTCCACCTACTCGATCCCCGCCTTGTCGCAAATTCCAATCCTCGGTCCGTCGCTCTTCCGGAACACCGGGTTGACTTTCCTGGCCCTGCTCGCCGTGCCGGCGATCTGGTTGTTGCTCAGGCAGAGCTGGTTTGGATTAAACGTTCGCGCCGTCGGCGAGCATCCTGAGGCTGCGGCAGTGGCGGGCGTCAACGTCCATCTCATCCGCTACGCGACGCTCGTCTTGGGCGGGATCATGGCCTCGCTTGGCGGGGCCGCTCTAGCTATCGACGATCTCCGCGGGTTTGTGGAAAACGCGAGCGACGGCAGGGGCTTCATAGCCCTCGCCGTGGTCGTTCTCGGCAAGTGGAATCCATGGGCTGTCTTTGGAGGCGTCGCCCTCGTGGCTGTGGCTGACGCCGGTCAGTTTCGTCTCCAGGCTTCGGGTATCGCCATACCGCACGACCTGCTTCTAATGCTGCCGTACGTATTGGCCATCGCTGTTCTCGTCGGTTTTGCCGGTGGCGCTCGATATCCAAGCGCCGTCGGCGAGGCATATCGGACACCCCGTTAAAAGAAAAGGGAGTATCTGCATGACGGATCGCGTTCAGCCGATCGACCGCTCACAGTTTCAGAGCCTGTTGAACCAGGCTCTCACCGTGGAACTGCGCAAGACCGCAGTGATCACCATCGACTGTCATCGAGGACATCTCGACCCATCTGTCGCGACCATGCCGGTAGCGCCCGAGGTTGCCGCGCAGGTCGTGGGCTCGACCGCACGGCTGGTGAAGTTCGCACGGCAACATGGCATTCCCGTCATCCATGCCATCCTGCAGCAGCGGATCCTGCCCGACGGTGAAGCCGAGCAGATGCGCAACCCCTTCTGGAGAACGGTCGAGGAGCTGAACCAGGTCCTCACCCCCGGCCGGCCAAGCACGATCAAGAGACACAACCTGGTCGGTTCCGTGCAGTCCGAGCTGATGCCCGAGCTCGGGCCGGAGCCAGGCGACATCGTGATCAACACCAAGCGACGGCTCAGCATCTTTCGTGAGACTGACCTCGACCTCACTCTCCAGGAGCTTCGAGTTGACACTGTCGTGCTCGCAGGGATCAACACCAACACCTGTGTGATGTGCGCCGCGTTCGAGTCACAGAACCGTGACCTGAAGACAATCGTGGTGGCCGACTGCGTGCACACCATGTATGGCGACGATCTGCACTGGTTCGGGCTGCAGAACATCGCCCGCTGCCTGGGCTGGGTCGTCAGCCTTGACGACCTGATTGAGAAGGTCACCGCCAATGCCGGCTAAGAGCACGCCGACCGGCCGGAAACTCTTCAGCCCCACGCCTTCGACGGTTCACTGGGGTTATTTCGAGGGGACGCTGCGCCCGATCGGCGAAATCGAAGAGGGCGAGCCGTTCACTGTGCAGTCGGTGTCCGCCGTCCCCACCGATCCCGAACCTGACAAGTACATCTCGGCAGAGGCGGCCGCCATCTACGCCGCAGGGGTTGTTCGAGGCCCAGGGCCTCACTTGGTCACCGGCCCCATCGCGGTGCGCGGCGCCCGGATCGGAGATGTGCTGCAGGTCGACATTCATGACATCCGGCTGCGCGCGGATTATGGCTACAACGTCATCGACCCCATGAACGGACTCTTCCGTCACGTCGTCGACGAACCCGAGCGCGTCATCATCCAGATCGACCGAAAAAGCGGAAAGTTGACCCTGCCTGGCGGGGTGGTGGCGCAAGCGCGACCGTTCTTCGGGATCGTGGCGGTCGCCCCGCCCGTGGGGTGGGGTCGCATCGACAGCCGCGAGCCCCAGCGATTCGGCGGAAACATCGACAACAAGGACCTCATGGCGGGATCCGCGATCTTCCTTCCAGTGCTTGTAAATGGAGCTCTGCTCAGCATCGGGGACGGCCACGCGATCCAGGGCGACGGAGAGGTCGATGTGACCGCTGTTGAAACGAGCATGGAGGGTGACTTCACAGTTCGCCTCCGTAGGGATTTTCAGCGGACCCTCCCGGTGGCGGCGACCCGCACTCACGTAATGACAATGGCCTTCTCAGGTGATCTCGACGAGTGCGTCCGCGTGGCTGTAGAGACCATGATCGACGACCTCGTCGCGTTCTGCCGCCTGAGCTGGAAGGAGGCATATCGCCTCTGCAGCCTCGTGGGTGACGTTCGCATCACCCAGGTCGTCAACAAGCAAAAGGGCGTCCATTTCACATTGCCCATCGATGTAGTGCGCCAGCTGCCGGGCGGGCTGCCATATGTGCCGGATTCTGGGAGGAATTGAAGATGCCGATAATCAGGCGGGGCGACTTACCTGACCAAGCCGTTGGTGCGGCGTTCTCCAGCGCCCGTGGCCAGGTGATCCAGGGCGAGCACATACAGGTATCCCTCCTGCATTTCAAGGCTCATGAGGGAGCTCGGCCGCACCAGCATCCTGAGGAACAGGTGTCTGTCGTCCTCAAGGGCATCCTGCGCGTGACTATCGAAGGCGTTACGGCCGACCTGGGCCCTGGCGACGCATTTCACGCGCTGGCCGGCGTTGTGCATTCAGCCGATCCACGAGAAGAGACTGAAGTGCTGGCTTGCAAGAGCGTGGTGGGCGCTTGAGCTCAGTCTCGCGCAATCCCGAGTGGGTGTCATCGCTGGGTGGCCCGCTGATTCCATTGGCTGAGTGCGACCTCGGCGGGCGTCCTGGATTCAAGCTCGCATTACACGTCGCCGGCAGCCGGAGATTCCTTTATGTCGCTCACCTCTGGCATAGGGGCTGGACCATCGTCGACGTCACCGATCCCGAACGCCCGGATGTCGTGCGATTCGTGGAGGGTCCGGCGAATACATGGACATGTCAGGTCACCGTCGGCGGCGGCCTTATGGCGACTGGGCTCGAGAGGATCCTTGGCGGCTGGGGTGGCGAGCCGGACAAGCCCTTCGAGCAGGGGATTCTGCTGTGGGACCTCGCGGATCCCACCGATCCCAAACCAGTCGGTGCGTTCAGAACCGACGGGGGCGGCGTGCACCGCAGCATCTTCGACGCCGACGGAAATCTCCACGTCGCAGCGCGCCTGGCGGGGTATTCCGGCGCGATCTACGTCGCGCTCGACCTCACCAATCCATCTCACCCGCGCGAGATCGGTCGCTTTCACATGCCCGGGCAGAACACGGGCGGTGGAGAACACACGGATAGGGAGTGGGCTGACCTGCACGGGCCGCCGCTGAGACTGGATGACGTCGTCTATCTCCCATACGCCGGTTTCGGGTTGGTGACACTCGACTGGCCACTTCCCCGCTCAGGTTGGCGGCCGTCAGGCCATCTCGATGTGCATCCGCCACTGGGCAGCGGGATCGCCGTTCACACGGTCGTGCCTTTGCCGGGTCGCAACCTGGCGATCATCAACTCCGAGGCATTGGTCGAGCGGTGCCAGGAGCCCGTCAACTACGCCGGGCTGGTCGACATCTCAGACGTGGGTGCCATGTTCCTGGTCTCGCTCTTTCCGACCCCGTCGCCCCCGAAGGGATACCCCGCAGACTCGTTTTGCGCGAGAGGCGGGCGTTTTGGGCCGCACAACCAGCACATGCCGTACGGCTCGAGCCATCTCTTTCGCTCCGACGACGTCTGCTTCCTGACCTACTTCAACGCCGGTCTGAGGGTGTACGACATATCGAACAAGCACCACGTTCAAGAGATCGCGCACCTCATTCCGAAAGACCCCATGCGGCGCCACGGTCCGCTGCCCAACGATCTGGTCGTTCAGGTGGAGGACGTCCTCGTCGATGACCGCGGCATCGTCTTCTTCACCGAGAAGAACAGCAGCCTTTATATCGCCCAATGGCAAACGTAGGAGAAGGGAGAACGCAATTGCAGGATTCCAAGGCGGTTCGACGCATAAAAGTTGGCTTCAATCAGCAGCAGTTGGTTCTGCTGGATCGATTGGCCCGATCGCGCGGGTCAGATAGGGCGACCACTCTGAAAGCTGTCTTCGCGGAGTATCGCGAGCAGCATCCGGAGCTTCATGCCGGAAAGGAGGCCATGTGAGTCACCAAGGTCGCACCATGCTGTTCGAGCACGTCATGGAGCCTGGCACCGGCAAAGCGCTGCCTGTGCTCCGTGGACAGATCCTGAGGCTGGAACAAATAGGCAACGGACAGTGCGCTGATTTCAATGCATACAACCTTCACGACTACAAGGAGCACTTCCACTGCGGCCGTACGCGTGTCGTTCATGGACTCTGGCCGACACTCGGCGACAGCCTTTGGTCCGCGCCCCCGAGGGATCGGGAGATGCTCACGATCATCGCGGACTCGGTCGGAACAAATGACGTCAACTATCCCCGCTGCAATGGCGTGCTCTATGAGTCGATGTTCGGGTTCGAGAGGCATACGAGCTGCCAGGACATCCAGGCCGAGGCACAGAGGGAATATGGCCTCACGCCGGATGATGTTCACGACTCGTTCAACTTCTGGATGCACACCGGCGTGGATCAGCAAGGCCGGCTTTCGATCCGACCGATGCGCGCTCGACGCGGCGATTACATCGAGCTAATCGCCCACATGGACGTACTGGCGATTCCCAACGTCTGCGGAGCCGACGTCACGATGACCTCGAACTTCGGGCTCAAGCCGGTAAAGATCCAGGTTTGGTCGGCGTCCGATGCCGACAAGGATGAGTGGCTGCGGCCGGAGGGTCGGCCATACAAGAATCAGCGCGAACCGTCGCAATTTCGATTGAGCGACATCAAGGTAACCAGGGAACTCAGCCCGGACCCGGACTACAGACCCGAGTGGTCTATTTATCCCATCCAAGAAGAGCAGATCGAACTTCCCATGTCCGCTACAGACCAACGCTTCGTGGAGGCGCTAAAAGACCAGGGCGACTATGGAGTAGACGAGGGCGAGATCGTCCGGTCCGTCTTTTTCCATTGGTGGCTGGAGAACCAGCTTGAGGGTGCAGGTGCAAACACCCACAGGCTTACTTAGGTTCAAGGCGATGAATGTCACGCATATAAACCCGGCGGGCCTTGCTCGCTCGCCCTCTTACTCTCAGGCCGTCAGCGTCGAAGGTGCTCGACGGATCATCTTCGTTTCCGGCCAAGTGGCTCGGGACGCGGATGGTGCATTGGTCGGAGAAGGGGACCTGCGGCTTCAAGCAGTAACGGCGTACGGGAATCTGGTCGTCGCGTTACGCGAGGCAGGCGCGTCAGCCGGCGATCTTGTGAAGATAACCACCTTCGTCGTGGGTTGGCGGTCCGAATACCTCGCCATCATTCACGAGGCAAGGCAATCGGTCCTGGGACCAGACGTGGTTCCGGCCTCGAGCCTGATCGGGGTTGACAGCCTAGTCGACAGTCGTCTCCTCATCGAGGTCGAGGGGATTGCTGTCAGCGCCTGACCGGGCTCACTCCAGCACCGCGATGGTCGAGGCGTGCGTGGAGCGCTGCACCAACCTCGAGCCGTGGTTGCATGCCTTTTCTTGGTTTGACGCGGACAGGGCAAGAAGTTGCGCGAGAGCGTCAGACTCCGATCCATCCTCGAACGCCTCACCTTTGAAAGGTGTTCCAATTGGCGTGAAAGACATCTTCGACACGGCGGGCATTCCGACCGAGCATGGATCGGAGTTATTCGCCGGCCGGATTCCGCGCAGGAACTCGGATGTGGTCGAAGCCATCGAGAGAGCGGGCGCCATCATGTTTGGAAAGACGGTAACCGCGGAGCTTGCCTTCCTTCACCCAGGGCCGACAGTCAACCCGTGGAACCCGCAGCGAACCCCTGGAGGATCTTCGATGGGATCAGCCGCCGCGGTGGCTGCTGGGATTGTGCCACTGGCCGTCGGCAGCCAAACCAACGGCTCGGTGATCCGGCCGGCTGCATTCTGCGGAGTCGTTGGCTACAAGCCTTCGGCCGAAATCATTCCCCGTGGTGGTGCTCTCATCTTCAGCCCGACGCTAGACCAGGTGGGCGTGTTCGCCCGAACCGTTCAGGATGCTGGGCTGCTGGCCGCGACGTTGGCCGGCAAGAGACTCAGCCCAGGTGATGCAGGCTCAGGAAATCCCCCGCGCTTCTGCGTTCTTCCTCGCTCGACGATTAGTTCGGCGGAACTCTCAATGCTCGCTCAGTTTGAGTCGGATGTGGCCGGTATTAGCACCTATGGAGGCGCGATCGAATTCTTGAGTCCACCTGCCGGGTTCGAGCAGGCGCGGCAGGTCCTTCGCACGATCATGTCGGTCGAGGGCTATTGGTGCCTCAACAACGTCGTGTTGGGGCGACCCGACTTGGTCAGCAAAACACTGATGGGCTTTCTGGAGGAAGGTTCGAAGATCTCCGTCTCGACCTATCAGAGCGCCCTTAACCTACGGCGGAAGCTGCAAAGAGCGTTCCAGTCCCAGATGCGTCGCTTTGACGCGCTACTCACAATTCCAACGTCCGGAGAAGCTCCCGGACTGGAGACAACTGGCGATCCTCGTTTCTGCACCCCATGGACATTGATTGGGGCGCCCGCAATCACAATTCCTACCGGTTTGGGTCCTGGGGGATTGCCTCTTGGCTTGCAGCTGGTCGGTGGCATCGGACGTGATCGCGAGCTTCTGCGAGCGGCAGACTGGGTGGAAAGCATCTCCCGGAGTTATCTCCTACAGCACGGGACGTCGGCTAAGTCAGATCCCCTGCAGGGCTGACAGCCAAGATGACAGCCAACTAGGAGGACGACTGGGGACGAGTGCGGACCAGTGCGGATTGGCGACCTCCCCGATTGACCCTGCGCGGACGCCCATAGACGTCCGTGGATGGCAGGCCCGCGGTCTTCAAAACCGCGGGAGGTCGTCCACTGACGTCCGCCCAAGATCGCTTTTGTCCACCAACGTCCATTGAATCGACCGAATG
>CAAGKR010239884.1_pt1 | contig 18619 bp, 12 predicted proteins | sample 2556971 | NCBI WGS metagenome assembly CAAGKR01 (sample SAMEA5207829, study PRJEB30636) | soil metagenome | biome: forest; feature: boreal; material: soil | place: USA | collected 2011-09 | depth 1 m | reverse complement strand
TTCGCGGGGCCCGCGCCGCCAGTCCCTTCCAAGCCGTTGCCGTCGCCCGCGCTTGCCGAGTCGGTGCCCCGGACCGACATCCCCGACGACTACTGGGATCCGCCGGTCATTACGCCGACCGGACAGCCCTCGAGGGTCTCCGAATCCCCGTCCACGACCTTCGTCGTCACGGGCGACGAGATCCGCCACGCGGGGGCGACGTCGATCCCCGAGATCCTTCGCCGCGTGCCCGGGATGGACGTCAGGCTGCTGGGCGCCACGGACGGTCAGATCGGCCCGCGGGGCTTCGCGTTCGAGGTCGCCGACCGGGTGCTGGTCATGGTCGACGGGCGGACCGCGTATGTCGATTTCTTCGGCGGCACTGCCTACGACATGCTGCCGGTGTCGCCGCTCGACATCGATCGTATCGAGGTCGTGCTCGGCCCGGGCGCCTCGGTCTATGGCGACAAGGCCATGCTCGGCACGCTCAACATCATCACGCGCTCCGCGGCCGCCTTTCCGGGATTCGAGGCGCGGGTCGACGCCGGCCCACCGGGTGACGTGCGGGCCGCCTTCCGAGACGGCGTCGTGATCGGAGACTGGCGCGCACGCCTGACCGGGATCTTTCGCCAGGTCACGCCATATCCGGTCGACACCCCCACGCTCAACGAGTTCAGCTTCACCACCCGGAGCCCAGCGGGCGGCGGCACGGCCAGCTTGGGGTATGCACCCTCTCCGAGCACCGAAGTCTCGCTGGAGTCGGGGGTCATGACCGGCGACACCTACCTGCTGCCGACCGGCTCGGTGATCTACCCGTTCGATTCGACGCTCGGCTACGCGAAGGCGGACGCCCACTTCGGGCTCGGCGGTCCCGGCTCACCCGACGGGGATGTCCGTTTGAAGGCGGTCTGGAACTTTGGACGGATCCGAGGCATCCAGGTCCAACCGACCACGCCGGTCTTTCCGTCGGACTCGTCGCCGCTGTATGCGCGCTTTCAGACGCCGTACGCCGAGGCAAGTCACGAATTCAGGTTTCAGCTGGGCGACGTCCCAATGCAGGCGCGCTGGGGCGGCGAGGTCCGATTGAACACCTTGTATTCGACGATTACCCGGGACGTTCAGCCGATCTGGAACATCGCCGGCTTCGCAAGCGACGAGGCGGTCATAGGACGCTGGCGGATCACCGGAGGATTGCGCATCGATCATCAGAACCGGACGGAAGACTTCACGGCGAACCCGCGAGCGTCGATCGTCTTTTCGCCGACGCCCGCCCATCAGCTCCGCATCGCTTACAACGAAGGGTACAACAACCCGAGCCTCATCCAAAACTTCGCCTACTTCATGTTGGGGCCGACGCCGCCTCTGCTCGGGAAACTGAACCTATATCCCGAGCGCATCTACTACGGAGAGGCCGCATATGGCGGAACGATCGCGCGCTGGTTGCGCCTGTTTGCTAACGCCTTCGCCTACAAAATGACCGATTCGATCACGCTTGGGACCAACCTGCAATGGCAGAACAGCTCATTGCCGGCCAACGCCTACGGCGGTGAGGTGGGTTTCGAGGTTGCGCCGAGCCGGATGATTTCTGGGTACGCGAACTACGCCTACCTCCACCTGAGCGGGGGGCCTTACAACGCGCCGAACGAGTCGGACAGTCCAACCCAAAACCTCGGTTCGCCCTTGAACAAGATCACGGGAGGTCTTCGTCTCGATCTGCCCCGTCGGACGTATTTGACGGCGGACGGGCAATACGTGGGTCCCACCTCGGTCGCGCGATTGAACGACTCGTCTGCTTCGCCGACGCCCTACGTGACCACCTCAATTACCTCCTATGTCGTATTCGACGCGCGTGCGGGTGTGATGCTGGACGACGGCCTCGACCTCTCGATCGCCGGCACCGACCTCCTCAATCAAACGCAAGCCCAGCTCCTGGGAGCACAGAACCCGCGCCTACGCGTGATGGCGACGATCGCCTACACCCCGTAGGTCTCGCGATGAAGCGTTTCGTTTTCCTGTCTGCCCTGATCGCCGCGGCTTCGATGAGCCGCGGCGCGCAGGCGGTTCCGCTTTCCAGCCCGAGCGGCGCGCCGGGGGTGTGCGTGCTCGCCTCCGGGGACGAACACCGTGACGTCGTCGACGAGATTGCACAGACGCTCGGATCCCAGACGCTTCGCCTCGACGTGCGGAACGTTTCGCAGCCGGCCGAGCTCGCCCGCCAGTGCGGCCGGCTCATCGTCGCGGTCGGGCGCGAAGCGCTGCGCGCGGCGGTGCAGACACCGGAGTCGACGCCGATCGTGTTCTCGATGGTGTCGACACCGAGCGCGCTGCTCGATGGGAGGCGGCCGGTGTCGGGCGTCTCGCTCGATGCGGATCCGGCGCGCGTCATCTCGCTCCTCAAGCGGGTCGAGCCGAGCGTGCGGCGAATCGGGGTCGTGTACAACCCTCGGGCGACCGGCGCCTTGGTGGCGGTCGGGGAGACCGCGGCACGCGCGCAAGCGATGGAGCTGGTCGCGCTGCCCGTCTCGTCGATCGGCGACGCGATCAAGGCATTTCACCGGTTCGAGCGGGAGATCCCCATCGACGCGATCTGGCTCCTGCCGGATGCCACCGCGACCGCCCAGGAGACCGTGCGCTACGCGCTCGAGCTCGCCGACTGGAAACGGATCTCGCTGGTGGGCCTCTCCCGCTGGTACGTGGCGCAAGGCGCTCTGTTTGCGCTGGCGCCGCAATCGAGCGGGCAAGGAACGCAGGCGGGGAGGATGGCTCTGGATCTTCTTCGCGGCGGCGCACCGCAAGGGGTGAAGTACGCGGACGGCTACTCACTCCTGTTCAATACGGCGGCCGCCCGCCGCCTCGGAATCAAGCCGCCACGGGACGTTTTGGATCAGGCCGAGGAGGTGTCGCCGTGAGCGGGAACGGCGCCAGACGGACCAGCCTGCGCTGGCGGTTCGCGGCCTGGCTGCTGGCGGCGCTGCTTGGGCTGGCGGGTCCGCTCGCAGTTTATTACCAGCTGCGGATCGATCACCTGGTGGCCCGTGAGGCGGACGATCGGTTGAGCGCGCTCGCGCGGCATCTCGCGTCGGGGGCGCTGTTGGGCGTGCTAGCCCACAGCGACGACCTTCTGCAGGGGACGATGGAGGGAGCGCTGTCAGAGCGCGACGTCCTTGCGGTAGCAGCGTTCGACGCGTCCGGCACGCTGGTCGCCGCGCGCGCGAGAGAAGGCGCACGGGCACCCTCGTGGCCGGGCGAATCACGGTCCTGCCAGCCTTGCCGGGTCGACGAGGGGCGCCTGCGGTGGGTGGCGCCGGTCCACAGGCGACCGGCAGCCGCGGGCGCTGGCACGCAGGAGGACTTCTACAGCGGCCCGCCGCCGGGGGGGGCCAGCTCCAGCAACCCGGTCGGGTGGATCGTGATGGAGGTGTCGACCGCGCAGCGAAAGGCCGACGAGCGCGACGCGGGCCGCAGCGGGCTTCTCATCTCCGCGTCGGTCTTGGCGCTGGCGTTGGTGTTGACCCTGTTCGTCGCGCAGAGGCTGACCTCGCCGATCCGGGCTCTCGCCGCCGCCGCTCGGGAGATCGCCCGCGGACGCTGGAACGCGCCGCTGCCCAAGCGCTCGTACGGCGAGATTGCACAGCTCGCGGCCGATTTCGAGACCATGACCGCCGCGCTCGCCGAGCTGGACAAGGTCAACCGGACCCACAACGAGCAGCTCGACGAAAAGGTCAGGAGCCGCACACGGGAGCTGCGGGAAGCGAACGAGCAACTCAAAGCGATGGCGGAGGAGAAGGACCGCTTCGTCGCCACGGTCTCCCATGACTTCCGTTCGCCGCTGGCGGTGATTCTGGCCAGCATCCAGACGATCATCGCCGACGAGGCGATGCCGCCCGCCGCGCGCGCCGTCTTTCTCGCCAGAGCCGAGCGGCAGAGCCAACGCTTGGGCGCGCTGGTGAGCGACCTCCTGGATCTCGCACGAATCGAGAACCGCGAGGCCCAGTTCAGGCCCGAGTCTCTGTCGGAAATCACCGAGGGGGTGATCGATCTCGCGCGCTCGCAGCTCGAGGCGCGCGGCGTGAGCTTGCGGTACGGGTCGACACGCGCGCCGATCGAAGCCGACGTCGATCGGGGACAGGTCGAACAGGCGCTCGCGAATCTGCTCAGCAACGCCGTCAAGTTCACCCCGCCGAAAGGGCAGATCTCGATCACCCTCGCGGTCGATCACGGTCAGGCGGTCGTTCGGGTCTGGGACACCGGACCGGGGATCCCCGCGGACGAGCTCCCCCACGTGTTCGAGCGGTTTTTTCAGGGCGAGCAGGGGCGAGCGATGGGAGGGGGCTCTGGTCTCGGCCTCGCGATCGTGGCGCGCGTCGCGCGGGCCCACGGCGGCGAGGTCAGGGTCGACAGCTCGCCGGGGCGGGGAACCACTTTCGAGTTGCGGCTCCCGCTCGTACGATCGCGGACGAGACCAGAAGCCTGAGGGGAGCCGACGACGATGGCGAACATCCTGATAGTGGACGACGAGATCGACATGCTCGAGACCATCGCCTACAACCTCGAGCGCGCTGGGCACGCCGTCGTCCGGGCAAGCAGCGGCGCGGAGGCGCTGGAACGTCTGGTGCCCGCGCCCGACCTGATCATTTCGGACGTGATGATGCCGGGCATAGACGGGCTCCAGTTCTGCGCGGAGGTGCGGCGCCGGAGGGCGACCGCATTGACGCCCTTCCTGTTCGTGACGGCGCGCGGACAGGCCGGCGACAAGTACGAGGGACTGCGGGTGGGCGCCGACGACTACGTGACGAAACCGTTCAACCTTCCGGACCTGCTGGCGCGAGTCAACGGTCGGCTCCAGCACCGCGCGCGGGCTACCGCGCTCGAGAGCGAGCTCGAGGAGGCCCGACGCCGTTGGCAGGAGAGCGGGGAACCGGAGGAGCTGGTGGCCGCCCGCAAGGATAGGGAACGGCTCGCCACCGAGATTCAGACATCGGGCTACGTCGACTATCAGGCGCCCGATGACGATCCGGACGCGCTTCGCGCGAAGGTCGCCGCGCTCGAGCGGCGCTTTCCCGCGCTCGCGGAGTTGAGGGCCACCTCGCTGGTGGGCGAATCGCCGGCGTTCCTGCGCCAGTTCGAGGAGATTCTGGTTGCGGCCGCGAGCCCGGACCCGATCTTGATCATCGGCGAGCCCGGAACGGGAAAGACGGCTGTGGCCGACGCGATCTTCAGGCTCGGCCCCCGCGCTGCCCGACACTTCCGTACGCTCAGCTGCGCCGAGCTCGCGGCAGGGGATCCCACCATCGCCGCGGGTAAGCTGTTCGGCTATGGGCGCAACAGCGGTTTACCCAATCTGCCTCGCGAGGGCCAGGCTGGGCTCCTCGAGCAATCGGACGGCGGCGTGCTGTTCCTCGACGAGATCGGCGAGCTCCCGCGTCAGGCGCAAACTTTGCTGCTGCTCCCTCTCGAGGGGCGTCCGTTTGGCCCGGCCGTCGGCGCCGCCTCCCCACGGACCGTCGACGTCAAGTTCGTCTGCGCGACCAACCGCGACCTCCCCGGCGAGGTCGCGGCGGGACGATTCCCGCGCGATCTCTACGAACGTTTGGCGGGGCAGGTCATCCGCCTCCCTTCATTGCGGCAGCGCCCGGGCGACGTCGAAGTTCTCGCCGAGCGCTTGCTGCGCGAGGCTGCTCCGGACGTGGCCGCGCGCCCCCAGCTCGACGCGGAGTCGCTCGGGGTGCTGGCGGCGTTCTCGTGGCCGGGCAATGTTCGCCAGCTTCGCAACGTTCTCCGTCAAGCGGTGCAGCGCGCACGTCTGAACGGCCGCGCCCTCATCCACCGAACCGATCTCGGCGACGAGCTCCAGCGCCGGGGCACATCCCCGGCGCCGCCTGTAGGCTTTCCGTCCGTGCGGTCGGCGGCGACTGCCGTGCCTGGCCGCGCTCCGCTCGATCCAGACGAGGTCAGACGCTTCGCCCACCACGGGTTCTCCGAGCGCGAGGCTCGGGAGCTCGCGACGCTGCGGGGCTGTGGCTTCCGGATCGGTGAAGCCGAGGTTCAACTCGGTTACAGCGGGGAAGCGCGGACGCTGACGCGCCGGTTGAAAGGAATGTGTTTCAAGGCGCTGTGCGAGTGCGAGATGGATCTCGATCGCGCGGCCGCTCTCCTGCTCGCTGGGGATCCGAGGTTGCAAGCCAGGATCGTTCTGCGGTTGCAGAAGCTGGTCGATTCGGTAGTGCTCCGGCTCGACGAGGACGACGAAACCCTGGCGACTAACCTTCCTGGCGAGTACCGCCGCTTCGCCCTGATCGTCATCGGTCAGTTGCGCCGAAGGCGCAACTGACGTCGCATCGCGTCTCGAACTGTGGATGACCCGACGCCGGCACGAGACCAGGGGAGGAGGCGAGCCAGATGACGAACGAGACGAAGTCGCTCCCGCGGTTGACCGAAGCATTCTGCGAGATTTGGGCGCCGGCGAGCGGGTCGCCCCGGCCGATCGCCGCCGCGCAGTCTGGAGACGCCGAGCGACGACTCTCGGCGCTGCTCGCGACGGCCAAGCAGGCGCACCCGGGGCTCGCTGTCGACGATCTGATCTTCGTCCGTCACCTCGCCCGCTGCGCGGCGTTCTTGCAGTCCGCGCCCCTCGAAGCCGCCGAATCGCTGGCCGGCCCTGACCTCTACCTCGCCTGCGCCTGCGCGCTCGGCGTGCCGGGTGCGGTGGCGGCCTTCGATGCTCGGTGCGATGCGCGGCTACAATCGGCGCTCTCCGCCGTGGTCAAGTCCGATGACCTTCGCTCGGAGATGGCGCAGCACGCGCGCGACGTCCTCCTGGTCGGTGGGGTGAAAGGCGAGCCGAAGATCGCCGAATACCGCGGACAGGGCCCGCTTCCGCGCTGGGTTGGCGTCGTCGTGCAGGGTTTGGCAATCTCGGCCCTGCGGGTCGACCAGACCGAGAAGCGAACCCGCGAAGCGGCGGCGCTGGAGATGTCCGCCGGAGCCGCAAGACCCGAGCTCGAGTACGTGAAGCATCGCTACCGCTCCGCCTTCGAGGAGGCGCTCTCGGACGCGATCGCCGCGCTCGATTCCCGGAGCAAGATGCTCCTGCGCCTCCAACTCGTCCGTGGGGTCAGCGTCGAGAAGATCGGAAAGATGTACGGCGTCAGCCAGTCGACCGCCTCCCGTTGGCTGGCGGACGCGCGAGAGACGGTCCGTGAAGGTCTCGATCGCGTGATGCGAAGCCATCTGGACGTCTCGCGGGACGAGCTCGCGTCGCTGGCGGGCCTCCTGGCGAGCGAGCTGGATCTGAGCATGTCGCGCCTGCTCAAAGCGACGTCGGGCGCCCAATAGAGTCACTCTACTCATCGCCTCGAGCGCCCGCGCAAGCGCGGGCGCGCAGGACCGACGTTCCTGATCGCAGCTCGTGAATGCGCCATCCTCGTGGCTTTCCGGTCGGGCCGACTTCGCCACTCGTTTGCCCGAACGCCCCTTCGAACAGCGCCCAGCCGGAAATGACGCCGTGTGGATCCATCTTCTCGACGAGCCGAGCCAAGAGCGTCCAGCGCTTGTCGTCGGCGCGGACCGGTCGGAGCCCACCTTCCGGCACGGAAGGAAGGTCGGCCCGCAGGGCCGCGTAGAGAACTCCGGCCCGCCCGTCGGACGGGACGAACACGAACTCGCCGTCGCCGACCTGGCGGGTCGCCTCCGCGATGAGCGCCGCGATGTCGACAGTCGCGCCCCCTTTCGCTTCGACGAGGGACTGAACGCGCCCGCAAAGGACGATGTCGCCCTGGGGCGAGATCGCGGCGCGATCGCCGGTGTGAAGCCACTGTCCTTCGAGAGCGTGTGCGGTGGCCGCCTGGTCGCCGACATACCGGGTGAAGACCGAGCTGGCTCGCACGAGCAGCTCGCCGCGGTCGGAGACGGCAACCTCGACCCCACGAACGGGAAGGCCGACCGAGCCGAATACTCCCCCGCGCCGCGGCGTCATCGAGGTCGCTCCCGCGAGCTCGGTCTGCCCATAGACGACCCGCAGCGGGATCTGTACCGCCTCGAACCAGGCCTGCAAGGAAGGAGGAACCGGCGCCATCCCTGTGAGCGCGTCGCGCACCTGATCCAGCCCGGCGCCCCGACGCAACTGCCGGCCAAACAGACGCGCGCCCCACGATCGCCTACCGCGCCCGGCGATCCCAGTCGCGAGCATCCGCCCGGCCGTTCTCTCGACGGACGCGAGCAGGCCGCGGCCGATCCGCGTCGCGCGTGCGCCGGCGATCGCCTGGGCGCGCACCACCTCAAGCAGCACCGGCGGTGCGAGAAGGACGGTCGGGCGGCAGGCGCGGAGATCCTCCCCGAGCGTTGCCAACCCGCCCCCGTACCAGGTGTGGCCCGCGAGCGCGATCGACAAATAGAGCGTCAGCAAACGCTCGGAGATGTGCGCCGGTGGCAGAAAAGACAGGAAGCGGGGAAAGTCGTGTGAGGCCTCCCGCCGCAAGGAGCGGACGGCCTGTACTACGGCCGACTCGCTGATCTCGATCACCCGAGCGGGCCCGGTCGTCCCGGTGCTCTGGAGATAGAGCAGCGGGCGGTCAAGCGGCCAGTCCGGAAGCTGCGCCAGCCGAGCCTCGACCGAACGAGTGTCGAAGGGTTCGACGTCGGCCGGTAGAGTCGCCCGCGGGGCTGCCGCCACACCTGGCAGGCAAACGACTTCATCGAGGAGCACGACGCCCCGCCGACCTTCGAAGAGATCGGCCCGGTGACGCTGCGAGCCTCCGAGGACGAGCAGGTCTGCCCCCGTGAGGGCCAGCGCCCGGCGCAGCTCATCGTCGGTCGAGGTTGCGTACAGCGGTTGCAGCGTGCGGCCGGTGAGCCCGACCGCCAGCTCCATGATCGGGTAGCGTGCGTCGGTGTCAGCGAGAATCGCGACTGTCCGTGCGCCGCCGAGGACGAGATCCATCGCTGCAGCGACATCCAAAACGAGTTCGGCCAGCTCGTGCCAGCTCAGAGTGCGCCAATCGCCGGTCTGCTTGCCGGCCGTGCCGGCCGCGCGGGCAGGAGAAGCCGCGTAGGTGATCGCGGGGCGTTCGGGGTGCCGCCTCACGGCAGCGGTGAACATCGAGCGGAGGTTGTCTGCGTCGGTTCCCTTCACAGCGATCTCCCCTGGATCACGCCCCCGACCAGATGGGGGGCGCGGCCCGCGCGATGGACGCGGACCGTGGTTGCTTTCAGCAGCAGATAGAGCGCCGGACCGAGCACGACATCGGTCGCCAGCGCGAAGGCCATGGTGAACATCGCGATCACGCCCATCGCCCGGAGCGCCAGCAGCGAGCTGGCGAGCATCGATCCGAATCCGCCGATGAGCACGTACGACGAGAAGCTGCAGGGACGACCGGTCCGCAGCAGGGTGGCCGAGACGGCGCTGACAGGGTCGGAGCCGCTCCGGATGCGATCCCGGATCCGGACCGAGAGGTGGATTGTGTCATCGGCCGCGAGACCGAGCGCGATCGCCAGGATCATCGCGGTCCCGATCCGGACCGTGATGTGACCGATTCCCATGAAACCCAAGGTCGCCACGACCGGCAAGATGGTCGGCGGAATGGCCGCCAGGAACAGCCGCCGGTCCCGGATCGCGAACCACATGATCGGCAGGATCACGAACAGCGCGGTCACCGAGGAGCGCATCACCTCAGACGACAAATGGTTCATCCCGCGCTGCGCGAGCCACCACTGGCCCACCGGTTCGACGGTCGCGTCGGGCATCGTCTCGCGGGCGACGGCGCGGAGGCGTTCGACGAAGGGGAGCGAGCGGGCCGTGCCCATGTCGGCCACACGCACGATGATCGAGCCTTGATCTCCCGATGGCGAGACGACGCTGCGCGCGAGCTCCGCGACCCCTGGGCCCGCGGCACCACCACGGGCGCCGAGGAGGAGGCCAAAATCGCCACCTGCTCGGTGGCAGGCCTTGCCCCGTTCGTCGCCCTTCAAGGGCGCTTGCGGCAGAAGGTCGAGCGGCGACGCCAGATAGCGTACCTCGGGAAAATCGCACACCCGATTCACGAACGTGACGAGCTCGCGCTCCACGGTGCGGAGGTCGCCCGTCTTCGGTCGCACCGACAACTCGGGTCCCAGGAATCCAGCCAGCTCGCGCTCGTAGACGGCTTGCGCCCGGACCGCGGGGTGGCGCGCCGGGAGCTCTTCGTTGACCTTCTGATCGATGCAGATCCGGGAGATTCCGGCGACGGCCAACAGCCCCGTCACGAATAGGAAGCCGAGCACGACCAGCCCCGGGCGTCGCCCGAGGAGGCGGTCGGCGCCGCGAACAACCGAGAGCGTCCAGGACTGGCGAGGGGCCAGGAACGTGGCGGAGGGCGCCGATCGATAGAAGGTCTGAATGAGGGGTGGAACCACCATCCAGTTGACGAGGTAGACAACGACGACGCCGAGCGCGGTCGAGAGCCCGAACGACCAGATCGCCCTCATGTCAGCGGTGGCGAGCGCAGCGAACCCAAGGACGGTGGCGAAGCCGGTCATGAAGCTCGGCCACGCCAGGATCGCGAATGCCTCCCGGTTCGCGGCGAGGTGGTCGCGTCCGGCCTCGCGCCGACGGCGGTACTCCTCCTGGTGGTGCAAGGCCTGGCCGATCCCGACGATCAGCACCAGCGTAAGCACCTGGCTGTTGACGATCGAGAACGGCTGCCCGATCGCCGTCATGAGCCCGAGCACGATCGGGACCGAAAGGGTGACGCCCGCCAGGCAGGTCACCACGTCTCGCCAGCGCCGAAAGTAAACGTAGAGGATGGCGATCATCGTCGCCAGGAGCACCGCGATGCTGCGGAGGACGCTGGCGAGGACCTCCTCTGCGTAAACCTGCTCCACCTCGGGATAGCCGGTGATGTCGACGGGCATCCCGGTCTCCCGGGACCAACGCCCGACGGTCGCCCGGAAGGCTTTCACGACGCCTCGCCGGTCCGCAAAGTCATCGTTCGGAAGGTCGATCGAAGCCGTCACGGCCAGCCGGCGATTGTCGTCGCCGACGATCAACCGCCTGGTCGCAGGAGACCGAAGGAGATCCGCGACGAGCGTTCGGCCCTCGGCCGAGTCGAGCGACCGGTCGGAGCCGAGCGCCCCCGCGACCCCGCCTGCCAAGAGGACGCCGCGGCGGTCGAAGAAAGGGAAGTGGAGAGGATCCCGAACGCTGGCGACATGCGGAAGCGCGCGCACCCGGTCGGCGAGACGGGCGGCGGCGTCGAGCGCACGTGGCGCGGCGGCGTCTCCGACGTCCACCACCGCAACGAGATCGCGGAAGCCGACCTGCCCGAAGGTCCTCTCGTGCTCCGCGGTCCTGGCGAGCTCGGCCGGCTCGCCGGTGAAGGTGGGCCGGAACGACATGTCGATGCGCAGGTGGGTTGCTCCAACCCCGCCCGCCGCCACGCAGAGCGCGAGAGCGCCGATGACTGCGCGACGGTGACGAAACATGACATCGAAGGCGAGCCGCGCGCGGGCGTGCGGTCGCAAGTCCCGCGGAGGCATCACGCCATCCTCGATGCGGACTCGGCGCAGGGGTCCAACTCGAAACCGAGCGAGGACGAAGAACACGCCAGCATTTCCGCCGCGTCGGCCTCTTCAATGGCGAGCAGCTGGAGCCCCCGCCGGGCGGCGTCGTCATAGCGGCCGGTCACGACCGCGTGGGCCTCGTCACGCCCGGGAACCACACACGACACGTTCAGATCACGCGCGCCCACCTGCCGGTAGAGCTCGAGAAGCTTCGGGTGACAATAGGCGAGATAGCGCTCGTGGGGGGTGTGCGCCCGCATCCACAGCGCCCCGAGCACTAGCAGCAGGAGTGAGGCGCGCAACCCAAGCGGCGTTCTGACGGCGGCGATCCGTCCCACCTGCGAATCGGCCGCTCGGGTCGCGAAATCACCGCCGAGCTCCTGCATCGGAGAGAGCGCCGAGGGGTACGGAAGAACGCGCGCCGTCGCCACGACCGTGCGGCCATCGAGGAGCAGAAAGACGTAGCCGTGCCTGTCGCGGCGCGCCTCCAGGATCTCGTCGAACAGGACCTGGCGCCGTTCGAAGAAGACGCGCTGCCGGAAAGCGGCTGCCAACCGGCGCTCATGGCTGGTCTCCGCCCGCACGAGTCGCAGCCCTCCGAGACGGTCCCGGATCATAGGCAACCCCCTCGCCGCTCGCCCGAACTCTGAAACGCCTGCTCGAGGAGCTGAATCGTCAGCCACAGCGACGTCACCGCGACCCGGTGCACGTTCGCCGCTTGCTGCGGGGTCTTGACCGCGCGTCGGATCGCCGTCTTTACCTCTTCAGCGTGCCGAATGTCGATCTCGGCGTGCACCGAAAAGAACGTCATGTTGTCGCGGGTCAACGCCAGCGAATCTCGAGCCGCCAACAGCAACGGTCCGATGTGCTGGTAGACCGACTCTGCCCAGTACGAGTAGCCGAGCCGGGGGACCGCACCCTCGCGCAAGGCGACTCCGTAGAGATAGTGGATGAGCGCGTCGGTGGCAGGCAGAGGCGCGTCCTCGATCGCTTCTCTCCGGAGGAGCCCGATCGACCGCAGATCGTGGACGATCAACCTCTCGTGGCCAAGCTCTTCGCGCGCGTGGTTGTAGACGAACCGAAGCAGCGGCCGGTCATCCGGACTGGCCCGAAACGCGGCCGCCGCTTGGTTGATGGCGTTGTGCCGCGTGTAGTGGAAGATCTGGAGCATCACCAAGCGGTACAGATCCGGATCGAAACCCTTCGAGACGACATGCCGCCAGAATGGGCACCGCTTGGCGTCCGCCCAGAGCCGTGCGACGGACTCGTCGAGCCGCTGGAAGAGCTCCTCCGAAAGAGCCTCGGACCGCTCGTCGCCAGAGCCACTCGAAACAGGTGCGCCAGCAAGATTCATGATGCCTCCACTCCCTTGTCGTGTCCTCGTCGTTCCCCATCCGCATTTCGACGCCGTCGCTTCGGTTCCATTCGGCAAAAAATGGAACGCCCGGCCGGCGGCTCGCGCCACCGGCCGGGCGTACGAGGCTCGAGTTTAGGCTCGAGCTAAGGAACGAACGTGACGTTGTCGACGGTGAAGCTCGCCTGACAGGAGGCAGCGGTGGCTCCGGTCGGTGGCTCCACTTGCCAATGGATGCCCGTCAACCGGGCCGCGTCCACGGTCGACATCGGGCTGCCGCCCGTGAGATCGGCGAACCGGACGGTCGTGGTGCCCGCTCCGATCGGCTGCGCGATTGGGGAGTAGCAGCTCGCCGCCGTGCACGAGCCGAAACTCGGATCTGCCGCGACGTCGTCATCCTCGCTGAACTGAGGCGAGAACTGGAGTGGGCAGTTGCCCAGATCGCCATTGATCGTGAACTGGACCCCCGAGTACTCCGAGACGTCCGTGCACATGTTGAAGTAGAGGCCGAACCCGTCCCAATTGAACGCTGCATCCGCGGGTGGGACACCCGTGTTCATCGACACCGAAAGTGACTGCCCGGCGCTCGTTCCATCACTCGAAACCAGCCCGAGGACCGGCGGCGCGAGGCCGGTGGAGGCGTAGGTGAAGGTCCCGCCGTTGCTGAACGATACCGATCCCGGGCTGTAGCTCACGGCGTCGGAGAAGTCGGTGATGAGGGCGCTCGCGGGAGCCGTACCGACACAGGCGGCGCGCGGGGTGTCGTTGATGAACGATGCGTCGGTGATGATGAAGTCCGCGTTGCAGGCCGGGCTGCCGTCCGTCGGGACGTCGAGCTGCCACGCGATGTCGTTGAGCGCCGCCGAATCGAGTGCCGCGTACGGGTTTCCTCCCGAGAGATCCGCAAAGTGGACGACGGAGGTCCCGGTGGTGATCGGTCCATACGACGGAGAGATGCAGCTCGTCGCAGTGCAGGTCCCGACGGGGCCGTTCGCGACGGCGTTGTCCTCGCTGGGAACGCCGAGGAAGCTCAGCTTGCAGGTCCCGAGATCGCCCGACACCGTGAATCGAAAACCGGTGTAGGCGCGCGCATCAACGCACGCCGGGTTACTGAAATACAGGCCGACACCCGACCAGGAGTTGCTTGGGTCGGTGGTCACGCCTGGGCTGGCGGTGACATGCAGTCCCTGAAGGACGCCGCTCGTCGACGTGAGTGGTACGACCGCCGGCGCCGTGAGGTTCGGCGCCGCGTACGTGAACGTCCCTCCGGCCGGCGTCGACGCTGAGCCGGTGATGGCACCGCCGTTCGGCGCGCTCCCGATGCAGGCCAACGCGCCTCCGCTGCCTCCCGCGCCGCCCTTGCCGCTCCCGCCGCTGTGGTGGCCGCAGTTGCCACCGCTTCCGCCGGTGCCGTCGCCGTGTCCGAACACGTGTCGACCACGTTTTGCCCATCCCCGGAATCCGTGGGCGTTGGGGCCGGCGTGCCCGAAGCCGGTGGAGACTGGGTGTCCCTGGCCCTTCACGGCGACCGCGGCGGCCACCACGTCCTCGTCTGGATGATCGGTACAGCCGCTCAAGACCATCCCCGCCAACAACACCCCGCCTCCAAGCAATCCCCGCAACGTCTGTCTTTCAGTAATTCTGGTCATGATCTGTTCTCCATCGTTGGTGTTCCGGCCTCTGTATGTCGGAGCGCGGACGGTCCGATGCTCCGCGTGAGCCGCTGACACTCCGGTCGCGGAGCACTCGATCTTCATCCGCGGGAAAAAACTGCGGATGGATCTGAGAGGGCGCGCGACAGCTAGGTGACGTCACTGAAACGCCGACCGAAAACGGTCAGAAGCACTAACCAGTTCACGCGAGGAGTCTAGCCATGTCGAAGCACGTGCCATTCCTGTTCGGCCTCACCCTCTTCCCCCTGTTCCAGACCGCCTGCGGCGGGCCCGAGTCTGCGCCGGAGCCCGGCGCCGTCGCGGCGGACGAGGCGATCCAGCAGGTCTACGCAGGGAGGGTTTCGGTCGCGCAAGCTCAGTCCAACTGCCGCTGCCGGCTGGAGGTGGTCCCCATCGCCGGCACGGTGTTCCACTTCGGCCTCGACCTGTCGCAATCTCCCCCCGTCTCCTTCCCCTTCCAGTCCACGGTGCCGGACACCCGGGTCTCGATCGCGGAGGCCCCGATCACGCAGCTCCTGAACATCCGCTCGGACGCCAACGGAAAATGGCGCTTCCAGGCCATCAAGCTCCAAGGTGTGCCGCTTCAGGTCTCCTTCGTCTATGAACGAACCGGCTACACGACCACCAAGTCCCAGGTCTTCGAGGTGGGGGACGCCGGTATCACCGATCTTGCGGTTCAGTTTCCGAGCGACGCCTACTTCTCGGCGGCCAAGGGACAGATCGAGCAGGAGATCGGCTCCCTGATCGGTGCGCCGTACTCCTTGGCCAACGTCGTCGTGACGACGGTAGGAAAGTCCTGGGCGTCGATGTACTCGCCCGATCTGCCGCATGGCGATTCCGGCGCCGTCGTCTCGATCAGCCCGGCCATCGCCTTCCCGGCATCGCTCGGACCTGTCTACTTCAACGAATCGGTCGCGCCAGACCCGACTCTGACCAGCACGTCGGTCGACGGCGGTGTGCTATTCGGCAACCTGGCGAACGGCAGCTATTCCATCAGCGCGAGCAAGGCGCCGTTCTCCTATTCGACGCTCACCTTCGCCATCCAAGACGGGATTGGCCTCTATGTCGCCTCGCCCCCGCACGCCACCCAGGGAACCAACGATTCACCTGCTGGTCAGCCGTAAACGCCAGAGAGCGAACTCGGTCGTCGCCACCAAACGGTTCGGAGGAGATATGTCCCGTATCGGTTTTCACGGTCGAAGCCCCTGCTGCCTGACGCTCGCCATCGCGCTCTACGCGTTTCTTCAGGCCGGCGATGCACGTGCCGAGTCTCCGGTCGATCGAACGCACAAGCTGATTGAGACGTTCAAGACGGTCAAGGCGCCGCCCGACGGTGGAAAGCTGTCGCCGGCGGACGAGGCAGCCAACGCGAAAGTATTCACGATGCTGGACAGCTTCTTCGACTTTCCGATCTTCACGACCGACTGTCTCGGCCCGGCAGCCGGCAAATTGTCGGCCGCGCAGGCCAAGGAGGCGAAGGAGCGCCTCATCCACATTCTGCGGAAGCGCGGTTACCCGAACGGCGGCGCGGTGTTCAGCGACGGGGTCATCGTGGAGGGCAAGCCTGTCGATCGCGGCGGCGCGACCGCCGTACCGCTCAAGGTGAGCTTCCCGAAGCAGGACATCTCGATGGACGTCGAGTTCGTCTGGAACAAGTCGGGGAAGATCGTCGATCTCGTCCTCGACGGGGATTCCCTCTCCAAGGACACGCGCAATCAGATCGGGCGCATCGTCGCCAAGAACGGCGCCGCGGATCTGTTACGGCGCATGACCGAGAAGCAGAAAGACGTCGACAAGTGAGGCCCATGTCGAGGCTGCCGAGCGTCACGCTGGCCTCGGGCTGCGTTTCCATGTTCGTGGCGCTCGCGTTGGCGTTGCCGACGGCGGGGATCGCCTCGCCGCTCGACGCGGACGCCTGCGTGCGGATCGCGCTCGAGCACAGCGCGCGGGTTCAGACCGCCCGCGCCGACGTCGAGGTCTATCGCGCCCAGGCCGATCAGGTTGAAGCGCTGCTGTCGGTCAAATTCCAGGCGGTCACGTACCTGGCTCCGATGTACAAGGCCGAGGGCGGCCTCGGTTTCGATACGCCGTACCACCACGATCTGGCCGACTGGGGCCCCTACGCGCACGCCGACGCGCGAATCATCAAACCGCTGGCCACTTTCGGGCGTTACACGGCCGGCGTCACCGCCGCGCGGGAGCGCGTCGCCGTCGAGCAAGAGCACGCGCGCGAAATCGCGGACACGGTCCGCTCCGAGGTGCGGCGCCTTTATGCGCTCCGCCTCTACGCGCTTTCGATGAGGCCGAATCTCCAAAACGGCAAAGAGATAGTGGCCAAGGCGATCGCCAAGGCCGAGGAGATGTACGCCGCCGACACCGGCGAGGTGACGCTGCCGGATCTGATGCGCCTCAAGTACGGCGCGGGCGAGATCGACCGCTACCTGCGCATGGCAGACGACGGAATCGCGCTTGCCACGCTGGCGATCAAGCAGGCGATCGGCCTGCCGCTGGCAGAGCCGATCGAATTCGCCGACGAACGCCTGGTGGCGCCCGAAGACATCGTGCCGCCGCTGGAGACGTTGATTGAATCGGCGCGCGACAATCGTCCCGAGATCGCCCAGATCGCGCACGGCAAGCGGGCCACCGCTGCCTGGGAGACGGCCGAGCGGCGCGCGAACCTGCCGGTGCTCTTCCTGGCCGCCGCCGGGCAGGCCGATTGGACGCCCATGCGCCCCTCGGGCTATTCGGCCGCCTATTACAATCTCTACAACGACTGGTTCGGCGGCGTCGCGGTCGGATTGAAGTTCGACATCGATCTGGCTGCGGCGCGCACCAAGGCGTCGGAGGCGCGAGCCAAGGCGCGCTGGGTGGAGGCCAACGAGGCGCTCGCGGAGACCGGAATCCCACTCCAGGTGACCAAGGCGCGGCAGGACCTGGTGCAAAACCGCGATCTCGCGCGCATCGCCGACGAAGAGGTGCGCTCGACCCGCAAATGGATGACCTTCTCGGCGGCTGCCTATACCAGCGGCACGGGCGAGGCAAAGGACGTGCTGGAGGGCGTGGGGGCCTATCTGCTCGCCAAGAAGGCTTATTACGATCACCTGCTGGGCGCCTTCCAGGCCAAGGCCGATCTCGAGCTCGCGATCGGAGCGCGCTGATGTTCGATCGGCTGTTTGGCCGGCGCTGGCTGGTGATCGCCGTCTACGCGATCGCGCTCCCCGTCGCCGGATGGCTCTGCAGCCGGATCACGCTCGACAGCAACCTTTTGAACCTGCTGCCGGGCGATATTCCGGCCGTCAAGACCGTCCGCAAGCTCGAGTCTTGGTCCGGGACGCTGCAGTTCATGTACCTCGGGTTGGTCCGGGACGACCGCACGTCGTTGTCGGATCTAAAGCGCTTCGCCGACGAGGTCGGGGCGGAGCTGGAGAGGAGCCCCTGGGTGAAGGCCCCGATCTCGGTCGGCGTCGACGTCACCGCGATTCGCAAGGCGGCCCCGCTGTTCCTCGACCCGGACGATCTCGCCACCGTGGGCACGCGCCTGGACGTGGCCGTCAAAGCGCGGCGCAAGCAGCAGTCCGGGTTCTTTTTCGATCTCGAGGACGCACAGCCGGCGCGGCTCAACCTCGACGACATCCTGCCCAAGTACCAGCGCCGTTTTCAATGGGAGAGCGGTGGGCAGGGCGCGGCCGGCGCGCCGTCCGCCATGCTCTCCCGAATGCGCGCGCGGACCAACGCGGACGGGACGCTGCTTTATTACCTGTCGCCCGACGAGAAGATGCTGACGTTCTTCTTCAACCCGGTGTTTCCGCCCGACCAGCTGGCGCACTATCCGGAGCTGGTCGCCGATGTCGATCGCGCCATTGCGCTCGGCCGCGTCAACGTGCCGGGGGCGGCGGCGGTCGAGGTCTACCGGGGCGGCGCGTATCCGCTTCAGTGGGACCAGCGCGACACCACGCTGCGCGACGCGATCCGTTCGGCGTTCTGGGCCGGCCTCATCATCCTGTGCATCGATTTGCTCACCGTGCGCAGGCCGCGCTCCACCGTGATGGTGTACCTCAGCCTGGCGGCCGGGCTGGTG
>CAAGKR010194933.1_pt1 | contig 18619 bp, 17 predicted proteins | sample 2556971 | NCBI WGS metagenome assembly CAAGKR01 (sample SAMEA5207829, study PRJEB30636) | soil metagenome | biome: forest; feature: boreal; material: soil | place: USA | collected 2011-09 | depth 1 m | reverse complement strand
CATCTCGCCGCGAAGCACGTTGATGAGCTGGGGGAACTCGTCGATGGAGAAGCGGCGCATCCACTTCCCTATGCGCGTGATCCGCGGATCGTCGTGCATCTTGAAGAGCGGGCCGGTGGCCTCGTTCGAGGAGGTGAGCTCCTCCAGCCGCGAATCGGCCCCGTCGCTCATCGAGCGGTACTTGAACATGAGGAAGGTCTTACCGCCGCGCCCCACCCGTTCCTGGCGGTAGAACACGGGTCCCGGGCTCCCGAGCTTGATGGCCAGCGCGAGGACGATCCACAGCGGCGTGCCCACGACCGCGATCAGCCCGCCCACCGTAAGGTCGAACACGCGCTTGGCGAACATCTTGCCGCGGCTGAACGACACGGCCTTGATGGTGATGAGAGGGATGCCGGAGGACTCGCGCACCTGCACCCTTGAGGAGGTGACATCGAGCAGCCCGGAGGACATCTCGATGTCCACGTCCCGGCCGCGCAGCTTGTTGATGATGCGGGCCAGAGTCTCGTGGGAGAAGGCCGTGGAAGCGATCAGCACGGTGTCGATGAAGCGCTCGTCCAGGACGCGCCCGATGTCCGCCGCACGCCCCAGACACGGCACGCCGGCGCAGTCGTCAACACCTTCAGTGCGCGATCCCGCCAGGCGTCCGACGGGCACGAGGCCGGACGAAGGGTCACGCAGCAGGTTACCGATGATGTCCGCGGCCTCCGAGTTCGAACCCACGACGAGCGCCGGACGCAGCATGGCTCCGTGACGTCGCAGGCTCGCGAGCCCTTCGCGCACCACTGATCGGCCAAGGATCACGAACGCGACGCCGAAGCCCCACGCAAGGACCGTCCAGCCACGGGAGAGCCCGGGCAGGTGCATGAGGTACGTCGCCACGATGAAGACGACCACCCCCAGCGACAGCCCGCGGACGACCCTCGTGTACTCCCCGGTGCCCCAGAACACGCGATCGAGGTTGTAGAGGTGCTCGAACCAAATAGCGATGAGCCAGATGCCGATGATGACCAGCGAGAGGCGGGCGAACGTGACGGTCTGGCCGTCAGCGAGAACCGCTGCGACGTGAAGGACCCTCCCAAAACGGAGGAGGGAGGCTGTCTGCGTCGCGAGGCCCAGCATCAGCGCATCGGACGCGAGAAGCGCGAGCCGGATCGTCCATCGACGCCGCGATCGCGACGGGAACGAGATATCCCCCACCAGACACACCCCTTTGTAGCTGATCAGCCGGCCCCGGCGAGCATGTCCGCCGTCGACGCTCGGTGGTTCGCATTGTACGACGAAGCGGTGACATGGGGAGGGCAGGGCCCGGAAAGCCCTAGTGCGCAGGACGTCGACCCCATCGAAGCAGATCAACGATGAATACAGCGTTACCCACCAAGTAGCGTTTCCACAGACGACGCGGTTCGCCGAGGAGCCGAAACAGCCACTCCAGCCCGACGGACCGCATCCATCGTGGAGCTCGCGCCTTGCGCCCGGACAGGAAGTCGAAGGCGGCGCCAACGCATACGACCGGTCGCCCGATGCGCGGAGCCCAGCGAGCGGCCCAAATCTCCTGCTTCGGCGCAGACACTCCGAGCCAAACGATGCTGGCGCCAGACACGGCTGCAGCATCGGCCATGAGAGCGCTCTCCTCATCCGACCACTCGCCGAAGGGGGGCGTGACGACGCCGGCGATGCGTAGCCCCGGATGGCGATCTGTGAGCGCAGCGGCAAGCGCTGCCGCGACGCCCTCACCACCACCGAGCAGGTAGAACGATGTGCCGTCTCCGGCAGCCCGAGCTGCAGCAGCTTCCATCAGGTCGGGACCGGGACAGCGACCGATCCTCCCTTGCCCCGTGAGCCACGCCCCCAACACCACCGGCGCGCCGTCTGCCAGCGGCACCGTCGCCGCGGCCGAGAGGACCGCCCCGTAGGCCGGTTCCCGCCGCAGTGTCGCCGAGTGACCGTTGACGAGTGCGTAGATGCGCGCCCGACGTGCTCGCGCGTCGGCGCATAGTTCGTCCAGGACTCCCTCGATTCCCGTCCTCGCGACAGGGAGCCCCGCCACATGCACCCGTTCGAGCGTCACTTCACCCCGTTCGATCCGCCACGGTGTTCCCTGGCCCCAGTCTACTGCGCTTGTACGGTACTACGCCGCCGTCCAGCCGCTCTGCTTCTGCGCCACCGCGGTCACACAGTCCGGCTTGTCCACCTGGCGAACGACCGATACCTGGGATGTCAGCCGAGACAGGCGCCGCACGATGCTCGGTCGCGCATTGTTGATCACGACAATCCCACCTGGAGCCAATCGCGGCCAGACGACGCCCACTTCGAACCTCTGCATCGAACTCACGTTGGCGCTGTCATGCACGAACATGTCCATGAGGCCCGCCGTCGCGACCATATGTGGGAGCAGTCGCCTGCTGCTTCCGCGATGCAGCGTCCATCGATTGTCACACGATGCTGGCACCAGGATTCCAGTTGTATGCCCGTCCGGATCATCCAGAGATGGTAAGTCGATACTGTGGAGGCTCCCCATTCCGTTCGCGGCCAATGCCTCCACAAGGACCGCTGTCATGAAGCCATAGGCCACGCCGGTCTCGACAACTGTCGAGGGCCTGAGCACCCGTGCGAGGCAGTACGCGATCGTCGCAAGGGATGTATCGGCATTGAAGTGCTGCGGAAACGTCTCGCCACGTGCGGAGACTGCACAGGCCCGCTCCGCCACGGTAGTCACGACACGCTCGGCCTCGACAACCGCGCTCGGCCAGTCACCCTCACCATAGAGGCCGTCCGTCAGAGCGGCGACGTAGTTGCTCCAGTCCTGCACGCCATTCGAGGGGAAGGTCTCCCGATCGCACAGCTGGTTCGCCCGAATCTCGAGCAGGCCCGCCGTCCGCTCTAGGCGGTGGGGCGCGGCAATCATCTGCCGGATGCGTGTCAGCGACCCGGACCTGCGCTCACTGGCCATCGGTTGCTCCTCGCGCTTGTGTCGGAAGCAAACCGTGGTTGTCGACATGCTCTGCATGGGGGACAGCCGATAGGACATCCAACATGGCCTTCAGCATCGGCCACATGCCGAGCTGGTCGATCTCCCAAGAATGCCCCCAGACGTGCAGGATACCGTCATGTCGTTCCGTGTCTGTCGCCAGCGCCCGAGTGAGATCCACCGGGTCAATCTTGCCGTGGCAGGTCACCACCCACTTGAGCAGACCCGCAACGTTGCCCTCCTTCAGAGCGTGTCGCAAATGCACGGAGCGGCTATGTGTGTAGACGTGTACCCCTACTGGAGCGCGGAGGGGATCAAAATCCAGTCCATCACGAAGCCCCATCGTCGTCCGTGCGAAAGAGAGCCCACACTCCGCAACACGATCGACCACGGCGCGGTTGTGCGCTCCGAACGGATAGCAGAAGCTGCGCACTGGTTCGCCGAGAGAGTCCTCCAGACGCTCCATCGACCCCCTGATCTCGCGGCGCATCGCATCGGGAGACAGACGTGTCAGGTCAGGGTGCGTGAGTGTATGAGCTCCGATCTCCATGCCCATCGACCGCAGTTGATACATGTCAGTCTGAGTGAGAGGTCTTGACTGGCCAGGTTCTGCGCAAACATAGAACGTGCCTATCATCCCCCGCTCAGCGAGCATCTCCGCAAGGCGCATATCCTGCTGGACGCCATCGTCCCAACTGGTTGTCACGAGGACGCGACTTCGGCCGGTGGCCGTCGTGGCCTCTTCCCTGTCCGGTGTCACTGGCCCCTCCGCAACTGGATCGCGGCTTCATACGCCTCGATGAGACCCCGCGTATTCTGCGGATCTGTGTAGTTCGCTTCGTATCGCGCCCGCGCCGCTTCGCTTCGCGCTCGCCAGTCGCCAGTAGGTTCGAAGCATACGGCTACACTGGTGGCCACCAGAGAACCGAATCTCCCCGGTTCAACTAAGATACCCGAGAGGTCGTCCCCAACAAAAGAATGGATCGACCCGACGTCGAAGGCAGCACAGGGAACACCCGCCGCCATGGCCTCCAGGACAACGAGTGGAAGACCCTCGAACCACAAACTGGGGAGCATGAGTACCCTCGCGGTCGCGAGCAGCTCCTGTACCGTCTCAGACGACACGCTGCCCAGCACGCGAACGTTGGAGCCAGCCTCGCGGTGGATCAGTTCGAGTTCGGGACCCGAACCGGCCAGAGTCAACAGAGGCCCGTCTGCGGGCCAGTGCCGAACGAGCTCGAGCGCTCCCTTCTCCGGAGCCAGTCGCCCGACGAACAGCGCACCGCTGCGCTCGTCAGCTTCGGACACCGATGCGGGCGCGGCAACGCTATTCGACTTGACTCGAACACGCTCAGCCGGAAGCCCAAAGGACGTGAACCTTTCACGCATGAAGCCCGTGAGGCACAGCACAACGGTGCGATTGCTTGGGCTTCTCAACCCATCCCAGTAGCGGGTCAGTCCTCGCGCCAGAGCAGCGCTTTGCACGTGCGACCCGCGATAGCACGCGCGGGCGATACCGGGCCCGTAGTGCCCTGGACGGCAGCGTTCGCACCGCGAGTCGCCTAGGCGATGGGTACCCTTGAGGCATGACAAACGATAGTTGTGAAGCGTCGTGACCGTGGCGCACCCGCAGCGGTCAGCCTCGTCGATTGCGCCGTAGCCCAGCATAGGGAACAGGTTGTGAAAATGGGCGACATCCGGGACGCCTTGCCCGTCAAGTGCTTGACGGACCAGTACTCGGCCGTACCGGTGGTCTCCGGTGTTCAGCCCCATGCGCCACCGGGTGGAAAGACTTAGGCCATCGAACTCGGCGCTCTTGGGGAACAGCGTGGACACTGTGCAGCCCTCGGCGCGCAACAGCCCCACTTCGCGGTCGGCGACAGCCTCCTCGCCACCCCGTTGCCGGTACACGGTGTGCGCAACAAGAACCTTCACGAAGCCTGCCCTCTGTGCTCGAGCGCATATTCGATGGCAGCCTTAAAACCCGCGACCATATTCTCGTAGTTCGTCAGGACCACGCGCGCACGGCCCTTCGCCCCCAAGCGTGACGCCAGCGCTTCGTCCCGCAGCAGAGACTCCAGTGCACTCCTCAACGCATGCGAATCACCTTCGGGAACCACCAACCCGGTCTTGCCGTCCTGCACTAGGCCTCCTGCGACTGCGCCGACAGCGTCCGTGGCAATGACAGGCGTCCCCTGGCACATAGCCTCGTTGCAGGCGAGCCCCCAAGGCTCCTTCACCATCGGGGTGGTGATGGAGGGCATCACGAATACGTCAGCCGCAGCGTACATCGGCGGCATCTCCGCAGGAGCGAGCCCCTCGACCAAAGACAGCCGAACGCCGAGGGATGCTGCCTGCTTGCGCAGCGAACCGGCAAGCCGACCGGTGCCAACGATCACGAGGCGCACGGGTGGATCCAGCCCCCCAACCGCGTCGATCAGGACATCGAGCCCCTTCTGGGGAACAAGCCGTGATACGGCCAGCACGAGGCGATCGTCGCCCATTCCAAAGCGTTCGCGAAGTACTCTGATCTCCGTTGCTTCGATACCTCGAGAGTAGAGCGCATTGTCGACAGCGTTCTCTGCCGAGAAGACCGCCGATGGGGTTGCGCCCTCGCTCTCCACGAGCCACGAAGCGTGTGCTCCATAGGTGACGATGGCGTCTGAGTGCCGGTAGATCCACCGCACGAATGGGTGCGACAGAGTGTGGAACGCTGAACGCGGATGCATCCACATGCCTGTCCAGAGTACAAATGCGGCGCCGCGCCGGCGCGCGATGGCATACGTCATGGGCAGCTCGAGCCGGCCGTTCATGCACTTGACCACCACGTCGTACTCCCGTGACCACAGTTCACGCCACAGTCTCGGGCTTAGTCGAAACTTGCCGATGCTCATGCCGCCCGTGGCCGTCACGCCGGGGAAGCACCCGGCCGTCACGCCCAGGTGAGGTTGCCAGTTCTCCTCGCCGCCTTGAGAGAAGAAGACGAATTCGGCTCCAAGCCGCTCGTGTAGGAGTTCGAAGAATGGCGCGCGGTAATGCGTGGCGAAGTTCGTGACTATCAACACGCGGGGCTTCACGCTCTGCACCTAGTCCTTTGCCGCTGCGACCGTCTACAACATTGAGAGTAGCAGGAGAGGCCTGCGAGGCCGGATTGCCTCAGGGGAAACGCGAAACGCGGCGCTCCGGGAGCCGTCGGCGAAAGGGATTCCTCGCCGCAAGTCGCAAGCCATTACCCTCCCCCTCATGGATTGCAGCCGAGTCGCGCGTTCCGCGTCCAGGAGGGACGAGCAATGGACTGCAGCAGCGGCTTCGTCGCGAAGACGACATACGGCGACCAGTCGATGTTGACCACTCTCGGGCCAGAGCTGGTCTTGGTTCCGCATGCCAGGTTCAGAATCGTCGTCAAGGCTTCGCCCTCTCTGCCGGCGGCGTAGATCCGGATGTAGCTACGACTCGATTCTCAGGACGACCATGATGCGCTGGATAGCGCCCCTTGCTGCGACCACCATGCGCCAAGTAAGGTCATGAATCCACTTGCCGAGACTCCGTCGTGGGATTCCGCAGTAGCGTGCGAGCTCAGTCAAGCGATTCCCGCGACCGTCTCCCAACAGAGGACCACGTCCCTGTGCCAACGCCAGCCAGAGCCGACGAAGGCCGTAGTGCTTCTCCGCCGGCAAATGCCACACGGGCAGTGACAGGTCGGCTTCGGTGGCCGTCCTGTACCGAAGGCTGGTCCAGATGCGACGGCAGTACCTGTTGGCGCCACCAATGGGGAGGTAGAGCAACCAGGCGACATACGAGAGGACGTGCTCCTCTGTTGGCAATACCTGCTGCCCTGCGGTGTGCCGCCTAAGCTGCTCGTCCCAAGCGTCTCTGCAGAGCCTCGAGACCGCACATGCCGTCGCCCGATCAAGCCCTAGGAACTCGCCGCCCACGTGCAACTGGGGCTCTTCCGAAGAGCGACCTGACATCTCCTCGAACACATGGCTCCTTACCGCCCGCGATACACCGTTGATGTCTGTATCTGGCGGGTAGTCCGCCAGATACAGGAGCGAACCCTTCTCCCGAATCTCCCTGAATGCGCAGTCCAGACTGTGGACGCACAAGCAATCGCAATCCAGGAGTATCGCTGCATCGGCCGTCGACATCATTCTCGAAACATGCTCAACGACATCCAGCAGGTAGAACGTCGCCCTAAAGGACGCGCTGTACCCCTCCGGAGCCGCAAAGGTCATCGGCACTGTCACGACGTCCACGCCGAGCGCTGCGAGGAACTCGCTGCAGTCGACACCGTCTATGATCGGCAGCGTCTTCCGGTTGTGCACGAAGACATGACGAGCTCCCCTGTTGCACTGGACGCTCGAGGCCATGAGGGTCATCAGACACCGGTAGTAGACCCGATGGAACGCACGCGATGAGGATCGAAGACCCTGGACGCCCGGGTAGTTGCTCTCTTCCCCTGGGGAATCTGCGTAGAAGCTGGACACGATGTAGTTCTGCATGCGTGCCCCTCGGTCGGAAGCCTCCAGGCGCCGCTCGGCCAACCCCAAGAAGGACAGGCGTTTCTGCTCGCCATCGCGCCACATGAACTCGCGCAGAGACGCGAGGACCCACCTTCCCACGACACCTCGAGTCGGTACCGCCGCGCACCTCGCTTGGCGTCATAACAAGCGCCGATCCTCATCGCCTCGAACAGAGTTCCCACACGAGCGGATGATACCAGAGCTCTCGAGACCCAGAGCTCCTCTGACGGGCCTGTGGGTAAGAACCGACGCAAAGCTAGGGAGTCTCGTGCCCCTGCCGATCAACCATCGCCGCAGCAGGAACCTGCACGGACATCTGTGGAAACTGTCCCCCGGCGCTGGTCGTGAATCATTGTGACGTACCACCGCGTCTCTCCCTGAAGCCGTCGGCGAGACCTCTCAGGCGTCCAGACATCGCACCCTGCCACTCCGCCATTCCGACTTGGCCACGCAACGCATACAGCGGCCAAGGCAGGACTCCGGGCGCGCACTTCCGCCCGACAAGGAACGAGTACGCAAAGAAACTCGCCGCCCTCACCAGGCTGAAATGGCGGACGAAGATGTAGCTCTGCATATAGGCGAAGTCGCGGGCGTACGCAGCTCGGTCATCCCTCGCGGGCGCCCCGTTTCGCGGCGCAGGGTAGTGCGCCACGCGCAAGTCGGAGTCGTAGAGCACGCGCAAGCCAGCATTACGTGCGGTCAGGCACCACTCGAGCTCCTCGCCCGCGGCCATCCCGGTGGCGTTGCCCAGAGTGACCACTCGTGCGACGGAAGTTCGCATGGTGAGGTTGGAGCCAAGCAGGAACTCCACGTCCTCGATGCGGTGATCGACGGGCTGGTCGGTCAGATGGGACGACACGCGCCCGAACACGCCGACGCGTGTCACTGGTTCGGTCCGCTCGAACCATCCCGAACGGGTCCGCGCGCCCAGGCAGTTGATGACCGAGCCGCCGACGCAACCCACGCTCGAGTCAGACAGGTGGCGGCGCAGGAGGCTTGTCCAGTCAGGCGCGGGCTCTGCGTCGTCATCCATGAATGACACCCAGCCCGCCCTGCAGGAAGCCACGCCCAGCCGCAGGGCGGCCGCAACCCCGGGCTGATCCACTTCAACGACCCTGATCGGACTCGACGCCGTCCTCGCCTCACACAGGTCCCTTGACTCGCGATCGTCCGGTCGCAGCACGACGATGATCTCGAAGACCTTAGGCCGTTGTCTGGCAAGCGACGCCAAGCATCGCGCAAGTTCCGTAGGACGATACAGACTTGGCACAACGACGCTCACGTCGATGTACTCATCGTCCGGCACCAAGCGCCTCCGCTCCAGATTCACGGACACCGACGAACTGCATTTGAGCTTGGCGACGACTCAGATCGCGATCCAGCCCGCTGGGCGGATGTCCGCAGTGACCTCCGGATCGCAATCGCGGAGCCAACGCTGCGGCATGAGGACGATCTTTGAAGGCTCCGGGTCGAGCCACGCGCCCCACCACGAGAAAGAGCTGTTGGCGATAATGTGGTGATTGCAGAGGCTCATCAATCGAAGGTCCTCGAAGTTGCGCGAGGCATCGTTGTGGGACACCACAGTCGTCGGATAGGGAATGTTGAGGTTCTCCCGCGCCCAATCGGGCTCGTCACTGAAGACAAAGAAGACCGGCGTCTCAACTCGCTGGGCCACATACTCGACGCACCGCTGATAGTACTCGGCGTCGCATGCGCCGTGAACCTGCGAAGTCTTCGCGTCCGAGACGTAGTCGCCCCTCCGGACGTGCAGACTGACGGCGGTTCGCCCAAGCATCCCCTCAGCGATCTGGAGGTCCTGTCCTCGGAGCGGCGCGCGGAAGGAGAACTCAACGCGCACACGTTCTTCGGAGTCCCCGAAGTACTTGTCGCTTTGCCAATACCCATCCAAGTACGAGCCATCAGGCGCCTCTAACACATGAGGGTCGAAGGCGAACCCGCTTTCGCGAATGTGTTGACGCGGCCAAGGGCGAACCAATGGGACCGCCCGATTGATGAGTTGATTCGCGCCGGCCAGCCGGCCACCTGCGGCATGGGCGATCTCCGCGTCGGTAGCCAAGTCCTCTCTGATGTTGAGGGCCCAGAGGGAATACCGGTGGAGTGCATAGTCACGGAAGCCCGTGACGTCCAGCTTGAGCGGAACGTTCAGCCGATCCGCCACGGTCCTCCCCAGAGCATACTGGAACATCTGGTTCCCGAGGCCGCCGATGACTCTGACGATGATCATGCGACTCCCTGTTCAAGGCGAACAGCGTCTAGTGCTTTCTCAGACAGCTGCTCAGGGTCTCGAGCTCCATTTCCGTGAGCTCGGGGTAGTTGCCACAGTAGAACCCGCATTCGTGCAAGAACTGCGCCCCGAGCAGCGGCTCCTCGCAGGAAACGTACCTCTTGTAGAACGGCTGAAGTTGGATGTTCCCGGCGATCAGCAGACGGATCTCGACGCCAGCTCCCGCAAACTGCGCGGCGTACTCACTTCTCAACTCAGGCGTCCTGCAGATGACCGGAAACGCAAACGGTGAGAGCGTGGACATGTGCGACCTATCGAGCGGGATCAGATCCGGGTTGGCTCGGAGAACCTCCTCGAGCCGCTCATGGTTCTCTTGGCGTCTCAGGAGGGCAGAATCCAAGCTTCGTAGCTGCAAGAGGCCAAGGAACCCCGTGATCTCCGTCGGTCGAAGGTTGTAGGCCAGGTCATAGAAGGTGTACTTGGCTTCGAGCTCGCCACGGACGCCATGCTTCTCTCGGATGCATGCCTGACGCGCCGACGTGAGGTTCCGGTCCCATCCGTTCGCACGGACGATCCGCAGCATCTCGGCAAGTTCCTCGTCGTCCGTGGCCACCATTCCGCCCTCGATCGTGGACATGTGGTGCGCGACGAAGAAGGAGAAGGTGGCAGCCACCCCGAAGTTCCCGGCGCGGCCGGAGGGAAGCGCCGACCCCAGCGATTCGCAGTTGTCTTCGATCAGCAACATGCCTCGCTCATCGCACACGTCACGTATTCGATCGACGTCGCCCATGTATCCGAGCGCATTCGTGAGGAACAACGCCTTGGGCTCGTGAGCTGCCAAACGATTGACGAGGGTGTTGGACATGACATTCAGTGTCGAGGGAGAGCAGTCGACAGACAGCGGCTGAAGGCCCAGTTGGATGATCGGCATCACGTTGGTCGACCACGTCAATGCGGAGAACGCGACCTGCTCCCCGAGACGCAGGCGTTCGAGGTTCCGAAGCGCCTGCATTAGGGCAAGGTTGGCACTGCCGCCACTGTTGAAGAGCACCGCATCTGATCGTCCCTGCCACGCGGCGAACGCGCGCTCGAACTGCGCACACTGCTCGTCCATGCTCAGCCTCGTGGCCGTCAGCACGAAATCCGACAGCGCCTTGCGCGTCTCGTGATCGTTTAAGAAAGCGGACTTCATGAGCGGGATCACAGTTGAGCCTCCGCGTTGCGACACAGGGCACTCTGTTGGAGTGAACGGTACTCTTCGACCATCTCACGAATTCCTTGCTCGAGGGCAATCTGTGGCGTGAATCCCAGAGCCGCCAATCGCGACACATCCAAGCACTTCCGGGGCATCCCATCGGGCATCGACGGATCCCACCGAATCTCACCGACAAACCCGGTGGCCCGCGCGATCATGGCTGCGAGACCTCGGATGGAAACGTCTGTTCCGACCCCAACATTGATAATCTCCGGTTCGGTCCACACGTCGAGTAGCAGGAGACACGCTCGAACCATGTCGTCCACATGCATGAACTCGCGACGTGCCATCCCCGTTCCCCAGAGTGTAACCGACTCCTCGTCGTTGCTTGCCGCGTCGCTAAACCGCCGCACAAGCGCCGTGAGGACGTGCGAACGCTCAAGATCAAAACTGTCCCCAGGGCCATAGAGGTTACACGGCATGGGACAAACAACGCCGAGGCCATACTGTTGCTGGTACATCTGCGCCATTTTGAGACCCGCGATCTTGGCGATAGCGTAGCCCTCATTCGTGGGCTCAAGCTGACCGGAAAGCAGGTACTCCTCGCGCATCGGTTGGGGACATTCGCGAGGATAGACGCAGGAGCTTCCCAGGAACATCAGTTGTCCGACACCACTCGTCCAGCAGCCATGGATTACGTTCGTCTGGATCGCGAGATTGTCGTAGATGAACTCGGCAGGTTGCTTTCGATTGATGTTGATACCACCGACGCGCGCTGCCGCGAGAATCACCACATCGGGGCGGATGTCGTGAAGGAGAGAACCAACCGCGTGGGCATCCCGGAAGTCGCACTCCGCCCTTCCTGCAAGGTGCAGATCCCGGTGGCCGCGAGCCCTGAGTGCGCGCGCAAATGCTGATCCCACAAGGCCCCGATGGCCAAGCACCAGGACACGAGATGTCTCGTCTAGCATCTGGGTCCAACCCCCTCTCTGCCGCTCGGTGGAACCCGCATGCCTTACGCCGAACATCACCCCAGACACAAGGTCGGTCGACTGAGCCTAGCATGCGGTCTTCAGACGACCCGCCTTCGGAGTCGCCTGCGTCCCTAGGCCCGGCCATCTTGGGTGACCTCTCCCTGAGACTCTTCGCGCCTGGCCTCGGGCGGCCGCCCGGCGGTGACGGCCTGAGGCGGAGATGGACTGGCACTCGGCGTCGTTCCGGGATTTGGTGGTTCACGCTGAAGCCCCTTCTCGGCGCTGATGAGATGGCCGCACCCCAGTCGGCTGAAGATCTCCACGAGGCTTCGCTCGATGGCCGACATACCGCTGCTATTTGCTGGTGGAGACACGATCACGTTCGGCTGCCCGAGCGACCGGTACTTGCAAACCGCCTGCTTGTCACTCGTGACGACCCAGTCGAACGCCCGAGCCCAGTGCCTTGAGTATCGGTCGAATCTGCGGCGATCATTCGCGAACCAGCCAACAGTGAGAATCGGCAAATCGTTGGTGATCCGTTCGACTACCCTCCGGTCCATCTGCTCCTCGGACATCTCGCAAAGCATGACATCCGGTTTCCAGCTGCGCGCCAGGTCCCAGAGCTTGGCGTTCGCCGTCCAGTAGCCACCTCGTATCAGTTCGCCGCCGATGTCATGGAACAGTAGCTCCACCGGCATTCGCCGCAGGGTCTCCTCGAGGCCGTCACGCCCGGGTATCGCGTCGCTGGCTTCGTTGCGGTACTCATGGCCGAGAGCGCATAACATCACCCGAAGACTCATGGTTCGACTCGCACCTCGGCCTCTCGCCCGCCCGAGAACCTGAGGCTCACTCCGACGGCACACCCCCACAGCAGCCACGGTGCTTCGAACAGGAATGGCGTGTTCTCGGCGGATCCCGCGACAAGGACGACGACGAGCGCTGCAACGGAGATCATCCCGAGAAGAACCTCGTCACGCGTGCCGTGACGAACTAGTCCCACGGACCGTACGCCAATCCAACACCACAACGCCACGAACGCAAACAGGCCGAGTGGCCCAACGCCATTGGCCAGAATGAGGTACGTGTTGTGCTCGAACGTGCCATATCTAGTAATCAGCGTGTTGAAACCAATGCCGAACGGTGAGGCTTGCAGTAGCCGAAGATTGAGATTCCAGTCCAGCACGCGACTCGCCAGCGCCGAGTCATCCGAGGAGAATAGCAACATGGCCACCCGTTGCGAGAGTACGCCGCCGAACTGACTTGCCAGGGCGTACGTGAGCAGCAACGCAGCGGACACTCCGAACAGCCCAGCGGCCGCACGCGGCCTGTTCATGGAAGAAGATATCAGGGCAAGACCTGCTGCCACGAGTACGCCGAGTCCGAGGCCCAGCCACCCAGCCCTGCCGCCTGTTGCCACCAGAAACACCGACAAGAGCACCGTTACCGCCGGAACCGCCCGAGCACCGGGCAGTCTTCTACCGAACATCCACAAGATGAGCAGCGCGGCCACCGATACGGCAATCACGCCGCTGGCTCGAGAGCCCCACGCCTCAACTGCGATCGCGCCGGGGAGAGTGACGATACCGGCTAGACGTCCCGTCCCTTGCTCTATCGCTCCGATCCCGGCGGCGTAGAAGGGCATGTGGCCCAGGTACTCCCCCCAGAAGATCATGCCGAACTGAATGGCAGTGCTCGCCACCACGCCCCAGACAATTGGCCATGTCTGGTCGGTCGTCCGCGTGTACTTGGCCGCCAGACACATGAGCAGCACCATGTACATCACATCGCGGAAAGTGAAGAAGGTCGCCGAGAAGTGGGCCGCACCGAGTGTCATCAAGTAGCCAGCCACGGCGGCGACCGCACACGCCGCGGGAACACCGAGCTTCTCTGCGCCGTGTTCGAACAGTGCGCTCCTCGTGAGCACCACCGCCCCTATGACCCCGAACACAGCTTCCGCGATGGTGATGCCGGCAGTCAGCGGCCCGCCGATCGTGGTAAGTGGCCCGATGCTCAATGGATACCAGAGCAACCACGCCAGCATGACGAGAAGACCGTGCATTCCCCAGCGTTGGTGAACCGCAATCCCCACGCCGACCGCAATCATGGCAAGCAGGATCGCCGCGGGATTATTCGTTCGAGGGACTAGGGCCCCCAGAATGATGGAACCCGCAATCAGCACTCCGCCCAGGACGACGGCGCGATATGCACGCTCACTCTTCATGACGGCTCCGGTGCCGATGACGTAGGGAGTGCATCAGTCGATTTAGCCCCAACTTCACCCTTCTCTCCTGGCTGAGTCGGTGTGCAGCGTGGCGAACTGGCGCTCAGCCGAGTGCTAGTCGGGCGGCGCCCCTTCTCTGCGACAACCTTGATAGACCTTGCAGACTGGATGCGATGCCCCGTCTCGGTGCGATAGCGAAGCTCCGAATACCGCGACTCCTTGAGGGCGGGACGGCTTTGCTAGACATTTGTCCAGATTGCCTTGATCGTCTTGCACCTCGGACGGGTGAATGCCTCGTACTCCAAGGCCTAGTAAGAGCGAGGCCGTCAAACAGGGCCGCAGAGTAGTCCAAGGGACGGTATCCTCCAGGCTCGATGTCTTGATTGGCCCTCACAGGCGGAGACACGAATCGGTTCAGGACTTGTCGCGCGCCGCGCCGCCAACGAGAGCTCGGCCCAATCCAGATGTCATCGCATACAACAATGAGGGGGTAGACCTGGCACGCATTCGCAAGGAACCTCAGAACATCAGAGTTGGGGAGATGCTGCAGCACCTCCTTGCAGAGGAGCAGGTCTGCCGCAGGGAGGGGATCCCGTGTGGCGTCGGCCACGTAGAACTCGCACTGCGATGACTGCGCCCTCCGCTGATTGTCATGGATGACTGACGGTACGATATCGAAGCCCTTATGCCGCTGAACGTGTTGGAAGGCATCTGGCGGCCACATCTGCCAGTCGCCACATCCGACGTCCACAACGGTGGCTATGTCTCTCTCCCTGAGCAGTTCCACCACGAAGTCCACATACGGTTGTGCGTTGTGGGGCAGCGATCCCGGCCCCGAGCCGACGCCTGCCCAGCCCCCGATGGCGTAGATGTCCTCGAACGGCTGGTGAGCCGCGTAGGAGTCGGTCTCTGCCGCGTCCGTGGTCGATTCGGGCATTCCAGCAAACCCCTTTGAGTTCTCACCGTGCGCATGCCGGTCCGCTTGGCCACGAACAGTGTACCTTGGAGCGCGAGTATCGCGGGATCGGCTCCACTATGACACGCGCATCAGGGTTGAGGCACTCCGCACACCTCACCACGGAAGATAGCTCCAATGCCCTCCAAGACCCCCGCCAGGTGCTCGCGGTGCCTGGAGGAACGGAGCGACAGTGCGGAGTAGAGCAACACCAGACCAGCGACGCTCCACCAGAACGCAAGTCGGCGCGCAAGTCCGGGACGCTGCCGGCTGAGGAACCAGTGCCGGTTCACAACGCCCGCTTTGGCCTGCAGCACCGCTCCGAGTCGTTCGCCGGATGCGGGAGGCTCATGAGTGACGACCGCCGAAGGGGTCACCACAAGGTCACCAAGCATGCCGACCCGAGCGGCAAAGTCGGCGTCATCGCACAGGGCATAGCCCTCGATCACCTCAGCGAAACGGATTACGACGAGCACCCAGGATCTGTAGAGTGCGCATCCGTTCAGCCATTGCACGGTGACCCCGAGTCCTTCGCGCGGTGGGGCGGAGTTTACTCCGGATGCCAGAATCTGGCCTCGGCGATGCAGTGGTTCCAGCAGGAATAGCACCTCAAGCGCCCGGAACCGGTCCTTCCCGAGCGCCGCTCCCGGAACCGTTATTCCCGACACCCCTAGGCAACGCGGACCGCGGGACACGATCTCGTCAAGCAGCGCTCGGAGGTACCCATCGTGCGCGAATGCATCATCATCCATGAACAGAACGAAGTCCGGCGCAAGTGCGAGGGCGTCTATGCCCTCGTTGCGTTGGCTCGTTGCGCTCGGCTTGCGCGCCCTCAGGTAGCGGATCTCCGGACGGCTCGACTCCGCGCGCAGCGACCTGCAGACCTCCTCTATAGCGGAGGAATCGTCGCTGCTGTCCGACACCACTATCTCAACAATCCATTCGGACTGGGCACACAGCGCCCTCAGGCAGCGCTCTAGCTCACCGGGTCGGTTCCGAGTGGGGATCACCACGCCGACAGTCGGCTTTGTAGCGCTGGGCGTCTCCTGTCGTGCGCCCCCCGGACCTCGAAGTCTCGGGCTGCGTTCAGGCACCCCCTCAAGAAGACCATCCACAAATCCCCGCACGAGTTGCACAACGCTGAGCAGTGACGATCGGCTGAGCGTCAGTACTGCCAATGCGATTCCCAGCAATATCTGGCCAAAGAGGGACCAGAGGAATGCAGGTATCGACACACCGAGTCCGCGCATCTCGCACACCCACACATAGCGATGCCGCGTCTCCTCACGGACTTGCTGAGAAGCCCCCATCCTTTCCACCGGCGAGCAGTTGTGCCGGACTCGCGCCCGAGGAGTGATCACTATTGGAGCTAGCCTGCTCACGCGGAAGCCGAAATCAACATCCTCGCCGATCGCGACGAGCGGCAGGCGTGTGTCGAAAGACAGGACGTCGAACACGCGCGTGCGGTAGCTCATACAGCACCCACTGAGCCAGTCGACCTCGAGGGCATGCTCCAGCCCCCAACCGGTGATGTTGATCCCCGAAGCAAGCACTGCTCCGGGCGTGCGGCCATCCAATAGGAAGAAGCGACGAAGCCACCGGCTCGTGTGCGCAGGGACGTTGCTCACAACCCCACCGACCGCAGCGACATCTCTGCGATCCTCGAGCACCGCTTCTATCTCGCAGAAGTAGTCCGGCTCGACTTCAACGTCGTCATCGATGAAGTGCACGATCTCCACGCCGGGGCTCAGATGCGCGATACCGTTCATCCTTTGGACCGTGAGTCCTCGTGCAGACCGAAGATACCTGATGGTCATGCCCCGGCCAATGCCTTCTGCAGCGAAAGACCCGACGAGCGCCTCGGTCTCCGGGCCATCACTCGAGTCCACTACCAGAACACGAGGCTGCGGGGAGTGCCTCGCGCAGCTCCGGAGTGCAGACTCCAAGTCGCGTGGGCGGTTACGTGTGCAGATGACCACCTCGGCCAACGCGCTCATTCAGTGCCGCCCGGTGTATTGACCTTGGGCGCGTCCCCGCACTTCGCGCACAGCGCCACCTGGTCCGCGCCCAGCCAAATGCGTTCGACCCGAAACCCCGCAGTGCCGGTCAGCCATGTCCGCACTCGCGCCTTCACAAGTCTACACATCCCCGCTCCGTGTCCAGGTTCACAGCGACGACCTTCTGGGCTCAGTCAAGCCGTATCCACATACAATCGCCGGTTGAGCATCATCGTATCCCATCGGGGCCGGAATCATCCCGCGCCCACCCGCGAAACCAGACGTCTCTCCAGAAGCGCCGCCACAGGATTCGCTACGTATTTCGTGAGCAGCCATCCGACAACCGTGCTCAACAAGAGCACCGTTAACCAGACGACTGGCGCAACGGACCCGAGGCCCATGAGCCCAAGCAGCGCGATTGATGGCGGTATCAACATGAAGTGGCAGAGGTACACCGCATAGCTGATGCGCCCGAAGCGTCCAAGCGTGCTCGTCACTGGACCGGTGCCGTGCATGCCCAGTGTGGCCAAGAGGATGAGGGAAAACGCGATTCCGTAGGTCGCCACCGGGAACTTGGGCTGAATCACTTCGCTCGCTAAACCAGCAGCCAGAATGAGCCCCACCACCAACATGAAGCTGCGGACCCCGCGTCTACGCAGAAATGGCCCGTAGTGTTGTTGGACCCGATACGCGAGGACGCCCATAGCGAACGCCGGTGCTTGCGCCAATGGCCATATGCCCAGGTAGTTCCGCCACAGCTCGATTTCCGGAATGGGCGATGCGGCCGGAAGGTAGCGGCTTGCAGCCCACGCCACGGCCGTGCAGATGACCGCGAGCACTGCCGCCTGCAACGGAGTACGGATCCAGCGCGCGAGAAGTGGCACGACTGCAATGAAGCAGACCAAGACCCCCAAGAGCCACTCCACCATGAGGATGCTGTTGATCCAGTAGGGGTTGACAACGCTCACGAACAGCACATGGGACACGATGTTCGCCAGCGTTATGGGGACATGCCCGCCAGTCCAGTAGTTGGGTCCGGTCCCGTAGACGGCGAGCGCGATTGCCAGCGCAAGGTAGTACAGAGGCGCCAGCCTGACAAAGCGACGCAGCCAGTACTGACTCGCAGTCTGTGGGCCACCGGTAGACGCCTTCCGGTCCCATGACAGAAGGGCCGAGTATGCGGCGACGACGAAGAGAAGCTGGACCCCGCGGGCCCCGTTGGACAGCAGCGACGCTCCGACCCCCTGGATTGAGGGCAGCATCCAGCCAAGCGAGTGGATGGAGAGAACCCCCAACATGGCAAGCCCTCTGAGTACATCGAGATTCACGAGGCGACCACGGCTCAAACCGTCTGCCCGCGAAGAGTCGGCCGCATCACCAGATTCGGCAAGGGGACGCACGGGGCTCAATGGTTGGTTCCGCCCGCGCGGCGCGAATCGCCCGCGCGCAACCCCAGTGCTCCGTTGATGACGCCTGCGAACGCCGGCGGCAAGAAGCGGTAGTACCGCTCGCTCGCGAGGTATGCCCGTCCGGCGGTG
>CAAGKR010276676.1_pt1 | contig 18621 bp, 30 predicted proteins | sample 2556971 | NCBI WGS metagenome assembly CAAGKR01 (sample SAMEA5207829, study PRJEB30636) | soil metagenome | biome: forest; feature: boreal; material: soil | place: USA | collected 2011-09 | depth 1 m | reverse complement strand
GAGACTCTCGAGCTCGACGCGTCCGGCCGCGACGTCTTTGGCCAGTGCCTTGAGGTAAGGGCCGCGATAGCCAGCGCCCGCAACCTTCTTAAAGAAGGTAGCGTGAGCCGTTTCTGAATACTACTTGGCTCCGCCGTACCCCCGGCTTACCCCCGATTGCGGGTGGCGGGTTTCGCCGCGTTCAAGGCTTGACTCTTCTCCAACTGGCGGCGGTGCCAGGCCACGTCGGCACCGCGTCCAGTGAAGCCCCACTCGCCCGTCAACGTCGCCGCCTGAACCTCACAATCCACGGGCAGGTCCGGGGAGCCTCGGTCGTGCTTGAGCCAAGCGTGGGCGATTTCGTGGGCGACGACACTGTGGGCCCATTTGGCCGGCATCCTATCCTCGACCACGATGAGCCACCTCGGCTCGGGCTTGGACTCCTGCGGGTTGGGCTGCAGCAACCGTCCTGGCAACGTGATCCCCAAGTTGGCACGGCCGACCGAGACGAACCGGCATTGCTCGATCGCGTACTCGGCGACATTCCGCGGCAGTCGCGTAATGGTCTCCACGATGACCCCCTGAGTCTGGTCGTCGTCGATACCCACGTCGAGACCTAGGCGATAGTGAATGCCCTCCGCGGACTGGTCCCAATCTGCCAAGTCGTCACCGTCTTTCGGCGCGCTCATAGCGCTGCCCATGCCGCCGCGACGGCGTCGTCCTGCTGCGCCGGGATGCAGTGCGCGTAGATGTTCAACGTCGTGCTGACCTGGCTGTGTCCCAGCAGCGCCGAGACCATGTGGATCGGCACGCCTTTGGCAAGCAGGTAACTCGCGCAGGAATGCCTGAGGTCGTGCAGCCGGATCAGCGGTAGTCCCGCATCCTGTAGAAGGCGCGCAAACTGCTGGCGCAGGCCGGTGCCACCGATGCCCGTGCCCAACTGCCCGGTGAACACGAGGCCGCCATGCTGATCCAGCCAGAGCGCGCCGTCCTCGATCGCCTGTTGCTGCTCCACCTGCTGCTGCTTCCGGTGGGCCTCCAGTGCCGACACGACGGCGCGATTCAACGCGATGACCCGCCGCGACTTCTTGGTCTTGACATCGCGCAGGCCACGCTGGTCTAGTTGCTTGACCACCCGCAGTTGCAGTCGTGAGCCGCGCAGTTCCAGATCCCGCCACCGCAATCCGCGAAGCTCGCTGTAGCGCAAACCGCAGTACACGGCCACGAGGTAGAACGCCTCGTTCGGGTTGCCCTTGACCGCGTTCACAAACACCCGGATTTGCTCGGGGTCGAGCCAGGTCGGCTCGCGGGACTCCAACGGGCGCGCGTAGGTCATCGCCACCACATTCTCCACCCCCGGAATCCGCTGGGACTTGACGGCCCACGCCCAGGCCGCCCCCATCGTCATGCGCACGTTGTGCCGCAACGAGCCGCCAGTGGCCGTGGATTTGGTGCTGGTCACGTTGTCGAGCAGGGTGTCCACATCGCCGGGTCGGATGTCCGTTAGCAGCCGGTTCCCGAGCGCGGGGTTGATATGGAGCCTGACGTTCTGCTCGTGATTGCTGAACGTGGCACCGCGCTTGGTCTTGGCAACGTGCGTCTCCAACCACCGGGTCAGGAACGCGGCCACGGTATCGGTGCCACGTGGTCCGCGGATACCGCCTGCCTTCTGCTGATGCCGCGCGCTGGCGAGGAGGGCCACCGCCTCAACCTTGGTCTTCGCGTACAGCGAGATGCGACGCCGCTTGCCTGCCGCGACGCCCGAAGAAATGCGGACCTCGTAGCCGCCAGTTTTCCGCCGCCTGATCGACCCTTCGCCTCTCCCTCTGACTGCCGTCATCGCTATTCCTCCTTCCTGAATGCCAACAACCGTTCGATCTGGCGCCGGTCGATGTAGCTCTTTCGGTCCATCCCTCGCCGGTACCGACGCAACTTGCCCGCCGCGATGTAGCGAAAGACGCTGGCGCGCCCGACGCCGAATTCCTCGATCGCCTCGTCGATGGATATGAAGTCAGCCGGTTTTTTGGGCGTCGCCAACCGTCTAATTATACCGCTAACCGTATCTACCAGTATCACCGAGCACAGCGGTCTTGCAGGGTCTACTGCGACCTCAGGGTAGCGCGCGCGCCGAGAACGAGCTATCATTTCCTGCGACGGAGGAAGACGTCAAGCAGGTCGATGGTTCACGCTGGAGGTCTTCCGCATGTCGCGTCCGTCGCCTTCGCCCGCCGTCTTCACCATCCCTGAGTGCGCCGAGCATCTGCGGGTCTCGCCCAGCACCGTCCGGCGCGCGATCGCCACAGGCCAGTTGCCAGCATTTCGGCTCGGCCGGCGATTGCTGATCCCACGGGAACGCCTACAACGGCTTCTAACTGAACAAGATGGTTCGGCACCAGCACGTGGTGGCGCTCCATCATGACGACCTCGACACCATGTCAGCGATTGGCGGCTTCGGCATGAGCAAGGCCGAGGCACTTGTGGTACGAGCAAACGACCCTCAAACGGCCCTCGACCTGCTCCTAGTCGGGCTCGAAGCCGTCAGGGAATCGCTTGTAACCGCCCGGTCGATAAAGGACGTCAATGAAGGCCGAGCCCAAGCCGAGGCCATTAGGGTCTACGTCCAACGTGTCCAGCTGGGACGGGAAGCTGAGATTGCGGCCGCCGAGGTCGTGATGCGCGCCGAACGCCGCGTCGGCGCGCTCCTACGAGAGACGCCTCTAGACAAAGGTGGCCGTCCTGGAAAAACTAAACCCCACGGGGGTGCGGTTTCCCTACGGTCGCTCGGCATCGATGACCACGAGTCAGCGGATTTTCAGCGACTGGCTGACATTCCTGAAGAGGAATTCGAGCGTCGACTCGAGGCTGCACGAGCGGCCGGTCGAATCACCAGGTCCGCCATTCTGCAGGACCTCGCTGGCGAGGAACCCATCGTTCTAGATAGGCAGCCTTTCCACGGGAACTATGCGGAATCTGACGATGAATACTCGGCCCGCCTGGCGCGGGCTGTTCGTGATTGGCCACAGGGGTATGTGCATTTGCGCGAAGTCGTCTTGGTTTATCCGCCCGAAATCCACGCCCACTTCGCGGACCTGGTCCGTCAGCTGATGAGGCGCTGGCAAACGCCGGACGTGCGGAGCACGGTCCTTCGGGCGCTGGAGGAAGCGACCGCGAAAGGGTGAAGGCTGCCGACCCTCGCAACGCGCCTGACCAATCGTCGCCCGCAGCGCCGAGCCGGGCGTCGGGATGTACATCACCAAGCCCGGCGACTCGCCAACGGACCAGTAGCTGCTCAGGAGTGACATTGTCATTGGCAAGAGGACCATTTTCAAAAACAAGGAGGCGGCATTGAGCGAACTGCTCGATTTTGACGGGGTCAAGGCGCGGCTCGGCATCGGGCGCGACCGGCTCTATGAGTTGCTGCAAACCGGTGAGATACCCAGCGTGCGCGTCGGGGAAGGCCGTCTTTGGCACGTGTCCAGCGGGGAGCTCGATGCCTGGATGGCGAGCCGGTCGTCATCGGCTGGCCGCCGCAAGGACTAGCCACGATTCGGAGGAAGGCCATCTAAGACGCGAATCGCCCCGGTGGCAACCCGAGGCGATTGAAAAAGGAGAAGCAGGATGTTTGCTCCGCCTCGACCGAACGATACCTCATCGCGGGCGAAAACGAAATGAGCTGGGCTCGGCTCGATGATGGCATTTCCGACCACCCGAAGATCTGGAAGGCTGGACCCTTCGCCGAATTGTGTCACTATCGCGCGCTGATCTGGAGCAACAGGAATTCAACCGATGGTGAGTTGCCGGGCGCCCTCCTCTCAACACTATGTCGCGGCTTTGAAGACCGGGCTGAGGAGGTCGCGATGACACTCGTAAGGGTGAATTTGTGGGAGCTGCGCGGGAACGGCACCTACGTGATTCATGACTTCAACACCAGCGGCTTGAACACGCCGCGCGCCGAGGTACTCGCCAAGCGGGAGCAGATCAGCCGCCGCCGGGCTGAGGCAGGCGCCAAGGGTGCCCAGGCCCGCTGGCATCCCCGAGTTGTCGACGACAGCCAACGGCCTGCGAGTGGCCCCGACCGCGAAAAGATTCCGTTCTAGCCGGATAGCAAACGCAGGCCAAATCGTATTCACGCGATGGCAAACGCATAGCAAATGCATGGCAAACGGATGGCCACCGGTTTTGGGCTCATGGCAAACGGATGGCAAAGTTTCCGTTTGTCATCAGGTTTTGCCATCATCTTGCGAACGTCGCGCAGCTTCACAGGGGTTTTGCCATGCGCTTGCCATGAGGGTTTATGACCCCAAGCCCAAGCCCAAGCCCAATCCAAGCAAGACGACAGGAGACGAGACATTACGGTCAACGCTGAAAGACCAACAAGTGGATGCGATTGATATGGGGCACTGCTGAATGGGACAGCCTTGGACGTTGCCGGCTCGTTGTGCTGCTGTTCCATGACGATGCGCGCTAAGACCGCCAAAAATATCTGGCGGTCTTGCTAGGCTCGAATGGTGGCTTGGCCTGAGGGTGAAGCGCTGATTCGCACGGCCGAGGGTGTCGTGGTGTCGGTGCGGAAGCTGCGAACCCGGCCAGTCGCCGAGGACTGGGCTCGCACCGACCGCGCGATCCAACGGGCTGTCGATGCCCGCGACTTGCGACGACTCAATGGCGCTTTGCTTTTCGCCATGATGCGGCTGCCGCTATTGCCCCGCACCAAGGTCACCATCATGCTGGGCTGGGGAGTGCTGCACGGTCCTGGCCCGGTTGAGGTCCGTGAGCTTCAGCGGCTCGCCGCTGAGTGGCATCTCGGCTGGCGCACCGTAGAACGCGGGAAAGCTCGCTTACGCCTCAAGGCGATCCGGCAAGCCGGTCACTGGTACTGGCGCCGACCGTAAACCCCTGACGGAAGGAGACCCACGACAGGAGGGTCCGCATGGACCAGCCCGCTGTTTGCCCGAAATGTGGCGACGAGACCGAATGGTGGATCACACCCACCGGCCGCATTTGCGGTTCTTGCGTCCGGGCCGCGAGCCCGCGCCATCGTGACCGGGACCCCGACTGATTTCGGGCGCGCCCCGAACTAGACCAGGACGCCCCGAGCCTAAAACAACCAGGGGCTCCAGAGAGCTGCCCCCGCGGGGTGTCCTGTTCCAGCGTTCGACCCCATCAACCCATCACAAAGGAGCGACCAATTGCACGGCGAAATCAAAGCGTTGAACGAGCGAAATTTCGGCTTCATCCTCGGCCAAGACGGCCAGGAATTCTTCTTTCATTCGAGTTCCCTTGCCCCCGGCACGAGCTTCCACGATCTGACCGAGGGAGACACGGTCTCGTTTTCGGAGGTGCCGTCCCCCAAAGGGCCGAGAGCAGCCAGCGTCGCGCTCGTGCAGGAGCCAGGACCCATCGCGGAACCCGCCGCCGCAGCTGATCCGCCAGCCGCTGCCGACGACAAGCCGTGACCGGGCCCAGTCGCCGCTTGTTCACGCTCGGCCTGACCCTCGGATCGCATCCAGCGTTGCGGCCGACGATCACGCTCGCAACGCCGGCACCGCTGTGCAGCAGTTGCCGACGGCGACCTGCCGTAACGGGAGGGAAATTGTTGCAGCGTCTGCCGGGCCGCGGGCCTTGAGAAGTAGATGCCGCGGTCGCTCCCGCATCCATGCCGTCATTTCCCATGTCCGGCGTTGATCCCCACCGGCCAGAGCTATTGCCCGGCACATGGACGACCGCGCGGCCCCGACCTCAGGCCAGCGGCGAACAAGCGTGGCTACGATGCGTCATGGTCGCGCGTGCGGGAGCAGCACATCAAGGAATTCCCGAACTGCGCCCGATGTGGCAATCGCGCTGATTTGGTCCACCATCGGCAGCCTTTACGCGAGTCGGGCGCCAGCGCCAGGGACAACTGCGTTTCACTGTGCAGATCGTGCCATCAGTCAGTCCACAGCGAACGCCGCAAGGCCCACCGGGCGCAAGTGTGACCTCACTTGGCGTCCTTTCGTCGAACGATGTCGCGTTTCTTGAATATCAGGGCGCCTACTGGGCCGAGAAGAAGCAAGCGGGTAACCGTTCCCCGACGGGTAACGCCGATGATCTCGTTACCGGCATCTTCCTGGGCTTGTCGGACGCGGGCCACCTTGGCCTGGATCGCGTAAGCGGCTTGTCGAACACGAGCCGAATCGGCCTTGATATCAACGTTGGTAACCGTTATTAACGGATTTGCTTGTAGCAAGATCGTCAGGAATACCTCGATCTCCTCGGCAGGCTGACAATAAGTGAAGGCCCGTGGCAACTCTCTTTCATTCGACTTGAAGCCGAGTGTGAGATCTCCCTTGATTCCTTCGGTTATGAGGATGGCTTCAATGGAGGCGATAGCTACCCGCTCCTCCTGTTCCCACCGCTCCTTCTTAAAGAGCCCGCGCGTCCCTGACATCTTCGAGACGATATCGCCCTGCTCAATGTCGAGGGTGCCGGTCGAATGTAGGACTGTCATGTTCGCTCCCTCCTTGTCGGTTAGATTACGCGCCCTGTGGGACATAGTGACGGGGCTTACTTCGCTGGCTTCCAGCCGACCGGTCGGCCGGACTTGCGGGGCTTCTTCGCGAACCGGAGCGCGTCGCTCTTCTTGATTAACCAGTCGCGGCCAACCTTCGTCGCGGGCAGACGGCCAGCCGCGCAAAATCGGCGCACCTTGGACCGGTCAAGGCCCAAGATGCGCGCGACTTCCGGGACGGTCAACAAATCGGAATCCCTCGTGGCACCGAATCTAGCAGGGTGGTCGGCTAGCCATACACCAGCTTAAGTACGCCTTGTGCGTTCACTGGTCGCAAGCTCCTGGGTCGCCGACGCCGCCGAAGAATCCGATGGTGCCCCACGCCTCAAATCCGGCGCAGCCGAACGGCGCTGTGACCACGATGCCGGCGTTCGGTGAACCGCTCGCGCCATAGGTGAACGCGCGGACGCCGATCGCCCAGCCGACGGTGACGGTGAGCGCAATGCCCACCGCCACGCCGACGATCCTCTTCATTTGGACGCCGATTCGCTGACGGCTGCGGGAGCCGCGACCGGCCGAGCAACTGACGATGCCGTGACCTTCTTGGGCGCGGCTTTCTTCGACTTGGCGGCGACGGCGGGTGCCTTCGGCGCAGCGACAGGTGCCTTGGGCGCGGCAGCCTTGGCGGCGAGCTTCGGGTACTTCGCCACGAGGTCGCGCTCGGAGATCCAGAATGCGGAGGCGCCAGTCGGTCCCTTGCTAAGCTCGACGCGCTTCTCGTGGAGCGCCTTCTGGTGGGCGGCCTGCTCCGTCCTGCCGGCTTTCTCAAGCTTCGCGATCAGCCTCAGCCTGTAATCGACTTGCGCCTTGATGCTTTCGGGTGAGTACTTGGCCATGGTGTCCTTCCTTTGAATGGTCGACCTGACGGTGACGGGTGAGCGAGCTGACGGTGACGGAGCCGACTTCCGATGACCTCCTCCTTACTGGCGCTTACGCGCGCTAGTTAGTGACTTCACTCTAACTCGCACACCGGGGCAAAGGTGGTCATTTGCGAAACACGTCCCGTCCACAACGCTCAGGGCAGGTCGGTACAGATCTTTCGGTTGAGGGACTTTCGCTACCCCTACGCGCCCACGCGCGCGGGTATCCCGCCGGTCCTGAGGGTCCGTACACCTTGGCGCGAAGGTCCGGGTAGCCGGGCCGGGGTTACGCGGGTTCGCGTGTGCGGCGCGCCGGCACTCATCGCGCCACGTGCCTTGACCTCTAGGGACAGCGAAACAGCGCCGCCTCAGTAGGGCGCGGCTACCGCGTCGATGAGTCGCCGGGAGGTCGGTACAGGTGGAGCGGACGTCCCTGCCCGAGGGGAGGGCGGCAACTGAAAGTTCCGGGCTTAACGAGGCAACCGGATGGCCCTGCGTCGCGCGAATTCGTTGGTTTCTGGAACATTTTTCTCGATCTTTGGAGGCGCATCCACATGAGAGGACGCAAACCGACCTCGCCGCAGCTGAAAATCCTCCAGGGGCAGCCGGTGCGCGCCGTGAAGCCGCGACCTGATATGCCGACCATGCCGGTCGGGCTCTCGGCCGGTGCCAAGCGGGAGTGGAAACGGCTGGCCCGTGAGCTGTTCCTCAACAACGTGCTGACCACCTGGGATCGAGCGCTATTTGCCACCTACTGCGAGGCCGTTAGCGTCTGGCAGCAAGCATCACGCCAAGTCGCCGCTGAGGGCCTGACCTTCCGCGATGGGCGCGGGCACCTCCGGCCGAACCCGGCCGTCAGGATCATGCAGGCGGCCGCAGACCAGGTCCGGTTGGGCGGCGAAAAATTCGGGTTGGACCCATTCAGCCGCAGCCGGCACCCCGGCAGGGTGCCTGACGAGATCCCGGACATCGAGGACGTCCTCGGAGGTCCACCGTTATGACGCCGGTCCCGAATCCACCCCCGGACGATTCGGGCCAACGGCGTGCCGATGAAGGTCATCCAGGAGATGTTCGGCCACAGCCAGATCTCGACGACGGCGAACATCTATGCGCACGTCCTGCCGAACCTTCGCTAGGACGCCGCCGACGCGATGGACGCGACCTTCGGCGGCGTCAGCGTCTAGTCGATCGTCTCCCTCCGAAGGACCGGGCCGGTGCTCGGTCCTTTTCCTTTGGAAATTAGCAACGCTTGACTCAGGTCCCGGAGTTGCGGGCGGCTCAACGGGGGCCGCTTACGGTCGGGGTAGCTGCTCCAGATGCTCCTCGATGAACCGTTGCATTGACACTCTCCCACCGTTGCCGATTCTGGTTCGCCCCCTACACCATTCAACGGTGGCCTGGCCGATCCGCAGCTTCCCAACGTGGTTACCCTGATTGTCCGCGATCTGGAGGATGATGCCGTTGTTGCCCAAACTCGCCTCGATGCCACCAACGGTTACACGCACGCCTGTAAGGCTAGGTCAGGATCGCCGCTGAGTCAAGTTTTTGGCTCCGGATGTTCGTCAAGTGTTCGTCAAATCGGCCTGGCGATGGCTCGATTCGTATTCGGAAACGGCCGGTTGCTTGGGAACGAGATGCTTGGAACGACGCCGAGTTCGAACTGGCCGTACTGGCCCTAATCGATACGTTCCGAAAAGTACCCAGCTGCGTAGCTGGAAGCGAGCGTGCTGAAGACCTACTTCCGCCGGATGCTCGCCATGTGGTCCCGCTCGGCACGGCTGCGGATCTCGGCCTCGGTTAGTTCAGGGTTCGCAGCACGGCGTGGGACCCCGTGCTGAAGACGTGGATCAATCCCCGAACCGGCCGCCCGATCGTCTGATGTAACACCCACTTTTATTTCCCTTTGCCGTCCCACTCCTGACGGATGCCGAGGGCGGATACCTCGGCATGGGTCGCGCGTTGTCCAGCGCGTGGCCTAATCCTGAGCCGGTCGCAGAAGCGGCCACTCTGGACGTCCCCGGCTGCGCCACTCGCCCACGCACGGGCAGTGAGCGCAGCCCTCGGGCGCTACCACCAACCCGCTGCGATCGCATCACCAATCTACGGAGGTACACCCATGAATCCAGTACGGTCCAAATCCAGTTACGCGAGTGAGGCGCGGGCAATTCTCGACGCTCCGCGCTACCAGATGCGCCGCCATCTGTGGCCAGGCGAGCGTCAGCGGGTCGAGGCGTTGATTGCTCGCGTCGAATTCGAAGCGGCGATGGAGGCTGCTAAGCGCAATCTTGGCCGACGCCGGCATTCCTGGCCCGAGCTCTACTCCAGCAAATGGGTGACTGGCTAATGGCCCGGGACGACGGCGCCCGCTACCGCCAGCGACTCCAAGAGCTGAAGCTTGAGAACCAACTGCTCATCGTGCGCCGGGACGAACTGGACCGCCTCCGGACTGATACCGCAACCGATGAACAACTGGTCGCGCGACTGATGGCTGGCAATGGCACCACGACCGTGATCGATAGGGAAGCAGACTTGCAAGCCATCGCCGAGCAATTGGCCGCCAACCAGCGCGCCCAGACTGCCCTCTCCAAGGCGCTCGGCGTGATCGAGCTGGCTGACGGATACAAGCGAGCGCTGCCGCTGTTCGAACGCGCAATGGGTCACGCCGGACCGCTAGCAACAGCCCTCGGCGAGGTGGAACGCATCCTCTCGGCCGCCGACGCGGATTTGCGGCTGTTCGAGGAGACAGCCAACGACGTTGTTGGCCGGGCTGCCCAGCACCCCGTAGCTCCGCCATACGACGAGGGCAACCTTCGAGTCCTCAGGTTCTGGATGGCCGATTTTCTCGGCGACCGGACGGGCCTCAACGAATCGCGCCTCGACCATTGGCGCGATCTCTGTATCGAGGTTGGGCTCGTATGAGCTTGGATACACCCGGCGCCATGTTGCCGATCGTGGAAGTCATCTGGCACGACGCGGGCCGGATTCCGCCCTGGATGACGAAGACCGCCGCCATTGCGGCACCACTCGCCGTAATCCATACGGTCGGGTTTCTACTGGACCGGTCCCCCGAGCGCTGGTTGCTGGTGGGCTCGTACCAGGAGCGCGCCGACGTCGTCGGGGCGATTGAGCAGATCCCCGCGCAGGGAATCGTCAGCGTCAAGTGCCTACGAAACTGTGAGCCATTTCAAGCCGCCGGGGTCGTGTAGATGGCCATCATGAGCACCCGCCGTCTCCATGAAATGCTCGGCACCCCGCGTCAGATCCGGTCCGTGGTCCCGAAGAATCTGCGCTTGGAGCTGGGTCAGGACCAACGCGACTTGGCCGCCGTCGTCCGGACGGATCGCTCGGTACTTAGGGAGTCTGCCGCGTTTGCGGAAGCTCGTGCCCGGTGGCTGGCCGCCGTGAACACGCCGCTGCTCGATCGCGGCAACCTGGATCACGCGGCCAACGCGCTGGCGCTTCGGTATGCCGCCGGCATCGCGGCGGTCGGCTCGGTCCTGCTGCGTGAACGGACCGATGAGCTCACTCGGCGCAACGCGTTTGTCGCGCACCTGCAGGCCGAGGTCAGCCGATTGAAGGAGGAGCTGCAAGAGGCGTTGATCCTGCGCGCGGCCTCGACAGCCTGGGAACAACCGCGGAATCCCGATGGCACTTTCGGTGGTGGCGATGGCGGTGGCGGTGGACCCGAAGGCGCCGAGCCATCCGTGCCGGCCGGCGGCGGCAAGGGCAAGGGCGGCGGTGCCGATGCTGGCGGTAGCTCGGCGGAAGGCGGGCAACTGGTAGACGCCGGATCGTTGCTCAAGCAGTGGGCGTCAAGTGCCGCCTTTGGCCGCTCCGTGCGTCAGTCAATCGCAGCAGGCCGGCCAACCCAGGACGCGGTCGGACTCTTGGAGGTCATCGCCGCCGAAAGTCGTACCAGCTTTCCCCTGTTCCGTCAGGTCGATCCCGCCGCCGGCGGCGCATTCGGAGATCGGACCAATGTGGATTTGAATCTGTCGTCATTCTCCCGGACCGTTCCTGCCAACGCCGCCCTCGTCATCAGATTGCTGCCTGGCTGCCACGCAGGGGATTGTGCGCCATTCTCCCCCTACCCCGATGAGCAGGAATTCGTCCTCGGTGGGCGTTTCCAATGCCTCGACATCACGCCGCGCGAGATCGTCTTACGGCAGGTGGCCAGATTCGCGCCGGGCGTCCCATACGGGTCAGGCCGGAGTGCGGCGCTTGAGGAGTTCGACATACGCGACGCCCGCTTCAAGCCGGAGATGGACGCGCTCGGTTCTTTCGCAATGGACCGATGAGGGGCGGCTTCATCAACAGTCGAGGCCGCAAGATCCGGATGAATCGCCGCGTTCATCTGCGCGCGCTTTGCAAGGCCCTGTACGATCTACGAACGCGACCACGTCGACGCTGGCGCTAATCCCTAGGCCCCCTCGTGGGGCCACTTTTCTTTTTGCCCTTGATTTGGCTGGGCTTCCGACTGCGTCTGGGTGCCCGCTCCACGATCGGTGCTCTCAATGCTTTGACTGGCCGAATGACCGTCACTTCTCGGGACTCATCATCACCTGCCTTACCGCGCGGCCAATCTTCATCAAAGCGGGTCCGGCGGCGGCGCTCCTTGATGAACTGCCGGTCATGGCCCATGTCGGAACGGATGTAGCTCAGCATGTCAGGTCGCAACCCGGCCCGCAGTTCCCGGTGCGTCTTCGCGCGAGGTTTGTGGTGGCTGGGCCCCCACGTTAGTACGCTCCGGGCCTGCTCCGCGAACCGGTCGAGCGTGCCAACTTCGACATTCGCCCTGTTCTGCATGTTGATCGCACGAAGGCGCTCGCGTGCCGTCGGCGACTCGAGCTCGCTCCGACGGCCCATGAAGACATAGCCCTGGGGATGATCGATTCCCGGCATCAGCTTCTGGGCGTAGTCCGGGTTGCGCTCAATCCACCGTTGCCATTCACGCACCTGCCCGAGGGCATGGGTCAGCTCCCGCGTCGGATCGCCGGCCTTCGTCAGCAGTTTGGCCGTCGGCCGCTCAATCTCGATAAGGTGCCACTCCGCACCATCACTGCTCGGATCACAGATCACGAAGTCGATCTCATACTCATCGCCGAGCCGGATCTTCGAGTACAGGTCGTTCCCCATCCGGAGGAGGCCGTTCCAGAAATAGGGATGAGCGGCGAGGAATTTCTGGATCGCCAGCTCCGAGGCGCCGTGGTCGAGCAGCGCCTCGTACTCCGCGATGGCCCTGGCAACGATCTTGCTTGGACGGGCGGCGGGCCTGTACGAGGAAGCCCCGACCCGTGGCAGATTTTCCAGCGTCTTGCCGCCTGTCACATTTCTCCGGCGACCCCCACCCACACGCTGTAACGTACTTGATCGCCGGCCCCGCTGTTGCAACTTCGGCCCGGCTTGCCGGCTGTTGGCTTCAATCGCCGGGATGTAGTTCTGGCTGATGCCAAGGTCGTGGGCGAGTTTACGCTGGGTGAGGCCGCGCTTCTCGCGCATCGCCTTGAGGCCGGTGGCGCGGACTTCAATCTTCACGGACGCATCTCAACCGCCCGCCCTTTCATCCTTGCCTCGACCCCGCCATACGTATGGCGCCAAAGCCTGGATCGCTTCGGCAAATAGCTTTCCTACGCTCTCCATCAAGTCCGCGCCGTTTCGTTTTTGCGTGTCAACGTCCTCGGTCTGGAGGTCGCGGAGCAACGATGCCCAGTTCTCGTGGCCACGGTACGCCTCGATGATCTTTTGTAGATCGTTCTTGTGGACGAGGGTCCCGACTAGGAGGCGCGTTGCCTGCCACGTTTCCCGCTCAAACATTTTCGCCTCTGGCATCATCCCCTCGGCGGCGGTCTGTATCAACACCAAATTCCCAACAAGTTCGAAGTAGAGAAGCCGACCAGCAGCGACTTGATCCTGTCGCCTTTGGAAAATGAGCACGCCCGTAGCGATTCCGGCGCCAGCCAGCGCTCCCACGATTCCGCTCAAAAGGTTGCTAAGCCAATCCACGTCTCGCTCGGTGGCCGGTGGCGCGGACTTCAAGATTCACGTTGCCATCGTAGACGCTCTTGTGTGTTTGTCAACGCGCTACTTTCTCCAGGACGTTCGCACGTGGTCATTGACAGGTGACCGGATGTGGCGCAAGCTCAGGCTCTCTGGCCCAAATCAGCGGCCCCCCATTCACCTTTTCTGAAGGTCGGGACTACCGGTTACGACCCGAGAAGAGGAAGGGGCATTGTGGGGCTACTCAGTCGGCTGTTCAGGATTTTTCATCCGCTCAGCTACGCCAAGAGGCGAGTCAAGCGAGCGATCATTCCTCGGCCTATTCGTCGGGCAAAGTGGGTGGCTGGCAGCGTTGCTCATCCGATAAGTCGCGCCAAATACTCGGCGAGGCGAGCGGTGATTCGCAAGGTCGATAAAGCGATAACGCCGAGACGTAAGCGGCGGCCGCGCAAACCGAGGCCGCCCAGGGGGGACACGTTATGAACGTTCGCGCTCTTCGCCTAGTTTTCCCGACGGCATTCGCGGCGATTGTCCTTGCTGCCTGCGGCTCCGCTGATCAAGCGAGTCTGCCGACGACGGGTGCGAGTGTGGCAGTCCTAACCGCGACCGCAACGCCGGTCCCAACCGCGAGTCCAACTCCTGCACCGACTCCCGCACCCACGCTAAAGCCAGTCGCAGTGGCTCCGCCCCCGGCCCCTGTGCGGACAGCGCCACCACCGCCACCTCCGCCAGCTTTCAACTACTGTGGCGCCCCAGCCAATCCATGGCACTACAACTTCTGCGCTGGAAACGTCATCTATGCGATACCGTCCAACTTCTGTAGCTACTTCCCGTGCATTCCGTCCTTCTGGCAATCCACGAAGGGATACGCCGAAGAATGTGTTGACGGCAAGTACAGCCATTCGGGCGGGCGACCCGGTGCCTGCTCCTACCACGACGGCGAACTGCGCGCGTTGTTGCAATAAAGGGGGAGATTCCACTGGCCGAGAAGGAAAAGTCGGATGGCGCTTCACAGAAGATATTTGTTATTTCCCAAATCGGAGACGAGCGCTCCGACGTTCGCGCGAGGGCAGATGAAGTACTCGAATACATCATCGGGCCGGTTGCCGCCGAGTACGGCCTTGAAGTCGTCAGGTCCGATCGCGATCCCACGCCGGGCCAAGTCACGTCGCGGCTGATCAAGTCAATACTGGAATCGCGCGTCATCATCGCGGAGCTGACCGGAAGAAACCCGAACGTGTACTACGAGCTGGGCGTCGTTCATTCCTTCAGGCTCCCTGTTGTCGTCCTGGTCGACCGAGCGGACTCGCTGTCGTTCGACACGCAGCATGAGAGGGTGATCGAAATAGGTGACGCCGGAACGATCACGGCGAGACAGGCTGACGCGGCCAAGAAGAAGCTACGAGAGACCCTGGCTGTGGTGCTCAAGGCCGACTACGTTCCGACATCGCTCGTCACCGAAGTCGCACAAGCTCAAAGCCTGGCAAAGTTGGCGCCCGACGACCCGGTCGCCTCAGAGATCGCGACGATTAATCAAAAGCTTGATGAGGTCATGGCCGTGCTCCGCGCGACCGGCGGCGGAGGCGGTCTCAGCTACAGGATGCCGTTGGTCAGCTCCCCAGCGATGTCCGGAGCGGCACCAACTGGGGGCGTGACGTTGACCTCTTCCGTTACTCCGATCAATACCTTGCTGGGCTTGCAGGAAGTCATCAAAAGTGACCGGGACAGATACAGCTACCTAGCTGACTTCGTGAACAAGTCAGTGGAACAAAACCGCGACGCGCTCATCGCGGGTGATGCCCTTTACAGAGCACAGCCGGAAGCGAGGAAAGCAGCTGCGAAGCCGCCTCCGCGCGTCACGAAGAAGCCAGAAGCGAAGTAAGGGCTACTCGAACCGTCGACAGCGGCGTTGAACCCTACGCACGCCTGGGTGTAGTCTGCCGACATGCCAGATCGCAAGTGCACGTGTCCGCAACACGCCGGTTGTGCGGGCGAGGTCCGCCTGGCTCCGTTCCTAGACCTGCGCGAGCAGCGCCCGGCGCCTCAAGGGCCGCTCGGAAAGTGTGATCGGTGTGGCGCGGTCTACGACGGGGGTCTCCGGTACACCGGCCAGCACTCCGGGCAGCTGCCTGGCTGACGGAAGCCAATCCAAGGTTAGGCAAAGGAGGCGGGGCAAATGGCAGAGGACGACGACAACGGAGACGACAACGGAAAGATCCCCACTGAGTCCACTGAAAAAGTGATTCAGGAGCGGGAAGAGCGCACACGGAAGCAGGAGCAGGAGCAGGCGCGAAAGGACAAATAGGCTCGCGGGGAGAAGGCACAGTTGCCCGCTGACGATGCCGGTTCGGCTTACCTTGCTCTGGTCGAGAGTCAGCTTAAGGAAGAGCGCGACCGGAAGGCTTCCTTGGAACAGCGCGCGATCGCGGTGATCACGACCTCGGGTGCCATCGTGACGCTTACGTTCGGTTTCACTGCACTGGTGACGAACGGGTTCAATCCCAACGCGTTTGTCAAGGTTGCCCTGACCGTGGCGCTGGTCCTTTTCGCAGTCGCGGCTGGCTTGGGTGTGTGGGCAAATCGGCCGCTCGACTATCGAGAGGCTGACGCCGCTGCGCTCAGGGGACTGTTTCGGAAGAAAGGGGATTGGACAAACGATTCTCCCGAGGAAGCCAGACGCCAGACCGCCCTGGTCGAGTGCAAGATCCTCGCAGCTGCTCGCGACCTTAACAGGGACAAGGCATTCAATCTCCGACGAGCCATCCGTACTGAGGTTGCTGCGATTGTGATCTTGGGCTTGGCGGGAGTGCTGATCTTTTGGAGCGGCAGCACGCCTGCGGCAACCGCCAAGCCGACTCCTTCGCCGACGGTCAGCCCCTAGCCCGGCCATAACCTCGAGCGGCGACCCGTCCCCTTCAGAAGAGCGGCGGTTTAGCCCTACACGCCTTGGCGCGGGCGAAGCTCACCGTTGGGGCGCGTACCTGATCCGCGAGTCGCCTGCGACGCTGCAGCCCCCATCACAAAGAACCAGACGCCCCGGTGGGCGCCCATTTCTTCTTTTGCCGTCAGCTCTTGGCGGGTGCTACCGGGCGATGCGCTGCTGATGGGATGGTCGTCGCGTAGGTGATAGTGTCAACGGTGCTGATCTGCCAGGCGCACTGGCACACCGAGCAGTGACCCCAGCGGCCCTTGCTCTTTGCCGGGTCGGTCAGCTGGCCGGGGCACCGGTCGCACGGGCACCTGCCGGCCGCAATTTCCTTAATCGCATGATCCCGATTGAACACCCTTCGTGAATCGTAATCGCAGGGTGCCGGCGCGCCAAGGGTCGGTCCTTGGCGCGCCGTTTTTCCTGCCCTTATGCTGCCGGAGGGATGGCGTCGGTCACGAGCGTGTTCATGAACATCGTCATCCGCTGAATGTCGGCGGTCTTCAGGTCGCGTGGCAGGATCAAGTGCGCCACGAATCCATCCAGCAATGGGAACGGGAAGTCGAGCGCCCGCCCGTTGGCTTCGCCGCGCACGACCGCGCCGTGCGCCTTCGCCGACTCTTTCGGTGCCGAGTGCCCGTTGCGGGGAGGCTGCCTCGTGCTGAACTTCCACGCACCGGGATCGTTGACGTAGTCGATGAACGACTTGAGCGCTTGCCGGAACCGCTGCTCATACGCTTCGATACTGTCGGGCTTCAGGTCTTTGCCGCGCAAGTTCCTAAATCGCCGGAGTGTGTCCTCAACGTCAAGCTGGCGGACATCGACAGAGCCGGGGTCATCGAAGATGCCCAGCACCTTGGCACACGCCGCCCGCAGGGTCTTCGCCGTGTTGTCGTTCATCAAGCCGCGCTTCGCGGCCCAGGGCCAGTGTTCAATCAGCGCTTTTGCTGAAGTATCCAAAGAATCGTTCTCCTGTGAACTGTCGCCGGTCCCTCTTTGGGCCCGGACGACGGGCTTGTGCTATGTTCGGATGGTCCGCCGCAGGCTCTAATCCCGCGAGCGGAATTCGGCAGTTGGGGCCCCGGCGCCGCTCGTTCGGGCTAGCTCGGCGCCGGGCCTGGTCTTCCTCTTCGGGTCACTCCGGTTCCACCTCCGGGCCCTCTGTTCCCGCGTCGCGCTGCGACGCCTCAGTGGTGGGTCGTGTACGGGCGCGCGTGACGGTTTTGGCCACCTTCCCTAATGCTGTCCATACTTCATCGAACTCTTCTTCGCTGAGCTTCCTGAGGTCAGCTTCGGTCACACCGAATAGAAGACCGCGGTCAACCGATGGTGGCTCGCCGCCGCCTCGGCTGTCTACTTCACGGACGCGGCGGCCGCCCGCTGGCTGCGCGGTCCTGGCCGCTGGTCGCCTCGCGGGTGGCTGCATGGCGCGGTCCCGCGGCGCCTCACGCACCGCAATCCCGGCCGCGCGGCATAGGCCGAGGAACAGCATGACCATCCGCGGCGTCTGCGACCGCGGCTCGTAACGACGGAAGGCGTCCACGACCTGCTGCTGAGTGTCAGCCTCAGGATTGACAGCCTGGAAGTCGGCCACGTAGGCGTCGCGCAGGCAGGCGGCGAGCTGCTGGCGGTATTCGGCCTCCGTCGCAGCTACCATCGTCCGCAGGCGCTCGGTCGGGGTACCGTCCGGTGTGATGAGGTCGAGGAAGACCAATGTCTCATTCACCCTGCCGTGGACGGCGTCCCCGATGCCAGCGATCCGCAGAAAGTCCCCATTGATGCTCGCGGGCAAATTCCTGGAGCGCACGCGGCTGAGCACGCCCAGGATGTTGGCGGTCGCCGCATAAGGTCGCCGCTGAGTAGCAATCTCAGAACCGTCGGTCATGTCCTCTTCCCTCCGTGGCATAAGATCGGCACTTAGCAACTCTACCAGTTCCCACATTGAAAGGTCAATACCCTAAGCGCCATTGGCGGTTGTGTGCCACGCCATGACACCTTGGCGCTTCGGCGCCGCCTATGCAGACTCGGTCGGTAAAGCGCGGGTGACCATAAACGTCAGCGTGAGCGCCATACACAGCTAGTTCACAGGTTATTCACAGGATTGGACTCGGCGTTCCAAGTGGTGACCCGCCGGATGGGGTACCCCCGGTACCCCCGTTTGAGCCGTAACACGCCGCTCGCCGGGGCTTCTCGCGAGTTCAGGCGACCTCTAGGAGCGCTCTGGGGGCGTAGCTACGTACTTCTTAAAGAAGCGATCCGGCGCGGCCGCCATCGCCTTCGGCGTCGGAAAGGCGCGTCCGTACGGCCCGGTG